>OGCI01002453.1_pt1 | contig 12326 bp, 9 predicted proteins | sample 1570021 | NCBI WGS metagenome assembly OGCI01 (sample SAMN06264664, study PRJEB24512) | hot springs metagenome | isolation source: Hot spring water | place: South Africa: Tshipise | collected 2015-06-21
GCGGGGAGAGGCGCAGGCTCCCCATCTCTCTCAGGCAAGGGGCAGGTGGTCAGGTTCCTCCGCGCCTACCGCAGAGCCTTTCATAGACGTACTCGCAAACTGTACGGCTCGCGGCTACAGAGCCTTGCCCATGACCTCGGCGATGGCGCGCACTTCCCGCATCAACTGACCGAAGTTCTCGAAAGTCACCGATTGCGCCCCATCCTTCCACGCCTGCTCGGGACGAGGATGCACCTCGATGATCAGCCCGTCTGCTCCCGCCGCGATCGCCGCTCGGCTCATCGGCAACACGAGGACCCACTTGCCGGTACCCTGACTGGGGTCCACCACCACGGGCAGATGCGATTCCTGCTTGACATGAGCTACGGCGGAGAGATCGAGGGTGTTGCGGGTAGCGGTCTCGAAAGTACGAATGCCACGCTCGCAAAGCACCACGTTCTCGTTACCGCCTTTCATAATGTACTCCGCCGCCATCAGCCACTCGTCGATGCGCGCCCACATACCTCGCTTCAGCAGAACCGGATGCCTTGTGTTGCCCACTTCGCGCAGAAGGTCGTAATTCTGCATGTTGCGCGTGCCGATCTGAAGCATGTCGGCGTACTGGCACACCAGTTCCACGTTGCGCGGATCCATCACTTCGGTTACCACAGGAAGCCCCGTCTCGGCACGAGCCTCCGCCAGTATCTTCAGCCCATCCACGCCGAGCCCCTGGAACGAGTAAGGCGACGTGCTGGGTTTGTATGCGCCGCCCCTCAGCATGTGCGCACCTGCCTCTTTCACCGCGCGCGCGGTGGACATGGTCTGCTCGTAAGTCTCCACAGTACAGGGACCCGCCATGATGCACACGCGGTCTCCGCCGATTTCCACCCTGTCGCCGACCCGCACCACGCTTCCCTGCGGACGATATGCCTTCGCCGCCAGCTTGTAGGGCGCCAGAATGGTGATGACCCGCTCGACGAACGGCAGTGCCTCGAACTGCTCCACGTAACCCGGTTTCTCCTCTTCAGGCACACCCACCGCGCCGATGACCGTTTTCTCCACGCCAAAAATAGGATGCGCCTGATAGCCTCCCTGCTCGAGTTTCGAGGTGATCTGTTCTATCTGTTCAGGTGTTGCACTCTTGTCCAGAACGATGATCATGATTTCAGAACCTCCTCCAGTGCCCGAATAAATCGCTCGTTTTCCTCCGGTTTGCCCGTGGTAATGCGCAGATAGGTCGGCAAGCCGAAGATGTGTCCCGTTCGCACAATCACTCCCCGACGCAAGAGTTGCTGGAAGATGGGCTGGGTATCCCGTCCAAGGTCTACCATGAGGCAGTTCGCCTCACTGCGCACATACTTCAGTCCCAGCCTGTCGCATTGTGCGTAGAAGTACTCCAGTCCCTGTCGATTGAGCGCCACGGCGCGTTGCAGATGCTCCTGATCGTGCAATGCTGCCAGCGCCGCCGACTGCGCCACGCTGTTCACGTTAAAGGGTTCTCGCACGCGGTTGATCGCATCGATGATTTCGGGGTGCGCAATCGCATACCCCACGCGCAACCCAGCCAGCGCGTATGCCTTCGAAAAGGTGCGCAGGATGATGATGTTACGCCCCTCCCGCACATAGCGGAGCGTATCGGGATAGTCGGCGCGAGAGACATACTCCTGATACGCCTGATCAAACACCACTACCACATGCGATGGCAGGTCACGCACGAATGACTCCACCTCGTCTGCCGTGACCACGGTGCCGGTTGGGTTGTTCGGGTTGGCGATGAATATCAGCTTGGTGCGTGCGTTCACCTGCTTCAGTATCGCCGGCAGGTCGAAGCGGTGCTCGCGCAGGGGCACGAGGTGCAGTACCGCGTCGTTCAGCTTCGCCGCTGCATCGTAGCGCACGAACGACGGATAGCCCGTAATCACCTCATCGCCCGGCATCAGGAAGGTCAACCCGATGTAGTGTATCAGTTCGTCCGATCCGTTACCGAACAGAAAATATTCCGGTGCCACGCCGACATGTTTCGCCACCGCCTGCCGGAGTTCGTAGCAGTTTCCGTCGGGGTACAGGTTGGCGGTCTGCATGGCTCGTGCGGCTGCCTCGATGGCGCGCGGTGAGGGACCCAGCGGGTTCTCGTTGGATGCCAGCTTCACCACATCGGTCAACCCGAACTCGCGTTTGACTTCCTCTATAGGCTTGCCGGGACTGTATGGCTCCAGCTCCAGCACGTTTGGTCGTATCAGGGGCGCACTCATGCACAAAGCTCCTTCCAGCAGGTCTCATCACGGTGTGTTTTCGATTATAACACAAATGGAAACGCAGGGCAGGCGGCGACTGCCCGTCCTGCCCCGATGCCGCGGTCTCTGGCGAAAAACCCTAGCCGGGGGTGCCTTCCACGTCGCCGACGCGCACCTCGACGGCAGCGCGCTCCTCTACCCGGTCGATGCGCCCGTCGCGTATCCACACGATGCGGTCAGAGACGTCTACCATCTTAAGGTCGTGCGTTGCAGAGATTATGGTCACGCCCTGCTCTTTGTTCAGCTGGCGGAGCAGTTCGATGATCTCCTTACCCGTGCGCAGGTCCAGGTTACCGGTTGGCTCGTCCGCCAGGATAATCTGCGGGTTGTTTGCCAGCGCGCGCGCAATCGCCACACGCTGTTGCTGTCCACCCGACAGCTCGCTGGGCTTGTGGTGCAGACGCTCACCCAGCCCCACCAGCTTGAGCAGTTCAATGCCGCGGTCGATGGCTTCATCTGTGGACAGTCCGCCAAAGATCATCGGTAGCATCACGTTTTCCAGCGCGGTCATCACGGGGATCAGGTTGAACGTTTGGAAGATGTAGCCAATGGTGCGGCACCGCAAAAACGCCAATTCCTGAGCGTCCAGCTGCGCCATGTCCACGTCGTTGATGAAGACCGAGCCGCCAGTCGGTTTGTCCAGACCTCCAATCATGTTAAAAAGCGTGGACTTGCCCGACCCGGACGGACCCATGATAGAGAGGTACTCGCCGCGAACGATGTCCAGCGTGACACCGTTGAGAGCACGCACGATCTGCGTGCCCATCATGTACTCTTTCACCACATCTTTGCACCGCACGATGTATTCGGTGCCGGTCGCGGTCGTCTGATTGGTTTGTGGCTGAACCGCCATCGATGCACCCCCTTGTTAGACTTCCACGCGCAACGCGGCAGCGGCGGGCATACGCGCTGCAACCTGCGCGGGTATGATGGTTGCAATCACCGACAATAGCGTCCCGATGACTATCGACAGGATAAGGTAAAGGAAAACCTCACCCGGACTGACCCACCCGAACACTTTGAACCCCTCGCCGAACAGCTTGAGCAGCACCACCGCAAACACACCCAGAAACCATCCGATGACCGAGGCGATGAGACCGACCAGAGCGGATTCGATGAAGAACAGCTCCACGATGAAGATGTCGTACGCGCCAAGGCACTTCATCGTGCCGATTTCCTTGTAGCGCTCAGTCACCGACATCAGCATGGCGTTGGTAATACCTACCAGACACACCAGCAGGCTCATGATCACCAGCCACGTCATGCGGTAGCGCTCGGAGGGATCGGTGATCGCTCCTGAATTGCGCTGAATCATCATGGCTGTTAACACGGAAACAAGGAAGGCGATACCCAGAACGGTACCGGCAGCGGTGATCACGGATCTCCAGAAGCGGATGCGCACGCTTTGCATACTGATGTGGAATGCCACACGGAACGGCAACTGCAAGCGTTCAACCTGACGTCCATCTTTTTTCATGCCTTCTTCTTTCCTCCCCGTATGAACGCCACCAGTCTGCGATCAGCCAGCATCTTCAGAAACATGCTTACTGACGCCTCCACCTCTCGGCGGCTCATGCGTGTGCGTTTACACATCTCCTGAACAATGGATTCCACGGTGTGCTCGCCGTCGCACAAATCCCACACGGCGGCTCCCACCTCGTCCAGCTGAATCTGACGTACCGGCGGCAGTCGAAACGCCGCGATCGCCCAGCGTATCACCAGACTGCGCTGCTCCACCGGCACCTTCAGCACGAGTTCGCCGTCGTCCATTGGCTCCCACTCGATCAGCGGGTTACGTAGAGGTCTGGCGGTCAGAGCCTCCTGCCTCGACAGCACCGGCTTCGGCTTCACAGCCGGGATGAATTTACCCAATAAATCGCGCAAGCCCATATCGCCCGCCGCTTGTATCCCGAGCGATGCTTCAGTGGCACACCACGGTGTCCACGATGTCATGCAACATCTGCTCGCCCGTCCGCTCCACCCGCACCGAGTAGATGCGATTGCCCGGCTCGCAGTGCCACACCGCGCCGTGTGCCAGTTCAGGTCGGCGCAGCAGCACGCGCTCAAGCTTCCGTCGCAGCCACACAACCGGTGCCGTGCGCACCCCGCTCAGCATGACGGCAGGATGTCCCCGCGCCTGACCCTGCGCCCGCTCCACACGCGCCCGTTTCCAGCCTGCCGGCTGGAGCGCCCAGTCCTCCAGCGTCCACCTCTTGAGGGTGACGTCGGCGAGCCCCCAGCGCTCGACGGTCACTTCCCGGTAACCCCACCGGAACTGCAGGCTGAGGTAGCCCGACATCACCTGCGACTTCACCAGCGCGAAGCGTTCCGGTAGTCGCACAACCAATCCCAGCAAAGCCCACGTCCACCAGCCATCGCTGGAGTGGTCCTGCAGGGTGTTGAGTATCTGATACGCGATGTTAGCCACCGCGTCGTCTTTGTCTCCGCTTACCTGCGCGATAACCACTCGTCGGCAATCGGGACACTGCCGGATCAGCCCCCGTACCTTGCGGTCGGCACGGTAGTTGAACTCCAGCGCTCCCTCCCAATCCTCGGAGGGCTTAATGCGTCCGGTAAAGACCACTTTGCGCTTCTTCGCCTGGCGTTCGACAAGGTTCAGATAATCGTCGAGGCGCTTGCGGATGTTTACCGCTTTGCGGGCTTGCGCCCATCGCACCTCCGCCACCAGCGAACCCGGCGAATCGATGCGCAAATATCCCTCCTTCGCATCGCCCTGAAATCCGGTAACGCTCCAGTCGGGAGGTACCTGCAGGCTGACCCCTTGCCATCCCACTATCTGCGTCGGCGCCAGCCCGTGTTTCACGCTATGCTCAGTCCCCGTCCCCCGTTATGGCTGCTCGGTCTTTTCGGTCTTGGCGGGCGCAGGATGTGCCGGCTCGTCGTCCAGCACCTCGGAGGTGGCTTTCTTGAACTCCCGAAGGCTCTCCCCCACCGAACGTGCCAGCTCCGGCAGTCTGCGCGCCCCGAACAGCACAACGATGATGACGATGATCGGTAACGCTTCCTGCCAGCCGAAATACATCTGGATTACCTCACTCATCGAAACTCCTCCACAGCACTCGCGTGCGTCACCTCTATTCTATCACAATCAGTAAGGTAAATACGACACCGACCGCCCGATGATAGCCAGCGCGATGGCAGCCATACCGATCAGCCCCATCCCGCAGGAGAACCCCGCCAGCAGAACCGGTGCCCACATCCGCCACTGATCCTTGCCAAACCGCCGCGCGAAGTACCGATGCCCCAGAATGGTGCCCAGCAACATCGGAATGGTGTTGTGCGGCAGGGCGCCGATGCCTCCCACGAAGCCGTAATAGAACAGCAGAGGCAGTTTCAGCGCCGAGAAGATGGCGAACAGCGCTATACCCCCGGTAAAGCCGCCCACGATGTAGTCGGTGCGAAGCGCCCTCAGCAACCACTGTCCGGTGTCGCTGCCCTTCAGGTTGATCTGCTGCCACAGCGCGTTCATCTGCGCATGGAGGGGCCAGAACTTCTGCGCATACGGATACTGCGCGGAGGGTATCTGGCTGGTGTGCCAGAAGAACGCCCAGAACAGGAAGCTGGCGAGCAGCACCACCGGCAGCATGAACGCCTCGGCATACAGGATGCTGGTGAAGCGCGTGCCGGTCAGTTCCACTTCACGGAAACGCTGTGCCGCCCAGCCGTGGTCTGCCAAAGGCATCGGTGCATACCAGATGTCCACCTTATCGTAGCCGGTTTTCAGGATGGTGGCTTCGCGCAGATAGGGGAAGCTCACGCCGGAACCGGTCAGTGCGATCATACGCGCGGAGATGTAGGAGTTGATCGGCGTCCACACCAGCCCAAAGAAGATGAAAATCCACAGCGGGAAGCCGGGTACCAGCTGGTGCGCGATGGTGATGATTCCCACGGTGGCGATCAGCCATGCGCCGATGGCAACATACACCGTGAACGCTTTATCCCCTCGTCCAGCAGGTATCTTGCTGAATATGCCGCGCGACTGCACCTTCTCGCGCCGGGCTGTAAGTGCACGCACCACCGCTACCAGACCGATGAACGCCACTGCCAGCTGCACACCGATACCCACGCTCAGCCAGAAGTTCATGGTCACCGTCAGCGAGGTCTGGATGGTGCTCATACCCGGGTACCAGTCGGGGAGCAGTCCTAACCGTTGCAGTATGGGGTTGGTGAACACCTGACACAGGACGCTGGCTGTAGCGCTACCGATAACGATAGGCGCCGGGATGACAAAACCGGTGAGCACCAGCCCAAGGTCGCCCGACAGACCCGTCAGCGCCGCGGGCAAGATGTGTTCGGTGTTGGGGACCAGGTCGAAGAACGGGATCGGGATGAGCATGAACGCCCTGCCGAACAGCACGCTGGTGAAGATGGGTACCGCCAGATAGAACACACCGTATACCAGCCCGATGACTGCGCCGGTGGAGAAGACGCGCCACCGCCATGACTCCTCCTTGCGCGACGCCTCCGCCAGCGCGGTTGCACCGGATGCCGCCACCGGAGCCATCGGGAAGGGCAGGCGCTCCACGTCGTTGGTGATGCGGAAGAGCGTGTAGCCCAGCCCCATCCACATCATGCGCCCGAATATCTCGTTCGTCACCAGCAGCACAATGGGTATCAGCCAGTCTCGATGGAAGAAGGTGCGGTGCAGTATCGCCAGGCTATCCGGTCGCGGAACCGCCCAGGTGGGAATCTGGTTCGCGATAGGCGCGGCGGGAGGCGACTGGATGAAATACTGGTTCCAGATAAACCCGCCAAACGGTCCGCCCGAGAGACCGATACCACCCGGCATCAACAAGGTCAGCGACGATGCCACATAGAACAGGATGTAAATCTCCTGCTTCTTCAGCGGAGCGAACGAACGACGCGCCACCTCGGCAAACAGCACGATGGTCACCCACTGCGCGGCAGGTCCCAAGCCCTGCCCGGCGACCAAGCCCAGATACAGCGCACCGGGCAACATGATGAAGGCAATAAACAGCGTGCCGATGGCAGTGCGTACGGTAAAACCCTCTTCAAAACGTTGCCCCGCTTCTACGGATTGTGTCTCCGCTGTTTCGCGTGCTACGGCGATCTCATCCCTTATTGCCACCGCGAAGATCCTCCTCCCAAATCTGGTCTGCTCACCCTGACGGTATCCACTCGATTACCCGAAAAACAGTTGCTGCGAATAGCACACACAGAAACACGTACAGGCTCACCCGACGCCACGGCTCGCGCTGCCGTGAAGCCGTCGCGCCCCGGTGCACCCAGATCAGCGCAATCATCGCCACCCAGAACGGCACTACCAGCGGATGGTGGCGCATCGCCTCGCGCCAGTGTCCACGCGCCAGCGCACAGGTGGCACGGGTCATCCCACAGGTGGGACAGGATTTGCCGCTCACCACGCGAAACGTGCAAAGCACCGGTCCTCGCTCCACCAACGGGCTGGCAACATACGCCCCACCCCAGATCAAACCCGCAATCGCCAGCAAAACGGTCAGCCGCCGAAGGAATTCAGAAATTGGGAACACTGTTAAGACCCACCCCAAGCATCACTGCGAAATATATGAGTCCCAGAACCAGCAAGATCACGCCGACAATGCCCAGGATGAATCCCGCCTGCGCCAATCCTCTACCTTCAACCGGCGCCAGACCGCGGTCGACGTCGTTCATCTCCGATTTGCCTATCACTATTGCCGCGATGCTGAGTAACTGGCAACAGATCAACCCCACGATACCCAGCACCAGCGCGGTCGTTGCCCGACTGCTGGGCCCGCCTCCAACCATAGCACCTGGAGGCGGGGCAGAAGCACCGTCTATCGGCGGTGCACCCGTGCTGGGGAACAGGTGGCTGAGCTCCGGCAGGAGGCTGGCGCGGATCTTCGTACCCGTAAACTCGTCCTCGAGTGTGGTGTTTGCCACAATGCGCCCTTCCCGTACCCACTGCTGAAGGGTGCTGATGTCCGCCGGTCCATATCGGTTCCCATCATGCGCGATAACGTAGTACCCCACCCCTTATCTCTCCTCCGCGATAGCGCATGTCCTCCTCACTTCTCAGGCACCTGTAGCCGGTTGAGTGCTTGGCACACCTGCAGGCTGACGACCGTCGGTTTTCTGCAGATAACGCTCGCGTTCCTCCTGTCTCAGGGTTCGCCAGATGAGGAACTGCTTGCGCAGAGTGTTCAGGAATCGACGGTTCACGCGCTTCCAGTTGGCGATGTCCCCGCTCAGGCGGGTCAGCGTCAGGTGTAGGTCGTAGACGTCGGGCATGTCGGTTGGCGTGGCTTCGATCTCCACGTTCTGGCTCACGCCCAGGTCAAACGGCGCCACCCACGCGGTGCAGGTGATGCGATACGCGATGCCGCCATCGTACTCGTACTCCTCTGCCTTCACGCCCTGCGTCACAAAATCGCCGATGGAATACTCCTCGTACGCCTGCAACCACTCGCTCAGGAACGAGTTCAATCCCGCCGCTTGCACGCGCGTCACCGAGAAAGGCATCGGAATGCGCCACACGTCGCCCTCTGGTTCGGGCACGCGCCACGAGCGCTCGAGCGCAGGGGTTGCCACTTCCGACGCCTTGCGCGCCGGATAGATGGTGGAGCCCAACACTGTTGCCACCACGATGAGCGTGGAGACCACCGCCGCCATCGACGAGAAGTTCAGATACAGCCCCGGCACGTTCAGCAGTACAATCGCCTTGGCGCTGAGCTGCCCTAAGAAGTAACCCGTTACGGAGCCCAGAATGGCATACACCATCGCTTCCGCGAGGAACAGCAAGCCGATGTGCGTGGGCGACAAGCCGAGGGACGAGAAGATGTGAATCTCCTTCACGCGCTCATACACGCTGCTCAGCATCGTTTGCAGAACAATGAGCGCGGCGATCAGCACCGGGATGACGATGAACTCGATGCCCCGTCCGGCAGTGGCTGCGAGAGTGGAGTAGCGCCATGTGCGATCGCCCTGCCCTGCGTAGATATTCAGTCCCAGACGCGGCATCAGCTTGTCCAGCACGACCCGCACTTCATCCGGCGTGGCGAAGGCGATGGCGATACTCCGAATCTCCCCGCCTACGTTCATCAGAGTCTTGTAGGGGATGTAGAAACAGGCATCCGGCTCGAGGTGCACGTACTCGCGGAAGCCCGCTTCGCCTGCACCGGCGCCCTGCCTCTGCATCTTCTGCATCAGGATGAAGTCCACCGGCGTCAGCGGCTCGCGGTCGAGGTCAGTAATCTGCTTGAACCGCTGGCTATCCAGGATCCCGATGACCGTGTAGTCGACGCCGCTGAAGTTCACCTTCGCCTTGCCCACATCTTCCGGCTCCACCCGCAGCTGTTGCGCGATGGCGGTGGGCACGATGGCCACGTAGCGGTCACCCTCGCGGAACCAGCGCCCAGCCACCAGCGCCTTCTGCGGCTGAGTGACCTGCGCCTCCGCCGGAGATAGTCCGACCAGCGCTTTCGCATCGTATTGGCGGTCACCGCGGCGCAGGCTGAGGAACGACTGCTCTCCAAACGCGGCACCGAAGAACCACGCACGCGGCGCCACCGCCCTGTCGCGGAACTCGTCATTGAGAAGCCGGTAGGCAGGCTCCTGCAACGGTTCCCACAGGGCGGTACGGATCATGATACCGTTGTACAGTGGAGTGCCCGGCGCTGGCACCTTGTTGAAGCGCAGAACGTTCACGATGGAGGTGAACGACAGCACGATAAACGTCAGCAGGATCAGCGTGATGCTTGTCAGGGCGGTTCGCGCTTTGCGGCGGCGCATGTTGGACACGCCCAGGTTGAACGCGGCAAACGCCACGCTCACGCGCCCGATGTCGGCGCGGTGAATACCGCTGATCTGCCGGTTCAGCTGCTTCAGCTGCTCCTCGAACTTGCCCGCCACCATGAAGGTGACCAGCAGGGAGAGCGCCAGCATGATGAACGCCAGCAGCACCACGAACAGGTTGCTCACCAGCTGGAACGCCGGGTGTATCTGGCTGAAGGCAAAGAAGATGAGCAGGAAGATGACGAACGCCGCCATCAACTGGCGTTTCAGGTCGCTGAAACCGAACAGCAACCGCTCCATAAAGTAGGCGAACGGCATCAGCAGGAACATGTAGAAGATGACGCCACGCACCACGTCGTTGGCGGTCGACTGCACATCCGGGTAAGCGCGTGCCTCATATCCCCACGCGGCGCGGGCGTAGGTGTCGAAGGTGGCATAGTCCTTGCGCTCTAGAGCGGCGCGCGCTTTGTCCAGATGTTCCTTCGCCAGCCCGTGCAGCTGCTCCAGACCCTCATTGATGATGCGGAACTGTCGCAGGCGGCTCATGCGCCATTCGTCGAGGTTCCACATGTCTTCCGCCACGCGCAGGGCGGTGTTGGCGATGGTTCCGCCGCGGGCAATCAGGTCACGCTCCGTCAGTTCGCGCTCCGAGAAGGCGCGAACCACGAAACCCTGCGCCTCTTCAGCGCTACCAGCCACCAGATAGCCCTCGCCTTCGGGCTTCTGCGGAGTCGAGTTGATCAGCAGGAAGCGCGTCGCTCCCGGTCCCACGCCCATCATAATCTTGACGCGCGAGCCGGGCTGAGCGAACACCACCGCCACGTCCTCTACGTAGGAGGTCAGCGAGTAGTCCTGTACCGTGGCCAGCGTGTAACCGTACATGCGCGGCTGACCGTTCGTTTCTCCGTCCAGCACCTCCATGGTGGTCAGCGCACGCAAAGCCTGCTGGTCTACCAGGTCGTAAATGGACGTGGGCACACAGCGGAACACGACGATGCGCGTGGTCTTGCGCCCGGTCGACATGGTGAAGTCGATAGCGTACTCAGTGGCGCCGGTCACGCCCAGATCGGGAGCAAACTCGATCTCGCCGGTTTGCTCATTCAGCCGGTACGCGGCGATGCTGGTCATGCGGTTCCAGCCGTAGGCGGTGATGGGTGGGATACCTGGGAAGCGGAAGTAAGCATCCTCGGGGCGCACCATCTGGATCATGTTCCCGCGCACGCCCATAAAGGTCTTGGTGGCGTGACGTACGACGGCTATCGAACCGGGTACCGGCTGGTTCGGGATGAAGCTGCGCCGCGGGTCAAACAGCACCACCTGCCCATCCAGCGTGCCGAAGCCGCCCTGCAGACCCATTGTCTGGAAGTTGCCCGGCTCGGAGATAGGGAATCGGGGCACGTTCAGCTCGCCCGGCGCGTTGGTGTCGTTCAGGATGTGGTACAGCAGAGAAGCGATCAGTTTCGTCTGGCGCGTGACGTTGGCGATGTTCACCTTCTCTGGCGTGTCGAAGGGCGTGTCCACCAGTGCGCGCGAGTCGTCGGTGGTGCAGAAAGTCATGCCGTTCGCGCCAGAGAGGGTCACCACCTCGGCGTCGAAGGCGAATTTGCCCGGCAGGTAGTTGCGCCAGTTCTTGCCCTCCACCGGGTTGACGCCGTCCGCGAAGGCTTTCTTGTGGTCGAAACCGAGGATGTATCCCACCTTCTCCGCGTTCTCACGGCAGATGCGCGCCGTATCCGAGAAGCGGTTCTGCACATCCTCGCGCATGTCATAGAAGTAACCTTTATAGAAAAGCCCAACCTGTCGCGACTTGCTGGAAAGGTCCAGCGACAGGAAGAGGTAGATGTCCAGCAGTTTCTTCTGTTTGGGTTTGATGCCCACGGTGCTGATGAGCGAGTTCACCAGCCGCTGACCGACGTTCGGGCGCTCGAGTTCGAACATGTGCCGGTCCATCCACTCCCGCACGCCCTGCAGGGAGAGGAAATGCGCGCTGGTGGCGATGAACATGATGGTGCGCTTGGGAGGGTTCGCCTTGTAGGCGCGAGCCACCTCCAGCAGACCTGCTACACCACAGGCGCTCTCTGCGCCGGGCGCCAGCGCCGGCACCACGGACATGGCATCATAATATGCCGAGATGACGATAATCTGGTTCTTGAACTTGGGGTCTGTGCCCTCTAGCCAGCCGATGATGTTCCGTGTGGTGCGTCGCTCCCACGGCATGGTGCAGAAGAGCGTTCCTTTCAGTTCGCGCTGTTCGGCGGTGAGGGCAAGCAGAGGCGCTGC
>OGCI01002456.1_pt1 | contig 12304 bp, 14 predicted proteins | sample 1570021 | NCBI WGS metagenome assembly OGCI01 (sample SAMN06264664, study PRJEB24512) | hot springs metagenome | isolation source: Hot spring water | place: South Africa: Tshipise | collected 2015-06-21
CATTGCGAGCCTGCCCCCAAGGCAGGCGAAGCAATCCCCTGCGGTTTGCGGTAGGTGGAGGAGATTGCTTCGTCGCTGCGCTCCTCGCAATGACACGAGAGGCACCGTGTGTCATTGCGAGCCTGCCCCCAAGGCAGGCGAAGCAATCCCGTGCGGTTTGCGGCAGGTGGAGGAGATTGCTTCGTCACTTCGTTCCTCGCAATGACACGAGAGGCGCGGGGGATTGCTTCGTCGCTGCGCTCCTCGCAATGACACGAGAGGCGCGGGGGATTGCTTCGTCACTTCGTTCCTCGCAATGACACGGGACCGATGCGCCAAGGAGATTGCTTCCTCGCTGCGCTCCTCGCGATGACACACAGGACACCCATGCTAGAACATCACCTCATACTGCTGACGGTGGATCGCCTGCATCAGCCCCAGCGCCAGAAAGCAGGTGACCATTGCCGTGCCGCCAAAGCTCACAAATGGTAACCACACTCCTACCACCGGCAGTATCCCGATCACCATGCCCGTGTTGACGATGACATGATAGGCGAAGAACGTGGTAACGCCTACCGCGATCAGGCGCGAGTACATACGGTGCGCTTGCAGGATCAGCCGTGTCAGCCGCCATACGAGGAACCCGTAGAGCGCGAGCAGTGTCACACTGCCCGTGAAGCCCGTCTCCTCCGCCACTACGGTAAGGATGAAGTCTGTGTGCTGTTCGGGGATAAACAGAAGCAGATTCTGCGTGCCGTGAAACAGCCCCTTGCCGAACACCTGTCCGGAACCAACGGCGATGCGCGCCTGCAGGATGTGATAGCCCGAGCCGCGAGGATCGCGCTCCGGGTTGATAAAAGCTACCAGACGGTTCTTTTGATAGTCCTCCAGCACGTTGAAATGCCACATCGCCACGAAGGCAACCGCTCCAACCACCACCACCGTCGCAAGGTGCTTCATCTTCGCCCCTGCCAGCATCATCATGCCGAACCAGATCGCCATTACCACCAGCGCCGTGCCTAGGTCGGGCTGTTTGAAGATCAGCAGCACCGGTAAGCCGATGAACACGAGCGAGCGCAAAACCAGTGGACTCGTCTTCATCATCTCCTCGCGCGAGGAGAGCCAGTGCGCCAGCGTGAGGATGACAAATATCTTTGCCAGTTCGGAAGGCTGAAGGTTAAAGACGCCAGGAAGTGGTATCCAGCGCTGTGCCCCTTTGGTCGTTCGCCCGAACAGGTCCACGTACACCAGCAGGCTCACGTTCAGCACATACAGCCACGCACTCCACCTCTGCCACGTCTGGATCGGAATGGATGCCACCAGAAACATCACCACCACCCCGATGACCATGGCGACCGCTTGCTTGCGTACGAAAAAGAGACCGTCATCCTGAGCGCGGCGCGCGCTGTAAATCATCACCAGCCCCCACGCACACAGCAGGAGCGCCACCAGTATCAGCGTCCAGTCCAGTTCTCGCAGGAATTTGCCGCGCATTGTTACCTTCCCCCAACGGCTCGCAGGAGCAGTGTACCAACTTTGTCCGTGCACCGCAAGGGGCGAATTGACCCGCCTCCGCCGAATCCGATACAATGAGTTGGAGAGGAGTAACCGCATGACACGCGAGGAATTGGCTCGACGGATAGACCACACCCTGCTTCGTCCATACGCCTGCCTCGCCGATATCGAACGGCTATGTACGGAGGCGCTGGAGTATGGCTTTGCCAGCGTCTGTATCCTGCCGTACTGGGTGGAGCGGGCAGTGAGCATCCTCAAAGGCAGTGCAGTAGCGGTGGGCACGGTAATCGGCTTTCCACTGGGGGCAAACACGCCCGCCGTGAAGATATACGAAGCGGAGCAGTGCCTCGCTCAGGGCGCCACCGAGCTGGATATGGTCATCGCCCTGCCTGCGTTGAAGGCGGGCGACTGGCGTACCGTACGCCACGACATCGAGCAGATTGCCTCGCTGTGCCGCTCTGCCGAGGACCCTGCCACGCTGAAGGTGATTATCGAGTGCTGCTATCTCACGCAGGCGGAGAAGATTCAGGCAACGCGCCTGATAGCGGAAACCGGCGCCGACTTCGTGAAAACGTCTACCGGCTTCGGCGAGGGCGGAGCCACCCTCGAAGATGTGCGTCTGCTCCGTTCCGCAGCGCCTCCGCATCTCAAGGTGAAGGCAGCCGGAGGTATCCGCACGCTCACTTTCGCCGAGCAACTGATAGAAGCAGGCGCCGACCGCATCGGCACCAGTAGCGGCGTGACGTTGATCCAGCAGGTAGAGGAGGAGGTCTGATTGCCGCCCGTCACCGTGCAGGCAATCGTTCTGCGACGACGTCCGCTCGGTGAAGCGGACAAACTGCTGACCCTGTTCACCGTGCAGATGGGCAAGCTGTCCGCCGTGGCAAGGGGCGCCCGCAAGCCCACCAGCAAGTTGGCAGGAGCCACCGAAACCTGTGTGCAGGCGCGGTTTCACCTTGCCCCGGGCAGAACCTTCTGGATTGTCACACAGGCGTCGGTAGAACGCGCCCGCGCCCGCCTGCATCGCCTGCTGGTAAACTCCACCGCCGCCATCTACGCTTGCGAGCTGATCGATCGCCTGCTGGAGGACGGGGTGCCCGAGGAGGAGCTGTTTCACCTGCTTGCGGGCGCGCTGGACGAGCTGGAAACCAGTGAGCATCCGACATGGACGCTGTGTCGATTTGAGAACGCTATCATGCTCCAGCAGGGCTACAGCCCTACCATGGACAGCTGTGCTCACTGCGGAAAGCCGGTGGACGCAGAACAGGTGGCGTTCCTTCCGCAGATGGGCGGGACGCTTTGTCCCTCTTGCGCCAGGTCCGTGCCCGGCGTCCTGAGGCTGTCGCGGCTGGCGTGGCTCACCTGGCGTCTGCTCAGCGCGGGAGGCGATGCAGAACCGCCAGGCGCGGCAGCGAGCGCTGAGCTGGAGCGTGCGGTGCACCTGCACCTCAGGTATCATCTCGACAGGGAAATGAAGAGCACTCAGGTACTGTGGCAACTACGACAGGAACTGCTGGAGGGCTGACTTGCGCACCAGATTGCTGATAGGCGCTTTTCTGTTGATGTGCCTTCCGCTGACTCTGCAGGCGCAGAGCCGATTCGCCGAGCGCGTCGTGGAGCACCGGCTCAGCAACGGAATGCGTGTGCTTATCCTGCCGCGCAAACAGTCGCCCACGGTGGCGTTTTACATCCTGCATCGCGTGGGTGGGGTGGACGAAGAGACCGGTCGCACCGGCGTGACCCACATGCTGGAGCACATGCTTTTCAAGGGCACCACCACCATCGGCACGAGGGATTACGAGAAAGAAAAACCCATCTGGGTCGAGATCGAGCGCCTGCGCGACGAGCTGGAGGCGGAGCGCGCCAGAGGTGAGAAGGCTAACCGCGAGCGAATTGACCAGCTGCAGGCGCGAGAGGCAGAGCTCCTGCAGGAGGTGAGCCAGTGGCTGATTCCGCAGGAGTACGACCGCGTCTTCGAACGTGCTGGCAGTCCTGGCACCAACGCCTGGACGTCCAGCGACGTCACCGTCTACACGGTCAGCGTTCCGGCTAACCGCCTCGAGCTCGCCGCGCTGATGCAGGCAGACCAGAGGCGCAATCCGGTGTGGCGGCAGTTTTATCAGGAGCGAGACGTGGTACTGGAGGAGCGTCGCCAGAGCGTGCACGACAGCCCCGAGGGTGCCTTGTGGGAGGCGTTCCTTGCCACGGCGTTTCTCGTGCATCCCTACCGCAATCCAGTCATCGGATGGGAGCCGGATGTTTCGCGCCTCCGCACGGGGGATATCGACCGCTTCTTCCGCACCTACTACGCCCCCAATAACACCTGGCTGGCAGTGGTGGGTGATGTGGAGCCAGAGCGGGTGATCGCGCTCGTGGAGAAGTACTTCGGAAGCATCCCGCCCCAGCCCCTGCCCCACACACGCATTCCTGAAGAACCTCCCCAAAGAGGCATCCGGCGCGTAGTGGTGAGGATGCCTGCCAATCCGCAGATGCTGATGGGCTTCCACAAACCCAGCGCACCCCATAACGACGATGTGGTCTTCTCGGTCATTCAGGGCATCCTGACGCGCGGTCGTACGTCGCGCCTCTATCGTGAGCTGGTGGAGAAGCAGAGAATCGCGCTGAGCGTTTCCGCCTTCTCGGCACCGGGCGATCGCTACCCCAATCTGTTCGTCATCGACGCTGTGCCGCGCCATCCGCATACGGTGCAGGAGCTGGAGCAGGCACTCTGGCGCGAGATACACAAACTGCGCACCCAGCCGGTGGAAGAGGCGGAACTGAAACGGATGCGCACGTGGGCAGAGGCAGACTTCCTGCGCGCACTGCGTTCCAACGAGGGTATGGCAGAACAGCTGCTGTGGGCGGATGCCGTGCTGGGCGACTGGCGCGAGCTGTTCCGCTTCGTGGATCGCGTGCGTAAGGTCACTGCGCAGGATGTGCTTCGCGTAGCGCGACAATACCTGCACAAAAACAACTGCACCGTTGCCGTGCTGGAATCGGCAGAGGAGGGGAGGCGATGAAACAACTGATACTGATAGCCTGCGCCTTAGCCTGCCTGACCTCCGCCAGCGCCGTGCCGCCTACCGGCATCGAGTATCCGCCCCTGCAGTACCAGATGCCCAGAGCCGAGCGCCTCACTCTGCCCAACGGCGTGGTCGTCTACATGTTGGAAGACCGCGATCTGCCGCTGGTGGACGTGGAGATACGCTTGCGCGGCGGCAGGTTGTACGAACCGGCAGAGAAAGCCGGGCTGAGCACCGTGTTCGTGCGGGCATGGCGAACCGGAGGAACCGCAGCGCGCTCTCCACAGGCGTTCAATGCGCTCATTGAAGACATGGCAGCGCAACTGGACATCCTCGACGACGGCGACAGCATTGGCATCGGGCTGTCCACGCTTGCTCGCGACTGGCGCACAGGACTGAAACTGCTTGCTGAACTGCTGCGAACCCCCGCATTCCGTGAAGAGCAGGTACGGCTGGCGAGGGAACGCACCGTCGAGGAGGTCCGCCGGCGCAACGATGACATTGCCAGCACCGCCAGCAGGGAGTTCGCAGGGTTCGTGTACGGCACCGACCATCCGCTCGGGCGTGTGCCCACCGTCCAGAGCGTGCAGAGGATCACCCGACAGGACATGCTGGCGTGGCATCGTCGGCTGGCGACGCCGCGCAATCTGTGGATTGCGGTAACGGGCGACTTCGAACGTCGCGCCATGCTGGAAGAGATCCGGCGCCTCTTTGGTGACTGGAAGGGCACGGCACCCGCTCTGCCAGCCGTTCCCTCGGTGAAGGACCTGCCTGCTGCCGTCGGTTTCATCGCGAAGGAGGCAGACCAGGCGTACCTGCGAGTCGGACACCTCGGCGTGCCGCGGGGCGTGCCGGAACGCGCTGCGCTGGACGCGCTGAACTACATGCTCGGAGGCTCGTTCACCTCGAGGCTGACACAAGAGATACGCGACCGTCGCGGACTGGCATACGCTGTCTGGAGCAGTTTTGGCTCGAACAACCCGCGAGGGCTGTTCGTCATCGGATGCCAGACGAAGAGCGAGTCGGCGGAGGAGGTCATCAACCTGATTCGGGAGCAGGTGCGCCGGCTGGTGGAAGAACCGCCCAGCGAGGAAGAGCTTCAGCAGGCAAAGGAGAGCCTGATTAACTCGTTTGTGTTCCGCTTCCCCACCGCGTCCGATGCGGTGTCGGCGCAGATGCTGCTGGAGATACAGGGTCTACCGCGCGACACTTACGACTCCTACATCGCGCGGGTGCAGGCGGTAACAGCGCAGGACGTTCTGGCAGCGGCGCGCAAATACGTGCATCCCGACCGCCTGCGCGTGCTGGTGGTGGGCGACAGCAGGAAGCTGGCAAAGCTGGCGACGCAATCGCGCCGACTGCAGGCGCGCTGAGAGGTGATGTCAATGGTCATACTGGGCTTTGACCCCGGCACCGCCATCACCGGCTATGGCTTTCTGAGACAGGACGGACAGCAGCTAAGCGTAGTGGACTTCGGGTGCATCACCACCGCGGCGAACCTCCCTGCCCCTCGCAGGCTGCAGAGGATTTACGAAGAGGTCTGTCGTCTGCTCGACGAGCATCAGCCGCACGTGGTGGTGACGGAACGGCTCTTCTTCAACCGCAACGAGACCACCGCGCTTAGTGTCGGGCGAACGATCGGCGTCATCCTGCTGGCGGTGGCGCAGAGGAGCATCGATTGGGTGGAGTACACGCCTCTGCAGGTGAAGACGGCAGTGGTGGGTTACGGCGGCGCGGAGAAAAAACAGATACAGTATATGGTGACGAAACTGCTCGGATTACGTGAAACACCGAAGCCCGACGACGCAGCGGATGCCCTGGCAGTGGCGCTGTGCCACGCGCATAGCGCCTGGGCAACGAATCTGGAGTCAGGAAGGAGGTAGATGGGTGTGGACATCCTGCGCATCCTGATATGGTCGCTTGGCGGGCTGGTGATTGTGATGCTGGCGTGGCGGGCAATTCGGCTGGCGAGGCTGCTGGAGAAGCGCATCGAGGAGTACGACGAGAAGGAACGTTCCGAGGTGGAGCGCAACCTCTTCGCAGAACTGTCAGAACTGTATTCTCAGGAACCACCGAAGCGAGGCGACGGCAAGCCGTCGGCCTGACGCGATGCTGGCTGGATGACCGCCCTCTGCATGTCCTGCCACATCTGCTCGATGGTGACGAACTCGTATCCCCGCCGGCGCATCTCGCGCACAAACTCTGGCAGAACCTTCACCGTCACCGGAACCTTCTCGTGCAAGAGGATGATACTGCCCGGGCGAACGGACTCGAACAGGCGGCGACGCAGTGTCTGTTCGTCTGGACGTTCGTAATCGGCGGGGTCCTGCGTCCACATCACCACCACATCGCTTTCGGACTGCGCTACCCACCGCGCGGACTGGTCGATCATCCCACCCGGCGGACGCACGAAGCGCGAAACGCGCCCTGTCGACCGCCGTATCGCGTCAGCGCCAGCCTCGATCTCCTCTCGCACCGTGCCCAGCGGAACCTGGCTCAGCCGCAGGTGATGATACGTGTGGTTTTCGACCTGATGCCCGTCACGAACCATCTGCCGCACCAGCTCCGGGTAGCGGTCAACGTTCTTGCCGACCACGAAGAAGGTCGCACGCACCTGCAATTGCCGAAGCGTCTTGAGGAGGGTTGGCGTGTAATACGGATGCGGACCGTCGTCGAAGGTGAGCGCGATCCAAGGTCGCGACGGGTTGCCCGCGTACATCTTGCGCAGGGTTACCTGTCGGGCGATCTCCTCGGTGCGTGTCGAATCGCCCGCGACAACAGGGCGACCGGCCGCAGGCGATAGCGCACGCCACCACAGCCCCAGCACCCCCAACACCATCAGCGCGTTCAGAACCCAGATTGCGACAGCAGCCCTTTTCATACCGCGTCCCAGCCCCATTTTACCACAGCTGCCCTTGACCAAAGGGCGGTGGTGATGATACCATGTTATCGCGATAAAGAGTAGAGCGCACCCGGTGGGGTGTCGCCGCTCTGTTGGAGGACGAGCGTGAGCAAACCTTCCCTGACAGCTGTCGTCATGGCGGCTGGCAAGAGCACCCGAATGAAATCCCGTCTGCCCAAACCGCTTCATCCCCTGTGCGGAAAACCACTGCTCTCATACGTTCTGGATGCCTGTCTTCAAGCTGGATGTTCCCGCCTGATTGTGGTGGTGGGTCACGAAGCGGAGCGCGTGCAGGAGATGTTTCATGGACAGTGCGAGTTCGTCCTGCAGGAACAGCAGCTTGGCACGGGGCACGCGGTGATGGTCACCCAGCCGGCGCTGCAGAATTATCAGGGCGACCTGCTGGTCCTTCCCGGCGATACCCCTCTCATCGATGGACACACCCTGCAAACTCTGGTGGAACACCACCAGCGCACGAACGCAGTCGCCACCCTTCTCAGCGCGGTGCTCCCCCATGACGCCGGTATGTACGGGCGCGTGCTTCGCGACAGCTTCGGAAACGTGCTGGGCATCGTGGAGGCAAAAGACGCCTCGCCGGAACAGCTGGCTGTGCGAGAGATCAATACCTCTATCTATTGCTTTAAGGCGCCCGCGCTGTTCGACGCACTGCAACGGCTGCGACCCGATAACGCGCAGGGTGAATACTACCTCACCGACGTGATTGGTCTGTTCACGCAGGAAGGCAGGAAGGTGGAAGCGGTCGTCGCGGACGACTGGCAGGTGACGCTGGGTGTCAACACCCGCGTGGAGCTGGCGGATGTGGCGTCGCGCCTGCGCTGGCGTATCATGGAGCGTTTGATGCTTTCCGGCGTGACCATTGTGGACCCCGCCAGCACCTACATCGACGCCGACGTGCAGGTGGGACAGGATACCACCATCTATCCAAACACGTATCTTCTCGGTAGCACCGTCATCGGTGAGGAATGCCAGATTGGACCGATGGCGCGAATCGAGAACAGCCAGCTGGGCGACCGCGTGACCGTACTGGCATCGCAGGTGGTGGAAAGCACGCTGGACGACGACGTGCGCGTCGGTCCTTTCGCGAATCTGCGTCCGGGCACTGTGGTGGGCAAGCGCAGCAAAATCGGCGACTTTGTGGAGGTGAAAAACGCCGTCATCGAGGAGGACGTCAGCATGGCGCACCTCACCTATGTGGGCGACGCGAACGTCGGCGCGGGTACCAACATCGGCGCGGGAACTATCACCTGCAACTACGATGGCAATCGCAAGCACCGCACCGTTATCGGCAAGGGGTGCTTCATCGGCTCGCACGCGACCCTTATCGCGCCAGTGGAAATCGGGGACGGGGCATACGTCGCCGCTGCCTCGCCCGTCAACCAGAACGTTCCGCCCGATTCGCTGGCGATTGCCCGATGCCGTCAGGAAGTGAAGGAAGGCTGGGCAAAACGACGACGTGAACAATCTTCGTCAGAGGGATAGTCAATGGATAAGGACCGTATGCGCATCTTTACCGGCAACGCCAACCCGTTGCTGGCGCAGAATATCGCAGACTGTTTGGGGATACCGCTGGGGCAGATACTGGTTTCGCGCTTCTCGGACGGGGAGATTCGCGTACAGGTCGGCGAGAACGCCCGAGGGCTGGACGTTTTCATCGTGCAACCTACCTGTGCGCCCGTTAACGAAAACCTGATGGAACTGCTCATTATGCTGGATGCCTTTCGCCGGGCGTCGGCGCGGCGCATTACCTGCGTGATGCCCTACTACGGCTACGCCCGACAGGACAAGAAGGTGAAACCGCGAGAACCCATCACCGCCCGTCTGGTGGCGAACCTGCTGGAGGTGGCTGGTGCAAACCGCGTGCTGACCGTGGACCTCCACGCCCAGCAGATACAGGGATTCTTCAATCTGCCCGTAGATCATCTGTATGCCGGTCCGCTCATCGGCGAATACCTGATCGAGTCGGGGCTGGCACACGGAAACTGCGTGGTGGTCTCGCCTGATGTTGCCGGTACGCCTCGCGCGAAAGCGCTGGCGGAGATGCTGGACGTGCCCTTTGCCATCATTGCCAAACGCCGCCCGGAACCGAACAAGGTGGAAGTGATGGAAGTGGTGGGCAACGTGGAGGGCAAGACCGCCATCATGATCGACGACATGGTGGACACGGGCGGCTCGCTGGTGCAGGGCGCCTCGGCTCTGCTGGAACGCGGGGCAACAGGGGTCATCGCCTGCTGTACGCACGCGGTGCTGTCGGGCAACGCGCCGGAGCGCATCCTTCAGTCCGATATTCGCAAGCTGATTGTCACTGATACCATCCCCGTCCCGCCGGAGAAGCTTAACGACAAGATTACCGTGCTGTCGGTGGCGCCTTTGCTGGCGGAAGCGATCCTGCGCATCCACAATGACGACTCGGTGAGCGTGTTGTTCGAGCGACAAACCGAGCTGGTGCGCACGCGCAACTCGTAGCGGAATGCGACTCTTCTCTCGCAGGCGAGAACCCGATATTCAGCCGGAATGGATTGTGCTGGGGCTGGGCAACCCCGGCGCAGAGTATGCACACACCCGGCACAATGTCGGCTTCGATGTCGTGGACAAGCTTGCCGGCAGGCACCGCATCCGCCTGAACCTTCACCGCGACCACGCCCATTGCGGTCTCGGCACGATCGCCAGCACGCCCGTGCTGCTGGCAAAACCGATGACCTACATGAACCGCAGTGGGGAAGCGGCGCGTGCTCTGCTGGCGCGATACCCCCTTGAGACGCCGCGCCTGCTGGTCATTGTGGACGACGTTGCCCTGCCGCCGGGCAGAATCCGCATCCGTCCCTCCGGCTCGGACGGCGGGCACAATGGGCTGTCCTCCATCATCGCCAGTTTGGGTACGCAGGGGTTCCCGCGCGTGCGAGTGGGTATCGGCAGTCCACCACCAGGGCAGATGGTGGAGTATGTGCTTTCACGCTTCTCCCCGCAGGAGCGCGAGATGGTGGATGACGCGATACACCGCGCCGCCGACGCGGTGGAGGCTATTTTGACGGAAGGGGTGCAGACGGCGATGAATCGCTTCAACGCCAGCTCTGCCCCACCGCCCGCAGGTTAGGGTTTCTATCGCGCACGCATCTCCTGAACGAAGCGCGCCGTGACCTGATCGATTGCCGTGATTGCCGTACCCACCACCACCGCCCACGCCCCTGCCTCCAGCGCCCGACGGGCATCCTGCGGTGAAGCAATGCGTCCCTCGCAGACCACCGGCACGGCGATTCTGCCTGCCAGTTCAGCCACCAGCGCGATGTCGGCACCCATCGCGCGCCTGTGCTCGGTGTATGGCGTGTAGCCTGACATGGTGGTCGCCAGCAGGTCGGCACCCATTTCCGCTGCAGAGATGCCCTCTTCCAGCGTGGAGATGTCCGCCATCACCGGCACGCGCAGCTCCTCCCGGATGCGCCGTATCAGCTGCGGCAGAGGCTCTGGACGCTCGCGCGCGGTAGCGTCGATCGCCACAATGTCTGCGCCCGCCTCCACCACCGAGCGGGCATGGTCGGAGGTCGGCGTGATGTAGACGGGATAGTCGGGCAAAGGGTGTTTGAAGATGCCGATGACGGGAACCGAAACCAGCGTACGAACGGCTCGAATGTTCTGGGGAAGGTTGGCACGAATGCTCACCGCTCCTCCCCTCACCGCGGCTTCCGCCAGCGCGGCCAGCACCTGTGGCTGACCGAGCGGAGTATCCTCCGGCGCCTGACACGAGACGATTAAACCACCCCGAATACTCTCTATCGCGGGATGCATGGCTCACCTCCTCAGGTATTGTATCGCGAATCCTAGCAGGGGTGAAGCGTATCTAAAATGGTGGACACATGAACACGGAGGTGAATGAACCATATGTTTGGGCTTTTCGGACGACGTCAGGCATCTGACCACGCGGACAGTGGCTTGATCAAGCACGTGAACGCCAGCAACTTCAAACAGGAGGTGCTGGAGTCGGACCTCCCGGTGCTGGTAGACTTCTGGGCGCCGTGGTGTGGTCCTTGTCGGATGCTGGCGCCGATCCTCGAGGATATTGCAAGAGAGTATCAGGGGCGGCTGAAGGTCGTGAAGCTCAATACCGACGAGAACCCCATCACCGCCAACGCCTACGGCATCCAGGGCATTCCGACGCTCATCCTGTTTACGCGGGGTTTCGCCCGTGAGCGGCTGGTTGGGCTTATGCCAAAGGGGCACATCATGGCGAAGATTTTGCCCTATCTGCCCGCGGAGGCGCCAGCAGCATCGGTAGCGGAAGGCGACGCGCAGTAAGGAGCGAGCGACATGCCACTGAAAACGGTTCTCGCTGTGGTGGGCGGCGCACTGGTGGGGCTGGTTCTGTCCGCTCTGTCGCGCAAGGTGGGCAGCACCTGAGGTATCCTGTGCAACCCGGTCGTCGCTGCCATCTACGGCGCGGTGATGGGTTTGCTTCTGGTTCTCGGGCAGAACCAGCCTCACAAGTGAAGGATGAACCACCTGGTAGCGCAGCACCCCAAACAGGTCAACCGGGTTATCACTGACCACCATCGCCAAACCGTTGGTGATTACCCACGTCGTGCCAAACGTCGTCGTGGCAAGTCAGCCCTGGCTCAACACGGCTAACGCGTCTCCTTACGATACCGTCGCAGTTCGTGACGCACCTGCTGCGGCTCCCAGAGACGCTAAGAGACCTCCCACCAGTAAGCAGAGAGTGCTCTCGTGCGCACACCCTGCTGCAACCAGGCACGCAGGAAATCTCTTTAAGGCACTGTGATGTTTATGCTGTTGCGCCAGTGTCATTGCGAGCCTGCCCCCAAGGCAGGCGAAGCAATCTCCTGCGGTTTGCGGTAGGTGGAGGAGATTGCTTCGT
>OGCI01002457.1_pt1 | contig 12299 bp, 9 predicted proteins | sample 1570021 | NCBI WGS metagenome assembly OGCI01 (sample SAMN06264664, study PRJEB24512) | hot springs metagenome | isolation source: Hot spring water | place: South Africa: Tshipise | collected 2015-06-21
GTCCGCGTGGCGGTGAGCTCGACCGTCCCCCCTGCGCCTTCCGCCACCTGGCATTGGATCTGGGTAACGCCTTGGGCGGGCTGAGTTGCTCCCGCGCACGTGCCCGTGGTGAGGACCCGTCCCGAGAACTGGAGCCGGATCCCGCCGTAGTAGATCTCCCCTGGCCCGTAGGTCTGGGTCCAACCCCAGGCGACCCCCAGGGCCAAAAGACCGAGAATGCTCACCCATCTTCGCACCATCGTTCCACCTCCACCCAGGAGCAGGTGGGAGTTGCGGCCGGCAGGAGTGGGCACAGCCCGCCTGGGAGAGGGTGGGCGAGGTGAGCGAAGTGGGCATCCGCGACCGAAGCGGACGGCTACCGAGCACTGGCCCCCGCCAGATGCGTCTGCTCCTCTCAAAGCCAATCTACACAGTGCCTGGGCATTTGGTTCCGCGCCCCCCGCACACAGGCATGACCCAACACGGCCCCTGCCCACTTCGTGGGGATGACGACCCGCCCGTCCAAGCAGAAACACGCACCCAAGGCAACCGGTACAGCTCTGCGTCAGCCTGCGCCGGGTTCACCGGAGCCCCCGGGCTCCACGGGTTCCTCGGTGGGGGTCTTGACCTCCACCGGCTTCCACTCGCCCAAGCTGCGCCACTTGCCGGGCTTCGTGGGGTCGGGCTGCCACCAGTGGTACATGTACTCCTTCCCCCCGGCGCCCTTGACGATGAAGTGGTCGCAGTGCCTGGCCGACGCGGGCAGAGCATCAGCCCTCTTCAACACGATCTTCTCCTTCTCCACCCACACCTTCCCATCGCTGTGGTAGTAGGTCTGGGTCACCTGGCCGCGCTCCACCGTCTCGACTACCACCCACCGGCACGCCCGCGGCACGTCCCGCGGGAGCTCGGGGACCTTCGTCGCCGACCGGAGACCCCCGATCGGCTCGAACTCGTACCACATCTCCGCGGTACACGTTCCCTCGGTGAAGAGCACGTACTCGCCCGTCTCCCCGTGGAGCTTGATCCCCGCGGCGATGTCCCCGCAGCGGATGCTCACCTTGGGCGTGACCACGACCGAGCCCAGTTCGATCGAGACGCCGGACCGGGTCCAGTCGAGGGTGTAGTGCGTGATCCTCTCCCAGTCGTACCCGTCGGCGTGGACCCAGATGGCCCCGACGTTCCCGATCCCGAGGATCTCCAACACGTCCGGGCGGCTCTCGAAGATGGCCCTCACGGACACCGCGCTGAGCGGGCCCAAGGAGTCCATGAGCGAGCCCGAGACCTTCAGAATGTTCGCGAAGTCCACCGTGATGCTGAACCTTGCGTCATCATCCGTCGTCCCGGCGAAGAACCTCCCGTCTTCGTCGGTCACCGCGAGGCAGAACCTGGCTTCGTCCTCCGTTCCGCCCATGATTGGGTGCTGAGAGTCACCGACGGTTGTCAGAAGACCCACTGCTAGCAACGCCACGCCGATCTTTCCTAACCGCATGCCCCCACCTCCTGTCGTACCGTGATCCGTTGTCCGTGAACCGTGGCCCGGTGTTCGGGCACCGTAGACCGTGAACCGCAGGCCGTGGTCCGTGATCGGTAGACCCTGTGATGTCCCGTGTCACCACCTCCTTCGGCGGGGCAGGGGGAAGGAATGAGGCGGGTCCAAGGCGCGCCAGAGGTCGGCAGTTTGACCTGAAGAAGGCGTGGGCGACGACCAGCGGCCTGCGCCGCTAATTGGCTACGTACCCAGTATACACCTCGCACGAGGGGCAAGTTTCAATTGTTCGCTTGTTCGCTTCGGGCCGCCCATCTCAAAGAGGCCTTGGCCCTGAATCGGTGCACCCTCGGTGTTGGGACGATTCGCCCTTCCTTGCCCCCGACACGTAGCAGAAGGGAGAAGCCCAGCCCCGGAACTCCCCTGAAGCTCCCCACGTTCCACCGTGTCCCAGCAGGTGTCCAATGGATGACCTTGAGGAACCCTTCTCGGACTTCTGCTGCTTGCTGACACCCACCCGGAATGGTTTCCAAGTTTGGAGACCCACGTGACTCGACCCGCCATGCGAACAGGGGTATACTTCCCCCGTGAGTTGGCGCCCTTCTGCTCGTGGCTTACCCATCCCACCGCATGCCTCACCTCCCGGCCCGAGCGGAGGGGCGCAACTCTTGACCTAAGTTCGTTCACCCTTGGCAGAACGGCGCCGATCCGACAACATACACCGCGGAGGCAGCTTGAAAATCGCCATCGGACAGATCAACCCCACCGTGGGGGACCTCCCCGCCAACCGGGCCAAGATCCTCCAAGCTATGGCCGAGGCCCAAGCCCAAGGGGCCGATCTCCTCGTCCTGCCCGAACTGGCTCTCCTCGGCTACCCACCCCGCGACCTCCTCCTCCAAACGGGGTTCCTGGACCAGGCGGAAATGGAATTCCTCCGCATCGTAGAGGCCTCGGAGAACATCCCCACGGTGATCGGGCACGTCCTCAGAGGGGGGACCAAACAGGGCAACGAGCTCGACCCCTCGGCGGCCGCCTTCGGCGGTACCACGCTCCTGTACAACGCTGCCTTCTTGCTCGCTGACGGAACCATCGTGGGCCATCAGGCCAAGCACCGCCTCCCCTCGTTCGACGTGTTCGAGGAAGAGCGGTACTTCACCCCGGCAAGCAATGTGTCCATCGTCAGTTGGAAGGACACCCGGGTGGGGCTTTCGGTCTGTGAAGACCTGTGGTACGAAGGTGGCGTACTGCAGGCGCAGGCTGAGGCGCGGGTGGACCTCCTCATCAACGTCTCCGCCTCGCCCTTCTTCGTGGGTAAACTTGGCCTGCGCCACAGGCTTGCGGCGCGCTGGGCTGAAAGGGCCTGTGCCCCCTGTGTGTACGCCAACCTTGTCGGGGCCCAGGACGAACTTGTGTTCGACGGCGCCTCGTTTGTGATCCGCCCCGACGGTGCATTTCTCCTGGCCGCCCCCGCGTTTGAAGAGGGCCTCTTCCTCTGCAAGCTCGCAGGGCCCCCTGTCGCACCCCCCTCAGAACATAACCCTGCACAGATCCACGATGCTCTGGTGTTGGGAATTCGGGATTACGTGGAGAAGAACGGCCTAGCCGGGGCCGTCGTGGGGGTCTCTGGGGGCGTGGACTCCGCAGTGGTGGCAGCGCTGGCCTGTCGGGCGTTGGGAGCAGATCGCGTCCTCGGGGCGTTCCTTCCCGGCCCGCCCACATCCGATCTCTCCCGCGAACTGGCCCACGTGCTGGCCGAGAACCTGGGCATCCGCCTCGTGGAGATCCCCATCGGGCCGGTCCTGGAGTCCTTTGTTCAAGCCCTGTCGCCTCACCTGCCCGTCGAGGGGCTGGTCCTCGAGAACCTGCAGGCTCGGATTCGCGGGGTGGTTCTCATGGCCTTGGCCAACGCCACCCGGCGGATTGTGCTCTGCCCGGCCAACAAGTCGGAAGTGGCCATGGGGTACAACACCCTGTACGGCGACACCGTGGGGGCTTTGGCACCCATCGGGGACTTGGTGAAACAGGAGGTGTACAACGTGGCCCGATGGATCAACGACCGAGCTGGGCGCGAGGCAATTCCCGCGGGCATTCTCGAGCGCCCTCCCACGGCCGAGCTTCGCCCCGGTCAGCGGGACGACCAGGACCTTCCCCCCTACCAAACCCTGGATCCTCTGGTTCAGGCCTTAATCGTGGAAAATCGCGGGTTCGATGATGTTGCCCACCAGTTTGGGGTGGAGTTGGCCCGGGAGGCCCACCGCCGCCTGCGATCCTCGGAGTACAAGAGAAAACAGCTCCCCCTGGTCCTCAAGGTTTCCCCCAAGGCGTTCGGAATCGGGCGGCGGATCCCCATCACCCACAAGTTCCCAAGCTAGCCCAGTTCGGAGCGGCGAGAGCGGCGAAGGAACGTGGGGATGTCGTAGTCATCCCGCACCCCTTCCCGCTCCAACTTCTCCAGAATCAACTCCTCTTCCGACTCGGTGATCTCCGATTCGGTGACGGGAGCAAACCCTGTGGCGATCACCGTGACCCTCACCTTCTGCTGGCCGTCCCGGATGGTGGCCCCGAAGATGAGGTCGGCCTTGTCGGACAAGGCCTCGTGGATAGCCGCGGCGGCAGCGGTGACTTCCTCTAGGGTGAGATCCTCCCCGCCCGCGATGTTGAGGATGGCCCGCTTGGCCCCCTTCACGCTGAAGTCCAGCAACGGGGAAGAAATGGCCTTGCGGGCGGCTTCGCGGGTCTTGTTCTCCCCGTCCGCCTCCCCAATCCCCATCAAGGCTGTACCCGAACCGCGCAGAACGGCTTCCACGTCGGCGAAATCCAGGTTGATCAACCCAGGGACGGTGATGAGCTCGGTGACCCCTTGAACCCCTTGACGCAAGATTTCATCCACCAACTCGAACGCCTGGGTGAGGGGCATGTCCGGGGCTGCCACCTTGAGGAGGCGGTCGTTGGAGATCGTGACGATGGCGTCCACGTTCTTGGCCAGCCTCTGGATCCCCAGCTCGGCCCGCTGAGCGCGCGCCAACCCCTCAAAGCTGAACGGCCGGGTCACGATGGCCACGGTCAAGAGGCCCAACTCCTTGGCCACCTCGGCCACCACGGGGGCAGCTCCTGTGCCCGTTCCCCCGCCCATCCCGGCGGTGATGAACACCATGTCCTGCCCTTCCATGAGGTCGGCCAACTCGTCCTTGGACTCCTCGGCCGCCATCCGCCCGACCTCGGGATCCCCCCCCGCACCCAGACCCCCGGTTACCTTGGGACCCAGCTGCAGATGCCGGTGGGCTTGGATGAGCTCCAGCACCTGAACGTCGGTGTTCAGGGCTACGAGCTGGACACCGGACAGCCCGGCCCGGGCCATGCGATCCACAGCGTTGCCCCCCCCGCCCCCTACCCCCACCACCATGATCTTGGCTGGGCTATCGGCCATCACGCTCACCCCCGCAGGAACTGACGGAACCACGTCATGAGTTTCCCGAACAAACCCTTGCCCCCGGAGCGGGAACGGCGGCTGGGCACGTAATCGCGGGCCTCGGCGGCGTACTTGAGAAGCCCAATGCCGGTGGCGTAGATGGGGGACTCCACGATGTCCCGCAGGCCGTGGATGCCATGGGGAATACTTCCCACCCGGGAGGGGAGGCCGTACCTCCGTTCGGCGAACTCCGCCAGCCCGGTCAGCAAAGCCGTGCCCCCGGTGAGCACCAACCCCGCAGGGATGAGGTCGCGGTACCCGGCATCCTCCACCTCCTGCATGGCCAAGTCCAAAATTTCCTCCACCCGCGGCTCAATCACCTTGGCCAGCTTCTTGCGCGAAACCTGCTTGGTCCCCACACCTCCGATCGTGGCCACTTCGATCTTCTCGTCGTCCCCCACCGCGTCCACCAGACACGTCCCGTAGAGTTTTTTCACCCGCTCAGCTTCCTCCAACGGGGTCTGCAGGCCCACGGTGATGTCGTTGGTGATGTGCTCTCCGGCGATGGGGATCGTCTTGGAGAACCAGATGTCCCCGCCCCGGAACACGGAGATGTCGGTGGTTCCCCCTCCTGAATCGACGAGCATGACCCCCAACTCCTTTTCCGCCGAGGAGAGAACAGCCATGGCCGAGGCCAGGGGCTCGAGCACGATTTGAGCAATGCCAATCCCCACTTCCTCCACGCACCGCACGAGGTTGTGCACGGCGGTAACCGAACCCAACACGATGTGCACGTCCACCTCAAGCCGCGTGCCCGTCATCCCCACGGGGTCGGTGATTCCGTCCTGCCCGTCCACGATGTACTGGCGGGGGATGACGTGGATCAGCTCCATGTCCGGAGAGATGGGGATGGTCCGCGCCGCCTCCACCACCCGCCGCACGTCCTCGGGGGTGATCACCCGGTCCGGGCGGGTAATGGAAACCGTGGCCGAGTTGTTGATGGACCGGATGTGCTTCCCGGCGATGCCCACATAGGCCTGGCGGATCTTGACGTCGGCCATGTTCTGGGCTTCGTCCACAGCCTTCTGGATGGACTGGATGGTCCGGCCGATGTCGACCACCACCCCTTTGGACAGCCCCCGGGAAGGGGCGGTGCCCAGGCCGATGATCTCGATGTAGTCATCGACCATGTTGGCCACCAGGCAGGCCACCTTCGTTGTTCCCACATCCAACCCCACAACCAGCCGCTCCCGCCTCATCCCACCACCACCCTCATCGCTTCCGTTTCAGGATTAGTTCGTCCTCGAGTCGAAAGTCGACCACAGCGTATTTGCCCAACCCTTCCCTTTCCCACAACAGCCGGAGGATAGCCAGTCGGCTCCCCAGTTGTCCAATCGGCCCGAGGAGCAGCGTAGGCGCGTCCTTGCCCCGGGCCACCACTTCCCGGGGATCGCTGGCGTCGACCACCGGGTACCGTGCCCGCCAGACTGCATCGAGCTCGCCCAGGACGCGGGCCGCATTCACGTACGCCCCAGATACCCGCCCGTTCTCGGCCACTGCGCCCACCAGCCAAGCGCGCTCCGCCGGCTCCAGGATCACCCCTTGGGCGTCCACCCAAACCGCCGGGCCGTCCCGGAGCCCCACTGTTACCTCGGGGGTCCGCTCCACGATCATCAATTCCACCCTTTGGGCCAACGGGCGTACTCGGATTTCGGCCTTCAGAACGCGGATATCGCCCTGAATGGCCGAATGTAATGCCCGTAACTCTAGCCGGAGTACATTAGCACCGAGCAGAAATCCTGTCAACTTTTCGGTGGCCAAATACCGGGTGGCCGGGATGCGCACCTCCCTCACCCGCCACCATCCCCCCCAGCGCAATATCACAAAAAGCAGGATGGCTACTGCAAAGAACAGGCACGCACCCCGGAGAAAGCCCTTCAACCGCTGACGATCTCGAGCTCTAGCCTGAGCCAAACCCCGCACTCCCGCCCTACCCTCTCCCACACGTGCTCTGCCAGGCCCAAGACATCGCCCGATCGGGCTCGGCCCAAGTTACAAATGAAGTTGGCGTGCTTCTCGGATACCACGGCGTCGCCCAGCCGCAGGCCCTTGAGCCCCAGCCGATCGATGAGCCAACCGGCGCTGGGGCCGTCGGGGGGGTTGCGGAAGACACACCCGGCGGAGGGCAGCCCCACGGGCTGACTGGCCCGCCGCTCCCGCAACAAGTCGTCCACACTGGGGCCGGGAGCGGGCCGGAAGGCCGCTTCCAGGACGGGAAGCCGCAACCGCCGGAACAAGGAGTCCCGGTAGGCAAACCCGCATTCGTGGGGAAGGAAGGTGTGAACGTACCCGTCGGGCATGAGGGCGCGAACCCACACCACAAACTCCGAGATGCTTCCGTACTTGGTCCCTGCGTTCATGGTCACCGCCCCACCCACGGTGCCCGGGATGCCCGCCACCTTCCACAGCCCGCGTCGAGCCAACCGGGCCAGGGGTACACCCGCCCCAGCCTGGATCACCCCCTCGGACTCCTCCCAACCCTGCAGATGGGCCGTGGTGAGGACCAACCCGGGAAAACCTTGGTCGGGGATGAGCACCTTGGAGCCTCCCCCGAGCAGCCGCCAGCGGAACCCGTGGGCCCGGGCCCGGACCACAGCCTCGGCCAACGCTTGCGGTTCAGCCGGGGAGAACAAGGCCCAAGCCGGACCCCCAATGCGGAAAGTGGTGTACGGCCCCAGGGCATGCTGGAGGCGCAGCTCCCCAGGAAGGTCCCCTAGGATCCGTTGCAAAGCCCTCGCGCCATCTCCCGCGCCAATTTCCATATGTCCCCCGCACCAAAACAGACCAGGATGTCCCCAGGCTCCAACAGTTCCCCAGCGGCCTCCAACGCCGATCGGAGGTCGTCACGGAACAGGGCGTGACCCCCAGCCCCCCGGATCGCCTCCGCCACCCATCGCCCCGACACTCCAGGAAGTGGGGATTCAAAGGCAGGATAAATCTCTGTGACCACCGTCCGGTCGGCTTGGGCCAGCACGCGCCCGAAGGCCCCGGCCAGATCCCGCGTTCTCGTGTACCGATGGGGCTGAAAGACAGCGACAATCCGGCGGTTTGGCCATCCAAGGCGAAGGGCTGTGAGGCCGGCGGCAACCTCCGTGGGGTGGTGGGCGTAGTCGTCCACAACCAAGTACCCGTTCTCTTCGAGGACCTCGAGCCTCCGTCGGGGACGCGGGGCCGTGGGCAGCGCCCGCACCAGTTCTCGGCAAGGGGCCCCAAGGAGCAAGCCGGCCGCCAAAGCGGCCAGGGCGTTGCGCACGTTGTGGGGCCCGGGGGCGGGTACCTCCACGTCCCCCACCTTCTTGCCGAGGAAGGTGACTTCGAAACAGGACCTCCCTTGGCGGTACTGAATACCCCGGGCGGATAGGTCGGCCTCGCGGTGGAGGCCAAAGGTGAGCGGGCGGGGAAGGCCGAGCCCAGCCTGTGCGGCCCTCGGGTCATCTCGGCAGACCGCCACCTTCTCCGCCGCCCTGAGAAAGCCTTTGAAGGTCCGAACAAGGTTGCCCATGGTCCCGTAGGTCCCCAGGTGGTCGTTGTCGATGGAGGTGAGGACAACCCCGTGCGGTCTCAATCGAACGAACCGCCCATCGGACTCGTCCACCTCGGCCACAAACGGCCGGCCCTGGCCCCAGGCGGCTGACGCCAGACCCGGGACCTCCCCACCGATGTAGTGGCCGCCCTCCTCCATCACCTTGCGCACAAGCCAGGTCGCCCAGGTCGCGGTCGTGGTCTTGCCATGCGTGCCGACCACGGCCAAGAGATCCCGACCGCGGGTCACGGTTCCCAGGGCGTCAAGCCGGGGCCAGGCCGGCACATCGGGGGCTGCCTGAAGTTCCAGGTTGTTCTTGCCCACAGCCGAGGAGAACACGATGGCGCTGGTCCGATCCGGCACGTGTTCGGGATCATGGCCCACGTACACTTCAGCCCAAGGGCGGAGGGCAGCCAGACGGGCAGAATCGCGCACGTCCGAACCCGACACCGTGGCCCCGCCCTCCCACAGCAGGCGGGCCAAAGCGGCCATCCCATCGCCACCAATCCCCACCAAGTGCACCCGGCCACCTAGTTCCTTCATCGCTTCTCCTTCACAAGGTCGAAAAGGGCCTCCACAACACGATCGGCAGCATCAGAACGAGCCCATCGCCGGGCCGCACCTGCCATGGCCTTGAGTCGTTCCTCGTCCCCCCACAAGCTGCGGAGAACCTTGGGGAAGGCGTCTTTTCCTAGGTCGTCCTCGCTCAGAAGCACGCCCGCCCCGGTGCCCGCAAAGGCTCGGGCGTTGGCCTGTTGGTGACCGCCCGCGGCTTGTCTCCAGGGGACCAAAACGGCAGGCCGTCCCGCACAAGCCAACTCCGCCACCGTGGTCGCCCCGGCCCGCGCGAGTACGAGGCGCGCCGCCTTCAGGACCGCCCCCATGTCCTGGGCGTAATCCATCACCTGACAAGCAAGACCGGCCCGGCGCAGGCGCTGTTCCACCTCTTGGGCTGCAGCTGCCCGCCCGACCACCACCCGAGCCTTGAGGCCGGGGATCGTCGCCAGAACCGGGGCGTTGCGGACAAGCGCTTCGATTAGAGCTTTGGACCCGTGCGACCCCCCAACCACCAGAAGTTCCTGCCCCAAAGGCCCCTGGGCGTTCAGCACCTCCTCGCGGACAGGGTTTCCTGTAACGGTGACCTTTGCTCCCCGTGGCACACCCACCGTTTCGGAAAAGGAAAGGAAAACGCGGTCGGCCAGCCGGGCCAACAAGGTGTTGGCAAGACCCAGTTTGCCGTTCTGCTCGTGTAGGGCCACGGGCAGACCCGCGAGCTTGGCGGCGACCAGGGGTCCCAAAGTCAGATACCCCCCGAACCCCACAACCACGTCAGGGTGGAAGCCCTTCACGATCCCCAGGGCCCGAGGAACGCTGGCCAAGGCCAGGGCCAAGGCGCCAGGCCAGCGCCAGGGCTGTCGGCGAGCCAGACCCTGGGCCGGAACGGGAAAGTAGCGGATTTCCCGCTCCTTCAGCACGATCTCCTTCTCCAAGCCGGTGGGTCGCCCCACCCAGCCGGCCTCTTCAAGTACCCCCTTGCGCTGGGCAGCCCGGACCACGGCCAGCGCAGGATAGATGTGCCCTCCCGAGCCCCCTGCACAAACCAGCAGCCTCATGCCCACGCCTCCGGAACAAGCAGGGCCACCCGCGACGCCCGGGACGCTCTCGCCACCCCCAACACAAGGCCCCCAAGGGCTAAACTCACCATCAGGGATGACCCCCCGTAACTCAAAAACGGCAGCGTCAGGCCGGTGACGGGGAGTACCCCCACCACGACCCCCAAGTTCAGCACCGTCTGAAACCCAAGGAGAAAGGAAGCGCCCAAGGCGTACAACGCTCCCAGCTTGTCCGGTGCCCGACGGGACACCGCGTAGCCCTGCCCCACCAGCAGCCCGATCAACCCCATCAACGCCAGCGCTCCGAGAAGACCCGTTTCTTCGGCCACCACCGCAAACAAGAAGTCGTTGTGGGCCGAGGGAAGGTAGAACAGCTTCGCCCGCGACGCCCCCAGGCCTCGACCCAAGATCCCCCCCGAACCGATGGCCATCAGGGACTGGTAGGTCTGATAGGCAAACGTGTCCCGATACAGCTCGGGGTTGAGGAAGGCCAGCAACCGCTCAAAACGGTACTGCGCCCCAAACAGCAGGGCAGCCAAGAAGGGGACGGCGGCAGCTCCAGTGACCCCCAGGTGCCGAATCGGGACCCCCCCCACCCACAGGAGCACCGCCACGAGAGCGGCATAGGTCACCAGCATCCCGAAGTCGGGCTGGAGAAGGAGAACGAGCCCGAAGGCCCCCAACACAAGGAGATGAGGTAGCACCCCTTGTTTCCAATCCTGCAGACGGTCTCCTCGCCGAACCAACGACCCGGACAAGAACAACACCAGGGCCAACTTCCCCAGCTCCGAGGGTTGGAAGGGAAACGGACCGAGTCGGAGCCAACGCCCTCCTTCGGCCAGGGGCGGGACAAGCGTGAGGGCCGTGAGAAACCAACACAACCCCAAGAACAGATCATCGCCGCGGGACCAAACTCGGTAGTCCACCCGCCACAGCACCATCATGGCCGCGAACCCAAGAACTGCCCCGATGCACTGCCTCTTGAGCAAGGCCCAGGGGTCGCCCGTGAGGCGGGCAGAAAGGGGGGCACTCGCGGAGTACACGAACAAAAACCCCGCGAGGACCAAGAAAACCAGGACAACGAGGATCCGCCCCTCCGCGCTTCCCATGGCGAACGTAGTGTGGACCACGTGTCCCCTAGACGAAAGGACCCCAGCGGCACAGCACCCGCCAATGGTTCAAACCGCGGGGTGCCGAACTTCCAGAAGAAAAGGGACGGTTGGGTTAGCCTTGGGAAAGGCGGGCGAAGGCCCTGCGGAAAGCCTCACCGCGATGGGCGTAGTCCCGAAACTGATCGAAACTCGCACAAGCAGGGGAGAGAAGGACTGTATCGCCCCGTCGTGCCTTTGCGTAGGCCAGTTTCACCGCTTGGTACGGGGACCAGGCCATCGCGAAGGGTACTCCCCACCCCTCCAACAGCCGAGCGAAGAACTCTTGCGACTCCCCAATCAAAATGCAGGCTCGCACCTTCTCCCGAACCACGGGGGCCAGGGCCTGGTAACCCCCACCCTTGTGCCGGCCCCCCAAGATCAGGACCGCTGGGCCAGGGATGGCCCGCAGGGCCGCAATCGTGGCGTGGGCGTTTGTCCCCTTGGAGTCGTCCACAAAAGGAATCCCCCGCCACACCCCCACCTTTTCCATGCGGTGGGGTTGAGCCAGGGCAGGAGCTACCCGGGCGTAAGGAGGGGGGCGCCGGGCAAGTTCAGGGAAGGCTGACCGAACAGCCGCCCAGGCTGCTCGGAGGTCATCTTCAAGGTGGGGAGGCAGCCCCTTTCCCCAACCAGGGGGAAGGATTTCCTCCCGGTAGTTGCGGGTTCGGGCCCGGGGGGCGAGTTCCCCCAAAAGCTCCGGGGGAAGGATCGCCCAGTCCCCTTCGGCCTGCCGGGCAAGGATCCGGGCCTTGGCCGCAAAGTACGCAGCGAGATGGCCGTGATGGTCCAGGTGATCGGGGGCGAAGTTCAACCACACGGCCACCTGAGGTCGGAACTCCTCGGTCCACTCCAACTGGTAGGAACTCACCTCCAACACCCATGGTTGGCCGCGGACCTCCTCCGTCGTGGCGATCGCCGGCTTGCCGATGTTGCCGGCGACGACCGGCCTGAGACCCCCCGCCCGGAGAATGGCCCCCACCAGTTCCGTCGTCGTGGATTTCCCGTTGGTACCCGTGACCGCCACCAGGAGCGAGGGTTGCGCCAGCCGGAAAGCAAGCTCCAACTCGGACCACAC
>OGCI01002458.1_pt1 | contig 12293 bp, 16 predicted proteins | sample 1570021 | NCBI WGS metagenome assembly OGCI01 (sample SAMN06264664, study PRJEB24512) | hot springs metagenome | isolation source: Hot spring water | place: South Africa: Tshipise | collected 2015-06-21
AAAAAGTTATCTTTGTAAGGTAGTTTTTCATAAATTGAACCGATTTTAAGATTTGCCTGTAGTTTTTCTTTTCTTAGCCAATCTCTGGCAATTCTGATTCCTTCTGGCGCAATATCAATTCCATAGACCTCGAGTCCTTGCTTTGCTAAATAAACCAAATGTCTTCCTGAACCACAACCCAAATCAAGCACTCTTTTAACCCCTTTTTTCTTAAACAATTTAACAACTTTTGGTATATCTTCCTGAGGTTTGATGAAAACCTTACCCTGTTCTTTAAATATTTTATCCCATTGTTTTCCCATATTACATTAATTTTTTTGTTTTAATTTCTTGTAAAGCATGCGGAGATAACCCATTTGGGGTCGCATTTTGTATTTTATATTTGGATTTTTCAAAAAATTTAAGCAAGCTTTTCTGGTTTTTTCTACGCTCTCGTCCTTAACCAGCCATCTTTACCAAAATGTAAAAAAGAATAATTTAAATGATTTTTGCCCTTTTCAAATCTGACCCGCAGATATTCCAGAGGTGGCTCTTTGGCGAAGAAATCTCTATGAGGCGGCACGAAATATTTATCAACCTGTTTTCTTGCTCCAACATACTTTCCAATTTTCCTAAGTTTTTTTTCAACTTTAATTGGATTTTTAATTATAATTTGAAGTTCAATCTCTTTTTTCATTTTAGGTTTAATATCAGGTTTTAAATTTTGAAAATTTGTTTTATTCTTTCAGCTTCTTTTAAGACGACTTCGCTGTCGTATTCGCCGGCATGGGCTGGTGCACCTTCATAGATTGGCCGTTTCTGATCCAAATGCAAATTAAAAATTAAATTCTCATCTTCAATTTTTAAAAAAAGGTGAAATCTTGGATATCCTTTGGCCGGTCTGGCAAAAACAAGCTCCTCTTTATGTTCATCTCTTCTCAGGAAATAGTAACCAGCCTTTCTCATTAAATTATAGATATTTTCCTTAAAAGGACCTTTTACTGTAAATTTCATATTATTTTGATTTCTAAATCTTTGGCTGTTTTAATTTCTTTTTTAAAATCCAAAATGGCGATGGTCCGCTCAAGAGTATAAGCCGATGAGGTGAAAATAGTTAGGCATCTATCATCAAACATAAATAAGGAAGAGGTTGGTTGATGAGAACGGATTAAAATTTTTTTTCGAAATCTTTCCATTAAGTTAAAAAAATAATTCCTGCCAAATTGAGGTCGACCAGTAAAGGGATCAATTCCTAAATATTCTCCATCTTCCTCTGAAAAATCTCCCCAAGTAATTTGGATCCATTCTTCACTACCCAATTTTATTTGATTTATATCTTTTAGTTTTTCAGCATCTGGTAAAACTCCATGCAAAGCAATAATACCATCAGTATTCGATTTAACTTTTTCGACACCTGTAGAAAAATTCAAATGAATTGCTAAGGGAAATTTTTCAACTATGGAGCAGTATTTTTTATAATCTTCTTCACTTAAACTTTCCCAAAAATCAGCCGGAGAGAATTTTAAAATCCGATGTCCCTCATGATTTCCTTGAAGTAAAAAAATTTGATCTGGATTTTTTTCTTTAATCTCTAATAAAAAATCTAAATTTTCTTTAGAATAAGATCCTCTATCAACATAATCGCCTAAAAAGACAATTCTATTTTCCTCTTTTAAATAATCTTTAATTACTTTTTGCGAAGCTTCTAAATCTCCATGGGTATCTCCAACAAAAATAATCTTTTCTGCTTTTTTAATTTCAATTAATTTTGGCTCCATCAGAGTATGGGTAAATATTCTTTTAATTCGTAAAGACTAACTTCTTTTTCAAATTTTTTGCCAACTGCTTTTTTATATTTTTGCCATTCAATTTCTTTGTTTTGAATTAATTTTTGGAAAATGTGTTCGCCCAAAGTTTCTCTTACCAATTTGCTTTTTTTGAATAATTCCAAAGCTTCTTTTAAATTTTCAGAAAGAGTTTGAATTTTCTTTTTTCTCATTTCAGCTTTTTTCATTTCATAAATATCTTTTTCTTCCGGTGGTGGAAATTTTAAATTTTCCTTTATTCCCCGAATTCCAGCTGATTGAATTATAGCTAAAGCCAAATAGATATTGCAGGCAGGATCGGGTGACCTCAATTCAATCCTGGTAGAATCTTCCTTCCCTTCACGATATTCTGGAATTCTGATATAGGCTGAGCGATTTTTTCTTCCCCAGGCTAAATAAACTGGAGCTTCATAGCCAGGAATTAATCTTTTATAGGAATTCACCCATTGATTTAAGACTAACTGAATTTCTTTTCCGTATTTGATTAATCCAGTTAAATATTTTTTGGCTAAATCAGAGAGAAAATCACCCTTGTTTTTGAAAAATAAATTTTTTTTATTTCGCCACAAAGATAAATGTAAATGCATTCCTGAGCCATTCACAAAAGTTATTGGTTTGGGCATAAAGGAAACAAAAAAGCCCAATTTTCTAGCAATCCTTTTTAAAATATATTTTGCCAAAATCACTGAATCAGCAGTAGTTAAAGCATCGCTAAATTTAATATCAATTTCATGCTGGCTGGGAGCAACTTCATGATGGTCATGTTCAACCTCAATTCCCATTTCTTTTAAATAAATTTGGGCGATTTTTCTAATTTCTCCCCATTTTCCGCCATGAAAATAGCTACCTCGATCTAATAATTTTGGTTCATTTTCATTTTCAAAAAGAAAGAATTCCAGTTCTGCTCCAACAAAAAACTGACCAAAATTTTTTGTCCTTTCTAAAACCTTTTTTAATAAATAACGAGAATCTCCTTCAAAATGTTCACCTTTTGGTGTAAAGATATCACCAAAAACAACCGCTTCTTTCCAAGTAACTCCTTCGAGTTCATAATTCCAGGGTAAAACCCTAAAAGTCTTTGGATCAGGAATAATCTTCAAATCCGATTCTTCAATTCGGGCAAATCCTTCGACTGAACTGCCATCGAATCCCTCTCCATTTTCAAAAGCTCCTCTCATTTGATCTGCTGGAATGCAAAAACTCATTTCTCTTCCCAGAACATCAGGAAAAATCATCCTGACAAATCTAACAATTTTATTTTCTTTTAAAAAATCTAAAACCTCTTTTTCACTTTCAAAATTAAAATTTTTCATTTTATTAAAATGCGAATAGCCATTCAGGTTAATATTTCTTTAATTTTTCCCTTCTTCAAGGCTTCCTTAATTTCTAAAGCTATTCTTCTTCCCATATACATATTTTCGCCATATTTTAGATAAGCATAGGGTGAAGTCCCAATTCCAACATTTGTTCCGGCAACTATCCGAGCCGAAATCTCAAACACATATATCTCCAGTTTGTCTGTTATCGCTGTCTCTAAACAGAATGGACCAATAATTCCAGGCGGAGCTATTTCCTTTGAAGTTTTTACTACCTTCTCGCCCATTCTAATTAATTCGGAAAGAAGTGATTCCCGAAGTGTAATTGGAATATTACCAACTATCGTAAATGTTGGGGTTATTCCTATTTCGAGCTGTTCACTCGCCGGTATTCTTCCAATGGCGTCTGTAACTGATTCATAACGTTTATCAACACCAAAGAATTCAACATCATTATTGATTATCGAAGAGAAAAAATGAGGGTAAACGTTTACACCTAAGATATATTCTTGTAAATGTATTTTTTTAATATCTTCTCTGCCGAGAAGACCACGCTCGATCATTTCATCCACCTTTTTATAAAAGGACTTTGGTGAGTTTGTTAAAAAATATCCTTTTCCACCCTTTACTCCAGGAAGTTTTGCTATTACTAGACAATTAATTTCTTCTATTTTTTGAAAAGTTTTTGGTAATTTAAGCCCTGCCTTAGATAACCATTCCCTTTGTTTTTCCCGACTAGCTTCCCAATAAAGTAATTTTCTATTCCCAAACATTGGAACCTGAAGATTATTGATTATCTTTTCTATAGAGATATAGGCAGTGAAAGAACCGTGGGGAATAAGAATGGTATTTAACTCTTTTAATTTTGTTTGAATCTTCTCATTTAAAATCTCAGCAAAATCTTTTACTAATACTATTTCATCAGCCAATGAAAATTTTTGATAAACCATTGCATCATCTTCTTTACAAATACATACTGTTTTAAATCCCTCTTCTTTAGCTCCTTTGAAAATATTTAATGCCGAATGGGAGCCTATTGTTCCTATTGCTAAATTATTTAATTTATATTTCCTTAAAATTTCAGTTATCATGTTAAAATTTCTCCAAGTTTATTTTCTTTAATTGCCTGTTTTATTTCCATAGCAACTCTCCTTCCAGGGCCAACTTCCATTCCATATTTATATTTCATATAAGGTGAAGTTGGCTCAACACAAGGACATCCGGGAACCCGAGGACTAACATCAAAAACATAGAATTCTAACTCCTTTGTCACCCCTCCTTGTAAGGCAAATAAACCAATCATCCCAGGTGGATACTCTTTTTTGCAAACATTGACGAAGCGTTCTCCAGCATCGAATATTTTTTCTATTTGACTCTCCCGCATGGTGATGCCAATATGACCTATTTCAATATTTTGAGCCAATTTCCCAATTTCGAGCTGTTCGCTGGCTGGTAAATCTAAAACTCCATCTAAATCAGTTTGGATCCTTCTATCAAATCCTAAAAGGTCAAGCTTATCGGTCAATGAAGACCAGAAAAAATTGGCATTGAATTTTGCTCCAATAATGTACTCTTCGATAGTAGCTTTTTTCAAATCTTCTTGGCTGATTATTTCATCTCTGATGAGTTGTTTAGCTTTTTTCTCGAATTCCTGAGGAGAGGAAGCATAGAAAAATGCCCTTTCTACTTTCCTTTTCTTTTCGAAAACTTTGACAATTGCCAAGCGATCTATTTCTTTATATGAATTGAAGCTTTTTGGTGTAGATATTCCAGCCTCCTTGAGCAAATAATATTGATTTTTAAGTAAATCGCGCTCTTCAATTTTGAGCATATATCTATTTCCCATAATTGGAACAATGAATTTTTCTTCTATGTTTTTGTATCCAACGTATACCGAAAATGAACGATTTGGCACAAAAATTGTGTTTAATTCACGAAGCTTTTGTAAATTTTCTTCTTCCAATATGTCAGAAAATTTTTCTAAAACTATAAGATGATCAAAAAGATTTCTGTAATATTTGGTATAAGTTCTTTCCCGATCTCTCTGGCAAATAACAACTGTCTCAAAGCCTTCCTGTTTGGCTCCGTAGGCAATCTCAAGTGCCGAATGCGAACCCAAAACACCTATTCTAATATTATGAATGGCATATCTTGAAATTATATCTTTAATTTTGTTGCTGTTCATTTTAGCAATCTTTTTTTCTTCATTAATAAATAGGGATAGCCTCTTTTATCTTCTTTTGATAAATTAAGGCCAAGCTCGTTAGCAAATTTAAAAAGTTTTTCTCTTGTCCTTTCTATTCCTCAAAATCTTTTTAGCTTCTATCTCGATAAAATAGCCTAAATTTTTCACCTCATCAAAAGCAATCTCAAATTCATTTTTGTAAAGATAAACTTCTCTTTTTTTATCAACTGTTATTAATTTCTTAAAATCAAGAGCAGAGAATATTTTCTCTAACATTTTGAAATCATCGATTTTTGTTTCGTATTCATCGCAATGAGTAGTTTTCTCAACATTTTCAGGGGTGAAAAGGAGTAAAATAATTATCTATTTGGCGAGATTTTTGCTTAAATTTGGCAATTTTAAAAAGCCTCTTTTTTATCTTTAAAAAAGTTTTCTTATCAAGGGGTATTTTTATTTCAATTTCTTTTTTCATATTATTCTCAAATTCTTAAGAATGTTGGAATGTTATAATAGCCCGAGGGTTTTAAATCTTTTTTAATATCAACCACCGTTTTAAATTTATTGATTTCTTTCGGTCTTATCCATTGGTATTGGGAATGTTCTTTGCCAACTTTTAGTTTATTAGATTTAACGAAAATTAAAAGGGAATTATAATCTATCTTCTCCAATTTACCTTTTGTTTTAAAAGGTCTTCCAGATTTTATAATTTTTCCTTTTACATTTGTTTTTTTCTTTAATTTCTCTTAATATTGCCTCTTTTGCTGATTTATTTTCCTTAATTAAACCAGAAACAAATTCCCATAAATGGGGAGAGACTTTTCTATCTTTTCTTCTTTTAAGTAAAAGGATTTTATCTCTAAATTAGATTATTTCTCCTGCTGTTACCTATGTTTTCATAAACATTTAAAATTATTTAATTCTAAAATTTGCTACTAAATAGCCAACACCAAAAGGGGCTTCGTAAGATAAAATTTCTGGCTGCCAATCTAATCCATTGAGGGCACCAAGTAAAATTATTATCGATCGATAGCCACATTCTCCTGCTTCTTCAACCAATTGAGGATCTAAACTCATAATTCCGTTGAAATCTTTTTTTTCTAAAAGTTCAACTATTTTTTGATCGAATTCTTTTCCTCGGGGAGAGTAACCTCCAGGGGCATCTAGAGTGAGACAATGAGATAAATCACCAGAGGCCACAATCCCATAGTTTGGGGAGGTCTGAGTTTTAGCAATTATTTTATTGAGAGTTTGGCCAAATTTAAAATGGGTTTTTAAATCCAAATAGGAAAAGGCCAAAGGGACCAATTTAAAATTTGAATGGCCTTTGACTAAATAATAAAGGGGGACTAAGGTCCCATGATCTATTTCTTCAATATTAACTATTCTTAAAGGAATTTTTTCTTTTTTTGATTCCTTTTCAATTTTTTCAACTAAATCTTTATCATTTTTAAAAATTATTTCAGTCTCAAAATCACCAAAATTATAAAAATGGCCAGCCAGAGTAGGGGATTGGTTAATTGTGAAATTATTAAAATCTATTGGTCCATGAGGAGAAATCAAAATCACTGTTTCTGGTTTTGCTTTTCTGAAAATCTCAGCCAACTTTTCCATTCCCTCAATTGTCTTTGAGACAATTTTCAAATCAGCTGGCTTTCCAATGGTTGGAATAATTATTGGGGGATGAGGGCAGATTGAGGCGAAAGTAAGCATAGGATGATTAAATATTTTCTCTAAAATATTTATATTTTAATTGCTCCATTAGTTTTTCGAAAATTTTTCCACACAAAAAGGCATGACTTCCAGCCCGCTGAATATCCCTAATATAAATTCCAAGATCTCTAGCGATGGAAAGTAGATAAAAGCGCCTTCTTACTCTTCGCCTTCTTCCTTTTTTATAAATTTCAGAAGGGAGTAAATCCTGAGCTAACTTCATTACATCAATAGTTGGATTTAATAATTCTATACCATTATTTCTCAGAAAATCTAAATCAAAAGAAAGATTCCAACCTAATATTGGTGAATTACCCACAAAACTTATAAATTCTCCTTGAATTTCTCTAAAAGGCTTTCCTTCTTCCATAATCTTTGAAATAGGAATCCCAAGCATTTCCTGAATCTCAAAAGGAACATAACCACGCGGTCTTATAAATTTTACGAAGCTGTCTCCCTTTCCATTTTTATCAAATTTTATGGCCGCTATTTCAATAATTTCATCTTTTCTTGGATTTAAACCCGTAGTTTCTAAATCTATGGCTACAAACTTTTGGCCTTGATAGAAATCGCGACAAATTTTTTTTAACTCATCCTCTTTTCTCTTTCCTCTCCGAAAAAAGAAGATTAAAAATAGTACAAGAATTAGGAGAAGGAAGGGGAAATTAATAATAATTAGCAATAATATTGTTCCAATTAATATTAACCAAATATTTTTAGAAATCTTTTTTCTAATTATTTTTCTCATTTCTTATAATTTTCTTAATTTATATAAATATAACATATTGGAAATTACTTTAGAATTAAATCAAGCCCCTTTCCACATTTTGGGCATTTGCCGACTAATAATCGAAACAATTATTGGTTGGTTAGGACAAATTAAAGCAAAAGTTAACATATTAAAGAATTATTTCTTTATTTGAAAAAGCCGATTCTATTTTTACTTTTCCAGTTCCTGGAACTATTTCGCCAATAACATCGGCTTTAAAATCTTTTATTTTTGAAAGAATTTTATTAACCTCTTCTGGTCTTACTGATAAAATGAAACCTATCCCACAATTGAAAATTTTATACATTTCTTCATCTGAAACTCCTTTTTTATATAATTCTCTAAAAATTTTTTGGGGTTTTAATTTGTGATCTTTTTTTATTTTGGCATTAGCATTATTAAGTAAATCTTTAAGTTTTGTAAAAGCCCCACCAGTAATATGCACCATGCCATTGATGTTAAATTTTTTATTTAGATTGAATAAAGTATCAAAGTAAATAAAAGTCGGCCTAATAAATTCAGGCTGATAACTCTTGCCAAAAACTTCTCTAACTTTAGTAAAACCATTTGAGTGTAATCCCTTACTTTCAATACCAATTAAAATATCTCCACTTTTAAATTTATTAACTCTTGGTTTTTCAACAAAGCCAAGCATTGTGATACTTAATTCTAGACCTTCCATATCATTATGAATCGCTGTTTCACCACCAAAAATGGCAATTTTTCTCTTTCGGCATTCTTTTGAAAGATGGCCGATTATTTCTAAAATTGCTTTTTTATCATCGCTTGGCAAAAATAAATGATTTAAGATTGCATAAGGTCTGGCATTCATTATTAAAAAATCATTCAAATTCATTGCTAAAGCATCTAAAACGGCATTTTTAAAACTTCTTTTTTGCCAATGATAAATACCTTTTGTGCCTATTCCATCTGAGTGACAATATTCAGGAAAAGAAAACTTCTTTTTAACAACCTGATTTCTAACTGAAATATAGGGTGTTTCCCAAGTTTTTTGAATGAGTTTTAAAATTTCTTTTTTATAAGGTTTTGTCGGATCGTACATTTTATAAAATTAGGTTTAAATCCGCACCACATTTTAAGCATTTGCCAGATTCGTCATTTTTTTGTAGATTAATAATACTTTTATTATTTATATTTAAATATTCCGACTAACACAAAAAAAATAGAGAAGGTGCCAAAAGAATAAGTAATTATTAAATTGTATTTTTCTCTTGAATCCTATCTTCTGGCAAGCCAATGTTTGGCAAAATTATTGGTGGATGTGGAGAAATGCAGGCAAAAGTAATCATTATATTTATTTTGTCAAATCTCTCTCAATTGACAATAAAAAATTTGGCTCTTAATTTTGGATTATGATAAAATAATAATATGGCAAAAGCTGAATTTTTAATAGAAAGGGCGGAGGCTTTTTTAGAAGATGCCAAATATGACATTTCCCGAAAGAAATGGTTTTTAGCTGCTTTTCATTTGGAGCAAGCTTGCCAGCTTTATCTCAAGTATTATTTATTTAAAAAATTAGGAGATTTTCCAAAAATTCACTCTTTAGCCGAGCTCTTAAGGGAATTAGAGAAAATATATCCTAAAAATAAAAAAAGGATTGAGAAAATGCGAAAAGATAAGGCCAGTGTTATTGGCGATCTGGACCAGGCTTACATTACTTCTCGATATCTACCAGTAGAGTTTAACCAATTTCAAGTGGAAAATATGTTAGCCTTTACCGAAGAGTTAATTAAATTTCTGAAAAAGCTATGAAAAGTTTAACCTTAACTGATATTTTAATTGAACGAAGAAAAAGACAGGAAAAATATTTTAAGAATTATTTAAGATGGGCAAAAATTATCAAAAAAGAGGCAGAAAAATCTTTAGGAAAAGTTAAGGTTTTTGTTTTTGGCTCTATTTTAAGAAAAGATGAGGTACCAAGAGATATTGATATTTTGATTATTTCTCCAAAATTAAAAAATTCAAGCCCAGAGAAACAAAGTGAAATAAGAACAAAAATTAAAAAAAAGATCGGTCTTTTGGCACCTTTTGAAATCCATCTCCTTAGTCCCTCGGATTATAAAGAATGGTATAAAAACTTTATTAAAGAATTCGTTGAAATATAATTCAGGTAGGCTTAAAGGCTAAATAAGGGAGCTCTCCTTTTTATTCTAAAATTAAATTTAAATCTTCGCCACATTTTGGGCATTTGCCAGATTTATCGTGGCGGTGAATATAATAATTTACTCTTGAAATTGATAAAGCCTTACATTTTGGACAATAGGTGTTTTCTGCTTGATGGCCAGGAATATTTCCAATATAAACATATTTTAAGCCAATTTCCCTTCCAATTTTTATTGCCTTTTCCAAAGTTTCTATGGGAGTATCAGGGAGATGCTGTAATTTCCAAGAAATTGCTCCAGAAAATTGGGAAATATGCCAGGGGGTTTCAGGACCCAACTCAGTATAAATAAAATTAGCAATCTTCTTAAACATTTCTTCTGAATCAGACAAAGTGGGAATGACCAAAGTAGTAATCTCAACCCAGACTCCAGATTTTTTCATCAATTTTGCCGTCTCTAAAACAGGTTTCAATTTCCCCCCACAATTTGATTTATAAAATTCATCGGAAAAACTTTTGAGATCAATGTTATTGGCATCCAAATAGGGGATAACCAATTTTGCCGATTCCTCACTCATAAACCCATTTGAGACCCAATTATTTTTCAATCCGGCTTTTTTTGCCATTTTCATTGTCTCCAAAGCATATTCTAAAAATATGGTTGGCTCAGTATAGGTGTAAGAGATCGAAGGTAATTTATTTTTCAAAGCAGTTTCGACAATTTCTTCAGGGGAAATATCTTTACCTGGAATCTCTTTTACTCCTTTAAAACCCTGGGAAATATCCCAGTTTTGGCAGTTAAGACAGGAATAGTTGCAACCAACGGTGGCAATTGATAAAGAATAACTCCCTGGCAAAAAATGAAAAAATGGCTTTTTTTCAATTGGGTCAATATGACAGGCAATGGCTTTGCCGTAATTTAAGGCATACAATTTTCCATCTATATTTTCTCTTACTCCGCAAATCCCTCTTTTCTCCAGTAAAATAAGACAATAATGGGGACAATTTCGACACTGAACTTTTTTATCTTTTATTTTTTTATATAAAAAGGCTTCTTTCATAATTCTTTTATTATAACTATTTTAAAAATTTTATCAAAAATAAAAAAGGCGAATAAATCGCCTCTATTGATAATTAAATAGCTTCTATTGTTGATGGAGGCTTTGATGTTATGTTATAGGTTACACTGACTACCCGGGGAACTTCAGTGGTTATTCTCTGGGCTAATCTCTCTAAAATCTCAAAAGGCAATTTGGTTGGCATTGCTCTCGTTGCATTTTCGCTCTCCCAGCATCTAACTTCAATTTGAAAGCCGAAATCCCTTTTTCCTTCTCTCATACCTGTAACTCTATCCTCGTGTAAAATTGCCATATATTGAAAAGCACCAGTATCTTTTAATTCTTCTTCGACAATAGCCGTTGCCTTTCTCACGATTTCTATCCTTTCTGGTGTTGCTTCTCCTATCACTCTCCCAGCCAGAGCTGGTCCGAGAAAAGGCATTCTCTTATAAATCGATTCTGGTAGACCCAAAGTCTTAGCAACTTTTCTTATTCCATCTTTTCGAAGTTGAATTAATGGCTCTACAACCCGATATCCGAATTCTTCCTCCGGATCAATACCCAATTGCTTAAGGACATTGTGCTGGGTTTTAATGCCAGCGATAGTTTCTTCTATATCAGTTAGGTTCGTTCCTTGGATAAGACACTTGGCACCGCTTTCTTTTAATAGAGAAGCAAAAACTTTTCTATAAAATATTTCCCTGATTATCTTTCTTTTTTCTTCAGGGTCTCTTATACCTTTTAAAGCATCTAAGAATTCCCTTTGAGCATTGACTATCTCAACATTGATGCCTAATTTCTTGAATGTAGCAGCCACCTCTTCTGGTTCATTCTCTCGCATTAATCCGTTGTCAATGAAAAATACTTTGAGTCTATTTCCAAGTGCCTTATGAGCTAAGATAGTTACAGTTGAGGAATCAATACCACCAGACAAAGCAACAATGGCTTTATCTTTGCCAACAATATTTCGGATTTCTTTAACTTTCTCTTTGATAAATTTTCTAGGATCTAATTCTTCAGCCTTTATTTCCCTAATTTCCATCTTTTTACCTCCTTTCATTTTAAGTTCTAAAAGAGCAAATTCTTTTCAGAGAACTTCTGTATTTAAAGATAGCAAAAAATAGAATTTTGTCAAATTTTTAGAACTTGTTATAATATAAAAAATATGCGCCACAGAATTTTTATTGCCATAAATTTGCCAGAGGAAATAAAAAATAAGCTAAGCTCCTTTCAAGCCAAATGGCCAGAATTACCAACAAGATGGGTTAAACCAGAAAATTTGCATATTACTTTAGCCTTTTTGGGTTATTTATCAGATGAAGAATTAG
>OGCI01002459.1_pt1 | contig 12286 bp, 9 predicted proteins | sample 1570021 | NCBI WGS metagenome assembly OGCI01 (sample SAMN06264664, study PRJEB24512) | hot springs metagenome | isolation source: Hot spring water | place: South Africa: Tshipise | collected 2015-06-21
CGAATCCTCTTGAAATAGGACTGAGGTCGCCCTTATGGAAGTGCGGCAGTGGCCTTCTGCTATACCCTTTAAAGATCCTCTTGCCTCGGAGTGCCTGCTGGCCTAAGCATCCAGATATCTGGCCGACGTTAAGATCTGAGCCCCTTGCACCTGTTTTAGTCATTATAACCATGTTGTTGTCTGATCCTAGGGCTGAGGAAACAAGGTTGCCGACCTTGCTTCTGACTTTCGAAAGAGCATCCATTATGTATGCCTCCAAACTCTCCTCCTCACTCATCCCCGGGATCTTCTTGATCCTTCCCCTGCTCCAATCCTCAAGCAGACTGTTTACTTCGACATCAGCCTGGTCCGCCTCCTTCTCAACCTGTTTCTGGACCTGTTCAGGGAGACCTACGTCCTTGTAGCTGAAGCTAAAGCCTCTTAGGAGCAAAAACTCCCTCACCATTTTCTCGAATGAGGATATAAACCTGTGACCTTCCTCAGACCCGTACTTCTTAATAATCCGGTGAAGAATCGTGTCCGCTTTCTCAGCACCTATCGACGCTCTGTCTATCACTCCTGAAACCATATCACCATTCTTCACAATTATCTCTGCTTCGTCTTTAGATGACGCTCCGCCGACACTAGTCTTATTAACATAGTTGAAATCCTCTTTGAAAAGAAGGCTCACCGCCTGCCCCCCGGACCAGAGTGGGACGGGTGTTCTCACCTCAGGCTCAGGTAGTTCACCATCATACCCTGCAGCGTAAACGATTCTCACGAACTCCTCTTTTGTGAGATACGTGTCCCTCCTGGTGAGCAGGTAGGCACCGGTTATAAAGTCCCTGATGGCACCCATAATGGGCGCGCCATACCTAGGCGTCAGGTAATGCTTCTTAACCCCGAGAAGCAGGCTTGTCTCAACATGCGCTTCAATGCTCTGAGGAACATGCAGGTTCATCTCATCCCCGTCGAAGTCAGCGTTGTAAGGTGGGCAGACGCTGGGGTGGAGCCTGAAGGTTTTACCCGGAAGAACCTTCACCTTGTGCCCGAGCATCGAGAGACGGTGAAGTGAAGGCTGCCTGTTAAAGATCACACAGTCCCCGTCAAAAAGATGCCTTTCCACCAAGAAACCTATGTCAAGAGCCTCCGCTAGGGAATCTCTGTTTTCAACGAATTGAAGTTTATGTCTGGCACCGTTTGGCCTCACCACATACTCTGAACCAGGGTGTATGAAGGGCCCGTTTCTAACAAGCTGAACCAGCCAATCCCTGTTCCAATACGTGACTCTCTCAGGGACCGTGAGAATCTTAGCGATTTCTTCTGGAACACCCACCTCGTCGATGCTCAAATAAGGGTCGGGTGATATAACTGTCCTGGCGGAGAAGTCCACCCTCTTGCCAGACAAGTTCTTTCTGAAGCGCCCCTCCTTGCCCTTCAGCCTCTGAGCAAGAGTCTTCAAAGTTTTACGAGTCCTATGTTGAGCTGGAAGAATACCAACAGCCTCATTGTCGAAATAAGTGGTAACATGGTATTGAAGAAGATCCTCATGATCCTGTATTATGAGGGGGGATGCACCAGACTCTATGTACTCCCTTATTCTTCGCGCAGTCCTCACTATGTCCACAAGCTTATGCGTCAAATCGTCCTCAGACCTTTCCCCAGTTTCAAGTATTATCGAAGGCCTCACTTGAATCGGAGGCACAGGCAGAACCTCTATCACGTACCAAGCGGGGTGAGCAACCTCAGGGTCTATGTTTAAAAGATTAAGATCATCCTCAGGAACCCTGTTTAAACGCTCTTTTACAATTCTAGTATTGAGAAGCCTAAGAACACCTTCTGGATCCCTCTCGTAAAACCTGGTGGGTCTTTCAAGCTTAACCTGATACTTATCGGCCCCGCAGTGAGGACACCTGTTAGACCTTCTCACTTCATCCTTTATCTGGTCGAAAACCTGGTCGGGAACAACACCGTAGTTCTCCTCATACTCCATTATTCTTTCCTTGTAATGGCTTATCCTGTCGTTCGGCAGAAGGATTCTGCCGCACTGTCTGCAGGTCGACTGGAGAACTCTCTCCATTTCCCTTGCGAAGGAGACATGTATCACTGGAACCGGGAGCTCTATGTGGCCGAAGTGCCCAGGACATTTATCAGGAAGGTTCCCGCATGTCTTACATCTCTGCCTGGGCTCTATCGTGCCTAGGCGAGTATCCATTACTCCCCCAGGTACGGACAGACCGTCTTGATCATAAGTCTCGTCCGTAGTGACCTCCATCACGGAGAGTCTTCTGATCTCGGCTGGAGACAATACTCCGAACTTGATGGAGTCTATCTGTTTTACCTCAACTTCTTGGCTCATCCTTAAACTCTCTCCTTAACCCTAAGCCTCGGGAAAACCCCTAGGCTCATCAATTCTTGAAGAAGAAGCTTAAACGCATACGATATTTCAATCCTGCTAACATCCCTCCCCTTTTCGCAGAGCGGACATATGAATTTCTTCTGTCTAGCATCATAGTAGGCGAAGGTTCCACATTTCTCGCAGACATAGACAATCGTCCTGTCGGATTCCTCCAGAAGCCTGTCCTGGAGCAGCCTAGCTGCACCGTGTCCTACGAGACAATCCCTCTCCATTTCGCCGAACCTTAATCCTCCTCCCCTAGACCTTCCCTCAGTAGGCTGGTGCGTCAGCATCTGCACTTGGCCCCTGGCCCTAGCATGCATCTTATCCTTAACCATATGGTGGAGCCTCTGGTAGTACACCATTCCCATGAATACTTTCGCCTTAAACTGCTTTCCAGTAACACCGTCTATGAAGTCAAACTCGCCATAGGGTGAGAAACCGTGTTCCTCAAGAATTTTCTGAACCTCCTGTTCCGGAGTATGGATGAAGGTTGTGCCATTCACCTCCCTAGCCTCTAGGGCCGCCGCGATGCCGAACAGCGACTCTAGGAAATGGCTTATCGTCATCCTAGATGGGATTCCATGCGGGTTTATCAACGCATCTGGAACTAGACCGTCCTCTGTGAAAGGCATGTCCGACTGTGGAACGAGCATCCCCACAACACCCTTCTGCCCTGATCTGGATGCAAACTTGTCCCCTATCTCTGGAACCCTATGATCCCTGACCCTTACTTTTATCAGCTTGTTGTTCTCCAGGTCCTCAGTTACTAGAATGCTGTCAACGAAACCGCTTTCAGAAGGCTTAAGCGCCACGGACGAGTCTCTTCTAGCAGGGGCTTGAAAAACAAGCTCCTTATACTCTTCGAAGAACCTAGGCGGGCTTGACCTTCCAACTATAACGTCCCCGCCTTTAACCTCAGCTTCAACGGACACTATTCCATCCTCCTCAATCTTAGAGTACGCGTCGTCACCCCTATAGCCTCTAACCTGAGAATCAGGCTTCTCTATCCTATCGATCTCACCCATCGGATACCTCCTGGCCTCAACCTCGTAGGACCTGTAGGTCGTGGACCTTGCAAGTCCACGCTGGACGGACGCAGCGTTCAAAACTATTGCGTCCTCCATGTTATACGGGTGCGACATCACCGCCACCATAAAGTTCTGGCCTATAGGCCTCTTGTCCAGCCTGATGATCCGGTCGACCTTTGAAGCCACCAGAGGGAGCTGCGGGTAAGTTGTGATGTGGAAAGTAGTGTAGAACGAGTTGCTTATATTGGTAAACGGTAATCCGAGAGCCTGCTTAGCCATAGCCGCCTCGTAAGTGTTTCTCGGAGAGTGATTGTGTTCCGCAAACGGGACTGAGGCCGAGACTACGCCGAACATGAACAGGGGCGATATTTCAAGATGAGTCGTGACATCCGTAATCTCCTTAATTGATGTTGCTATGGAAGCGTTTTCCTCCTCATCCGCATCAAGAAAATCTATTATCCCGTTGTTCACAAGATCGTCGAAAGTTATCTTGCCCAGAGACAGCTTAACAACATGATCCCTTGTAAGCTTCACTAGACCCTCCTCAACAACTATTAAAGGCCTCCTGATCCGTCCAGGGTCAGCGTTAAGACAGACCTCCTTAACAATCCTGCTGCCGTAGTTGAACTCATAGTATGCAATGTTCATCTCGGGTGGCAGCAGTCCCCTTCTCCTCAGGTTCCTAATTTCCTTAACTAGGGCTTCGCCCGAGTAAGAGTACCCTATTAAAATGCCGTCTACAAATATTTTAGCTGCGGAGGAGCGTTCATCAATTCCAGCTTTATCTAGAGTTATTAAGCCGAATTTCAAGAGGATTTTTTCAAGCATAGATTTATCCGCTGAAACAGAGATTTGAGCACCCACACTCATGTTCTTAACGAGCCCGCAATTCACTCCCTCCGGCGTCTCATTCGGGTCGAGCTTACCCCATTGCGTCGGATGCAGGTCCCTAGCGTCAAAGTTCGACTGGCTCCTGCTCAGGGGCGACTGGATTCTGCGGAGATGGCTTAAGACAGACAGGTAGTTCGTCCTGTCGAGAAGCTGAGTAACGCCTACCAATCTCTTCCCCCAGTTCCCCGTAGCCATAGCCTGGTTTATAGAGTCAGTTATCAAGCTGGTGGTGATCAGGTTGGAGAAGGAATGGATAGCCCTGTGTCTCAGGCTGGACTTCTCAAGCTGGTATCTGAAGTCCCTAACCATTCTTCTGAAGGCTGTTCGAAAAAGCTCTGCAAGAAGACCTCCGGCAAGCCTAATCCTCTTATTCCTGTAATGATCCTTATCATCTGGTGGGCGCCACCCCAGTTTCATCGCAAGAACCCTCTCAGCCATTTCACAAAGGAAAAGCGCCTTAGCGCACCTAGAAGACTCATCCAACCCCACGTGGGGAAGCAGAATCCTATCGAGAACATTCTGAGTCTTGTTTAAACGAATCTTGTCGGATTGCCCGTAAGCAACCCTGTTACTAATATACATTATCGCATCCTCCCTGCTTAAGACGCTTTGAGCAGCATCGAAGGATGGTGCTAAAAGCTCCTGTATCTCCGGGAATGGTGAAACTCGTTCAGCAATCTCCTTGTCGGAATCCGTTCCAAGGGCTTTCAACATTATTATGAAGGGGATCTCCTGTCCAACGCCCGGAAGATACACTTTCAGCTCATTGTTCTGTCCTTTCAGCCTGACCTCAACCCTCGTCCTATAGCCGACGGTAGTTGAGAAAACACGGGCGATATAGAAGGAGTATGGGCCTATCTTCTTTTCCTCCAGGATTATCCTGTTGGGAGCAAGATCCTCAACACCCACTATGACTCTCTCTGAACCGTTTATTATGAAATAGCCGCCCGGGTCATAAAGATCCTCGCCGAGCTTAACCTTAGCTTCCAAGTCGAGGCCAGCGAGCGCGCAATACCTAGAGTTAACCATTATCGGCATCTCCCCTATTAAAACCTCTTGCTTAAGCTCCCTGCCATCCCTTAGCTCCTTAACCTCCAAGAGGATCGGGGCAGCATAGGTGAAGTTTCTAATCCTGGCTTCCATCGGATATACGTTTCTAACAGCGCCGCTGGGCTCCACTATCCTCGGTACGCCAACCGACACTTTCCCTAGCTCTATTTTAACAACCTTATCCTCAACATTCTTAACCTCGTCTACAATCTTCTGCATATCCTTGTCAATAAACTCGTTGAAAGAATCTATATGATGTCTAGCCAGCCCGATGCTCTTAATATAGTTCTCAGCCACTATCCACAGGTCGTCGTCGGCTAGCTCTTCAGCCATACTGCTCAAGGAACCTAGCCCTCCACAACGATGCGGTATGCTAAGGTTACTCCGGCGACCTGGCTCCTCCTAGTTATCTCAAGAATGTCCCGCGGCTTAGCCCCGATCGCAACCACGGCAGGGTCGCTTGCAAGGATCTTAGGCAGTTGAGAAGGCTTTATATTATACTTTTTGAGAAGAACCTTCCTATCCTCCTCCGACAAAATCCTGTGAGAAGGCACTAAAACATGTTCGAGTATGTTCACTTTACTAATGTTTTTCTTACTAACCAAGCAGTGTCAACTGGATACTGAAAAAAGAGGGTAATAAACGTTTCCCCAAGCCCTAAGCGAAGAACCTGGAAACAGGCTCAGAATGAGCCTCAGGGAACCAGTATTTAAAAATACCCAGTGGAAACACTGGCGTGCGGCTGGAAGGCTGATTGCCCCTTAACCTCCGGCAGTCGGAGACCTGGCTTAACCTTTAAAAACGCTTATGCCATGGACACTTTTTCAGAGCAGCTAAGCCAGTGAAAAAGTTAAAAAACTCCTTTAATTAGGAGGATATGTCCCGCGGTAGCTCAGCCTGGTAGAGTGGCATGGTATGCTGCATCAAAAGCTTCCGGCTGTAGTCCTCCACCGCGGGTGGAGGCATTTCAGCCTACCGGGCGAACAGAAACCGGAGTGTCGCTGGTTCAAATCCAGCCCGCGGGATTCCTAAGAGCATTCTTAGCTCCTGTTTAAACTTGTCCGCTGCAATACAGTGGGCAGAGCAGGCTATCAGAGAATCGGAAACTGTTCCTCAAGGTTAAACGGCTTTCATGCAGCCACACCTCAATGCTTAAATACTGTTGCAATCCTGCTCCCGCTAATGAAGCGAATAAGGAAGAATCAGGACGCGTTTAAAGCAAAGGTTTTTGAAGCATTAAGCGACCCTGCTCGACTCCGGATAATCAGTTTTCTGAGAAACAGTGGAAAATGTGTTAATGATATCACTGAAAAAACAGGGATGCTACAGCCCTCTGTATCCAGACATTTAAAGATTCTTAAGGAGCGTGGAATAGTTAAGGAGAGTAGGCTCGGCAGCAGAAGAATCTATAGGATTACTGACCCAAGAATATTTAAGATTGTTGATTCTCTAGACTCCAGGCTGGAAGAAAGTTTGAAGAGACAAGTATATGAAAGCATTATGTAGCATGTAGTCTGAGACAGGACTGTCATATAGATTGCCGGTAAAAATCTTTCGACTTAGAACTTACAACATTTTTGGAAGGAACAACATGTTTAGCATTTAAGCTTTCCACCATTTGGAGACAAGGTATTTAACATCGTTTTTATCCGGATCAGATATGGCGAAGATGAACAGTTTCTTAACTGAGGTCGCTAGTCTTCCTGCTCGGATAAAGTCTGGCGCATCTATCTTATCTCCCTTCTTTTTAACCTCCAGTATTGCTGGCGCATGATCGATCCCTGGCCCATGCTCGTAGATCGCAAAATCACATCCAAATTTTATCCCGGGCGTAACTATAAAGCTCCTGTTTCTAAGGTCCCTGTAAACTATGAACTTGCTTTTAAAGTCCTCATGTATTCTCAACGCTATTCTAAGCAGTTGATCGAAAGAAATTTCCCTACCATCCTTGTCAACAACCCGTATGACCCCTCTTTCTAAAAGATATAATCCTTCGAAAAGGTCGAGTGTGAGAGGAGCATTGAAGTTCGGATCCTTCGGCTTAGGGATGCCAACAGGCTTCCCGAAAAACCCCATACGGTATACTTCTTGAGAATGCTCAATGCTCCATATTATTAAACGATCTCCGACGAGCTCAGCAGTTATTTCTGCGTGCCTGACCCCCAACTTTTGCACCTCGCTAGAAAACACTTAACGAAAGCACTCTCGCGGCGTCTGCAGCGTCCGCAGCCCTGTCCGCGACCTCCTCGATCAGATTCGCAACATCCTTAAGAAGAAGGATTGTTGAAACATCCGCCTTAGAAAATATTATCTTGATCTCCAAGATTCTGAACAGGCTGTCAATCTCCTTCTCATAGGCTTCAACACTCCTAGCAAGCTCCTGTATTTTCGATGTTTCGAACCCAAGTGTGAAAATCACTTCTCGAAGCCTTGTAACTGTTTCAAGCGTCTTTACAACCAGCTCTTTAAAACTATCCCTCAGGCTCTTTTCAACAAGCTTCTTTCTCAGGAAGAACTCTCGCAGCCTGAATACAGTTCCTTCGCAGAGATCCGGTATTCTTGTTAATGGAGAAGCCAGCCTCAGAAAATCCTCCCTGCTGGTCATTATTGCTCCTGCCTCAACAAGCTCGTTCGACAAGTTTCTCTCTGTCTCTACTGATTTGTTTTTCAACATGCTTATGTTTAATAACACTTCGTCAAGCTTAGAAGTGTCACCGTCGAAACACGCTACAACCAAGTTATGGACCTCTCTAACTGAATCCACAGCGTATCGGGCAAGCTCCTGGCATATCTGGAGGAGCTGCCGTTTAAGCCTCAGAGTTGTTTCAGTAGGATACATCTTCCAGACTATCCTGTTTCTAACCTACAATTATTAGTTCTGAAGTTTTAAGCTTTTTCAATCCGGCTCCTGAGACCGCCTTATTTTTAAGGCTGATAATCCGCTTGGTAAGGGTTAAAAATCCGGTTTAGGCTGTGAAAGCATTTTAGAAAGCTCGTGGTAAAGGTGGTCTATCCCTATTCTCCTCTGCTCCCTAGTGTCTCTAAACCTTATGGTTGCACTGTCATCAGAAAAAGTCTGATGGTCAATAGTAACGGCGAACGGTATGCCTATCTCATCAGACCTCGCGTATCTACGACCTATGCTCCCAGAATCGTCGAAATTAACTTTGAAGCCACCCAGCTTCTTCGCAACCTCCACAGCCTTATTCACAAAATCTGGTTTAGATAGCAGTGGGAAAACTGAAACATCGAAGGCCGATAAGTATGGCGGTGTCGAGAGATATATTCGTCCATCCTCTTCCATTCTCAAACTGTATTCAAGAAGAGAGTAAAGAAGTCTTTCAGCACCAAAGCTGGGCTCAACCACATGGGGCACTATCCTCCTGCCGGATGTAGATATAAACACGTTCATGTCTTCACCGCTCACTCTCATGTGACCAGAAAGATCATAATCCGTCCGGTATGCGAAACCCGCGACCTCAGTCCATCCCCAGGACTCAAGCAATACTTCGCAGTCGAACAGTTGTTTAGCGTAATGCGCCCTCTCACTCGGAAGCTTCTCTCTAAACCTGAAGGCATCCTCAGGAATTTTAAGCGCCTCCAAAAAATTCTTCGTTAAAACCAGGAAGAAGGGCAGCCAGTTGCTGCTGAATAAACCGCTTTCAACAGCATCTTTAATCCTTATTTTTCGAAAACCTGAAAAACCCTTCTCCTGATCCTCCGCCGTAAGAATAGGAATAACATGCTCCAAGTGGTTTTTCTCAGATGGGCCTGGGTTCGAATTCGGGTCGAAGAAGAACTCAACCTCCATTATCGTAAACTCCCTGAGCCTTATTGGCCCCTGCCTAGGTGAAACCTCGTTCCTGAAGACCCTGCCTATCTGAGCGACCCCCATCGGCAGGCTTGATCTTCCGTGAACGTAAAGCCTCTTAAACTCAGTGAATATCCCCTGTGCTGTCTCAGGGCGGAGATAACCTATTTCCCCAGACCCCACGCCCATCTCCGTCTTAAACATCAGCAGCCAGTGGAACGCTTTCGAGAAACCACTTCTGCAATTTGGGCATTTAATGCCTTTGGCGGAAATAATCTCGTCAATCTGCTCGAGCGGAGTTCCTTCAGGAATATTGATGCCGGTCTCGCTCAGAAGATGGTCCGCTCTAAAAACTGCACCGCATTTTTCGCATCTTAAAGCCTTGTCTGTGAATTGTGTCTCATGCCCCGAAGCAACGTAAACAGGCCTCGGTCCTATTACGGGGGACTCTACAATCTGAAAGTTCCTAGAGTAAACAAAATATTTTATCCACAGGTTTTCTAAACGCCTTTTAATCTCGAAACCAGTGTTGCCGAGAGTCAGCAGTCCTCTCACTCCACCGTATATTACATAGGACGGCCAGAATAACCCCCGACGTTTCGCCAACTCCATCAGAACATCCGACTTCCTCTGTTGCCTTAATGCTGACAAACCTTTCTTTCGAAAAGAGTGAAAGCCTAATAAACCTTAATGCTGCTGAGCTACTTACAGTAAAGGTAGACCCCCAGTAACCTTGTTCATCAACCCCTCCGGCGCTGGTCCCAACCCAACACAGGTCACCGTACCCGGTTGAAGCTCCGTGAGGCCCATGTCTGAAACGAGGCAAGCAGGTATGCCCTCCTTCAAAGCGGCTTCCTTCAACCTAATCAACTCCTCGAGAGAACCTGTTTTCAAAACGACCTTCTTCTGACCTTCTTCAAACCATTCTTCAAACCACTCGGTCTTAAGCCTGCGAGCCTCCTCGGCGGCTGAAACTGCAGCATGCGCCACTTGCACACAGGTTTTTCCACACGATATCTTCAGGTCTTCCCTGACCACTACACATTGTTTAAACCTGAAACTAGCCATCTCGTCTTTAAACACTAAGAAGCAAGATAAAAATATTGTATTCAGTGTCGAACCGCTAAGCTTATTAACCGCTCTTCCCCCGCAGCCCCTAAACATGGCTACGTGCACATCCTGCAATAGGCCGATAGACCCTTACGAGAGATACGTGAAGTTCACGTGCTTCAATTGTGGGGAAGTAACCTTATGGCGGTGTGAGAAATGCAGGACCTTTGCGAGAGAGCTTAAATGCCCTAAATGCGGCTACGTGATGCCATAAGGGCAGATTGTTTTATATCTTTTGATAAGAAAACAGTAGGGTTGAGAAAAACTTTATATAGGGATTTCTCAAAGAGGTGAGGCGACAGCTGCCTTGTCATGTGAAAGAATACTTAGACTAACCGTTTGGGCGACGGGAAAAGAGGGAGATTAAATTGAAGCAACTCTTATATACTTTGAGAGTTTTTCCAGGAGAAGAGGTAGTCGACTTGGAAGAGCTTCTTAGGAAGGTAAATGAGAATCTGAAAAGCGGCAGGATCGTTGCTTTTCAAAAAGCAGACTTCTTCTTCGGAATGAAGATTCTTCTCATTAACGTTGAGGCCCCTGAGGTCGACGGAATCTCGGACAGTATTGAAAGTGAGATTAAAAGCACTCCTGGGGTTTCAGATATAGAAATACTTAGAGTAAGCAGGAAGGTGGAGGTCTGGAAAGAAGGTGGTTAGGACACCCGGCGGTGAAGAAAAGAGGATAATCCCGCTTAGAAACTATATCTTCGACATCCTTGAGAAGAAGAGGAGTATGACTCTTTCAGAGTTGCTCAGGGGTTTAGAGAAGGATGTTGGCAAGGTGAGCCTGTCTGAGGTTGAGAAAGAGTTGATGACGATGGAAATAAGGGGTATAATAAGGGTTTTCGCCTCCGGGAAGAAAGATCAGAGGCTTGAGTTCATCGGCTTCAAGGCTTGAGTGTTTTTGAAAAACAGTGTTGTCGAAACCTGAGGCTCTCTTAGGATCAATTTTTAAGTCTTTAACATCAAGATTTAAGAATATTTGTGGTTTAACTAGTAGAGATGGGTGTTCAGCTGGGAGACATAGTTCCAGCGAGGGAAATCAGGCTGGAGAATCTTGTCAACATGAGGATAGCTATAGACACGTACAATACGCTATACCAGTTTCTAACGATAATAAGGGGGCCTGATGGACGACCCTTAATGGATTCGAAGAACAGGGTCACCAGCCATCTTTCAGGACTCTTCTACAGGACTTGCAACTTCCTCTCCACAGGTTTGAAACCAATTTACGTTTTCGATGGGGAACCACCTAGGATTAAGAGGGAGGAGGCGGAGAGAAGAAGGACAATACGTAAGGAAGCCTCTATAAAATACGAGGAAGCTCTGGCAACAGGCAGGCTTGAAGAGGCGCGTAAGTATGCTCAGATGTCAGCGACGCTCGACGAGTATCTTTTAAGGTCCGCCGAGGAATTGATAAGGCTCATGGGCGTGCCTGTCGTGCACGCGCCTTCCGAGGGTGAAGCGCAGGCTGCACATATGGTTACCACTGGTGTCGCAGACTATGTTGGAAGTCAGGATTTCGATTCGCTTCTCTTCGGAAGCAGAATGCTCGTAAGAAACCTGGCGATAACTGGAAGAAGAAAGCTTCCTAGTAAGAAAGCCTATGTCGAGGTTAGCCTAGAGGAGATCTCTCTCGAGGAAACCCTGAGGAGTCTTTCGATTACAAGAGAACAGTTGATAGACGTAGCTCTGCTCGTCGGCACCGATTACACGGAGGGCATAAAGGGAATAGGCCCTAAAAGAGCTTTAGAACTTGTTACGAAAGGAATTAGTTTTGAAGAGATCTTCAGAAGGTATGGCGAGGACTCCTCAAGGCTTCAAACCTATTACGATGCCAAGGATTTCTTCCTGCATCCCAAGGTTAAGGATGTGAGCGAGTTGGAGTGGAGAAACATTGACGACGATGGAGTTTTGAGGTTTCTTCACGACGAGCATAATTTCTCGCTGGACAGGGTTACTAAGGCTGTAGAGGAGGTTAAGAAGAAACGTCCGGCTGGGGCGCTTTCAAAATGGT
>OGCI01002460.1_pt1 | contig 12283 bp, 7 predicted proteins | sample 1570021 | NCBI WGS metagenome assembly OGCI01 (sample SAMN06264664, study PRJEB24512) | hot springs metagenome | isolation source: Hot spring water | place: South Africa: Tshipise | collected 2015-06-21
ACCGTCAGCGGGTTGTCGAAGGGCTCGCCCGTCAGCCCGTCGCGCACCACACACTTACCCGTTCGCTCGTCGATGCCACATCGACGCCACGTGTTCTCGCGGATACGCTCGATGACATGCTCCACCATGTCCGCCGGCGCAGGGTTCTTGAGCGGTTCCGCAAGGCGCGATTCGTCGATATTGCCGTCGCGCTCCTGAAGTTGCAACACCTCGGCTTCTGTCATCAAAAGCGGCGAGATGACCGGCGGTGCGTTCACCTTCGCGGCAATTGCCTCCAGCTGGTACATGGGCATCTGGCGCAGTTTGGCTCGAATCTCGGCAAGCATCTCTTCGGCAGTCTGGTCGTCGCGGAACTCCATGCCCAGCTTCAGGTCGGAGTTCACGTAGTTCTGCAGCACGATGCGTCGCACGTGCTTCGCCATACGCTCCAGCTCCGCCAGGATGTCCTCCTCGCGCGTGCCGGAGAACGCAGGCTCCTCATATGCAGTGCCGAAGTAGTGCCCTGCCCACCCGAGGTGAGTCTCCTTAATCTGCCCGATGTTCATGCGCGAAGGCACCCCCAGCGGGTTCAGCACGATGTCCACGGGCGTGCCATCGGGCAGGAAGGGCATGTCCTCATCCGGCAGTATCTTGGAGATGACGCCTTTGTTTCCGTGGCGTCCTGCCATCTTGTCGCCTTCCATCAGCTTGCGCTTCTGCGCCACATACACTCGCACGAGCATGTTCACACCCGGCGGCAGGTCATCCGGCGAGATGCGCTCCAGCTCGCCACGGCAGCGCTCGCACTCGGGCTTCTCCTCCGGCCGCTTGCTGAAGTGGTGCACGTGTCCGCACTCCTTGCACTTGAAGCGGAAGCGTGAGAACACCTTCACGTCGATCACTTTGCCCTTCTCGCCGTGCGGCAGGCGAAGCGACACGTCGCGCGTCTCCTCCGCCTTCTTGCCAAAGATGGCGATAATCAGACGCTCCTCCGCGCTGAGCTCGCTCTGCCCCTTCGGCTGAACCTTACCGACCAGGATATCCTCTGGCTGCACCTGTGCGCCAATGCGGATGATACCGTGTTCGTCCAGGTCTTTCAGGGCATCGTCACCCACGTTGGGAATGTCGCGGGTGATCTCTTCCGGTCCGAGCTTGGTGTCACGCGCCTCCACCTCGTATCGCTCGATATGGACGGAGCTGAACACATCGTCGCGGACGAGCCGCTGCGATACCAAAATGGCATCCTCGTAGTTGTAGCCGCCCCACGGCACGAAGCCCACCAGCACGTTCTTGCCCAGAGCCAGCTCACCGTGATCGGAACAGGGTCCATCGGCGATGACCTCTCCCGCCCGCACTCGTTCGCCTCTGCTCACGATAGGCTTCTGGGTGATGCAGGTGGACTGGTTGGACTGCATCGAGTTGAGCAGCGGGTAGATGTCCAGATTGCCGTCCTCCGTGCGCACCACGATCTCTTCCGCGGTTACCGAAGTGACCGTGCCATCGCGCCGGGCAATCACCAGCGCCCCCGAGTCCATTGCCGCGCGCCGCTCCAGACCAGTCTTCACCAGCGGAGCCGACGAGCGCAACAGGGGCACTGCCTGCTTCTGCATGTTGGACCCCATAAGGGCGCGCGCTGCGTCGTCGCTCTCCAGGAACGGAATGAGCGCCGTGGCGATGGATACCAGCTGCACGGGCGAAACGTCCATCAGGTCCACCTCGTCGCGGCGCACGATAGGATAGCGGTTTGCCTCGTTTGCCTGATGACGCACCTGAAGGAACTCTTCCGCGATGGTGCCGTCCTCCAGCAGCCGCGTATCGCCCGGAGCAATGCGGTACTGCTCTTCCTCCTCTGCCGAGAGATACACGATCTCGTCAATCGCCTTGCCACTCTTCAGGCGCCGATAGGGGGTCTCGATGAATCCGAACTCGTTCACCCGCGCGTAGATTGCCAGCTGGCTGATCAGTCCGATGTTCGGACCTTCTGGCGTTTCGATGGGACAGACACGCCCGTAGTGGCTGTCATGCACATCGCGCACTTCCAGCGTTGCGGACTGGCGAGTCAAGCCTCCGGGTCCCAGTGCGCTCAGGCGTCGCTTGTGCGTGAGCTCACTCAGCGGGTTGGTCTGGTCCATAAACTGCGACAGCTGGCTGGAGCCGAAGAAAGACTTGATGGCTGCGGCAACCGGCTTGATTGCCAGAACCACCTGCGGCATGATCTGCCCCTCGTCCATGGCGGTCATGCGCTCTTTGGCGACCTTCTCCATGCGCAGGAAGCCGTTGCGCAACTGGCTCTGCAACAGCTCGCCGATGGCACGCACGCGCTTGTTCTTCAGGTGGTCGATCTCGTCCACCTCGCCCTCGCCGCGATCCAGCTTCAGCAGGTACTCGATCACGGCAACGAAGTCTTCCTTGGTCACCGTGCGCACGTCCAGCGGGAGGTTAAGCCCCAGCTTCTTGTTCAACTTGTAGCGCCCCACGCGCGCCAGGTCATAGCGGCGGTTGTCGTACAGTTGCGAGGCGATCAGCGCTCGTGCGCCCTCCTCCGTTGCCGGGTCGCCGGGACGCATCTTGCGGTAGATATCCATCAGCGCCTCGCGTTTGTCGTGGGTGGGGTCGTGCTCCAGCGTTGCCACCACAATAGAGGGCACGTCCAGTACCTCGATCTCCGGCAGCCCCAGTCCCTCGATGCGTCGCGCGATCTCCGCGTCGATGCGATGGAAGGCTTTGACCAGCGCCTTGCGCCCACGCGGCTCCATGATGTCAGTGGTGGCGTACTTGCCTTCCAGCTGTTCGCGGGTGGGGTTCTCGATGCGCACGCGCGTGCCGAACAGGCGCAGGATGTCTTCAGTGGTATCGGTCGGCGAGGAGACCGCCACCTCCATCTCCAGCACATCTTGCGGCAGTTCGGGGTTCTGCAGAAACTCCTCGGTGATGCGATCGCCGACGTTCAGCAGCACCTCACCCGTGTCGGGGTTTACCAGTGGCTTCGCCGACACCCGCGGCCCGCGCCGGTAATAGCCCTGCACCTGTTGCAGGTCGGTTTGGGTGTTCAACACCTCGCCGGTATCGGTGTCCACTCCGGATTCGACCAAGCCCTCATACCGACGATGAAGGGCGTCTTTCACCTTCATGTAACGGGGCACACATGCCTCGGCAAAGTTCTCCAGCGCACGCAGGAAGGTGGTGATGGGCAACGCACGCCCCTGTCCGATACGCATGGTCACCACATCGTTGGCGCCGGTATCGACCTCGATCCAGGGTCCTTCGTTTGGGATAATTTTCGCACCGAAGATGTTCTTATTGCTCAGATAGGTCTCGAGCCACTGCCCTGTGGGCGTGCCTTTTCGGAAAATCTTATCGAAAACGTTCTCGAAATACACACCTGGCGAGCGCAGAATCTGGCTAACCACCACGCGCTCGCGCCCGTTGATGATAAAGGTGCCCTTGTCGGTCATCAGGGGCAGGTCGCCCAGATATACTTCCGACTCCTGCATTTCGCTGGGCACGCCGCCCTCGATACGTCCATACCGCACATGCACCCGTATGGGTGCCTCGAAGGTCATATCGCGGTCGCGACACTCTTCGAGGCTGTACTTGGGTTCGCCCAGCGTGAAGTTCAGCAGTTCGACAAACTGCTGACCCGTGAAGTCGTAAATCGGCGAGAAGTTCTGAAAGAGTTCCCGAAGCCCTTCTTCCAGAAACCAACGGTATGACTCAAGCTGCACTGCAACGAGGTTGGGGAGTTCGACTGGCTTAGAGGTACGCGTTGCCGAGTGTTGGATAGTCTTCATCCGGGTGCCCTCCTACGCTTACACACGAAATATTAGTATGGCACAACCGCTCGCGATTTGTCAACCATTTTTCCGCGAATTTGGCGCCATTTTGGGGCGAATTTCACAGGTTTTTTTCGGCTACCGTGCCCAGAGGAACGAATCCCCACGATTCCAGCATCGCACACACGCGCGAGACCGGTAATCCCACCACATTGAAATAACAGCCTTCAATGCGTTCGATGAGCGTGGAGCCGAACCCCTGCGCACCATACGCCCCCGCTTTATCCAGCGGTTCCCCTGTCGCCACATAGCGGCGAAGGTGATGTTCACTCACTCTCCGGAACCAGACGCGGGTGCACACCACATCGCTCTGTTCACGTACGACCAAACCGCCAGACACCTCCAGCAGAACCACGCCGGTGTAGACCTGATGCTCGCGACCATTTAGCAGGCGAAGCATCCGCAGGGCGTCTTCCTCATCCACCGGCTTGCCCAGCAACTGTCCGTCGCAAACCACGATGGTATCCGCCCCCAGCACCACTCCTGTGTCAATCCGGGATGCGGTAGAATGCGCTTTGAGACGTGCCAACCGTGTCGCAGCCTTGTCAGCGGGTTCGTGGTCATGTATCGACTCATCCACTTCGGCAGGGGGGAGGACACGATACGGTAGACCAAACAGGCTTATCAGCTCGCGACGGCGCGGAGACGCCGAGGCCAGCACCAGCTCACGCCGAGACAGGGTAGATGTGCTCACCGAAGTGTCTTCGCCAGAGAGTTTCCAGAGTGCAATCGAAAAGTATTATACTGCAAGCGGTGGACGTTTTGGGGTGGGGAAGACCCACCCCAAAACCAACGCAATCCTTATGGGTAGACCACGCTCGGCACCTGCGGATCCCACATGTCCACGCTACCGCCGCCCGGTCCAACACGCAGAACGTTCACCAGCACGTCCCAGTAAGTCGGGTTGTAGGTGCGCAGCCATGCGTTCTGGTTGCGGTGGTCATTCGTCCAGGTGGCTTCGGGGCGTGCCCACTTCACATGCCCATCGCAGAACACGAAGTTGCTGCCGTTACTGTGGTACACGGTCGGGTTATTCACAGGAATTGGGGGATGGGCACTGGTCGCGCCGAGACTGAAATAGATGCTCCCGTTGCGCGCCACGGAGCCGTTCGTGCGCTGAGCACCCTCAAATACCAGAATGGTCTGGGCGGGTTGCGCCAGGCTTGCATCGGAGGCGCCGTCAAAGTAGCCCGCACTGCTGGTGCTGCAGGCGCTGCGCGTGAACGCTTGTCCCGGGTGTGCCGCACGCACGTAGTCGTTCATCACGTAGTTCTGACCGGGCGAAAAGGCGTTGTTCGCACCCGGGATGGCGTGCGGACAGGACCAGAGATTGGATGAAGGGTTATTGGTGCGCATCTTGACGTAAGGGAAGATGCCACCGATGTCCTGCCCCAACCCCGCGGCCGCCGACTGCACCCAGCCGTTGGAGGGGAACTCACACAGCCCGGTTGCCGGGTTGATGAGACGCTGTCCGCCTGGCGTGGGGAACTTGCCGTCGTAGTCCGCAGCATACATCAGGAACGCCAGACCAATCTGCTTCAGGTTGCTGGTGCAGGTCGCCTGACGTGCTTTCGCCCGCGCCTGCGAGAAGACCGGGAACAGGATCGCTGCCAGTATCGCGATAATGGCGATAACCACCAGCAGCTCGATTAGAGTGAAAGCGTGTCGCTTCAAGCTTGCCATTCCTCCTTGTGAATAGTGTACGTCACAACACCACGTCGCCACGCTCTTCCGTGCGCACCCGAATGGCATCCTCCATCGGCAGGATGAAGATTTTGCCATCACCTGGCTCGCCGGTACGCGCGTATTGCAGGATGGTTTGCACGATGGGCTCCACGTCTTCATCGCGGACGATCATTTCGATCTTGACCTTCGGGGGTAGATAGATGGTGTAGCCGGCGCCGCGATAGTGTTCGCGAGACTCCTCGTTGCTTCCTCGTCCCCGCACGTCGGTGACAGTCATCCCGACGACCCCGAGCTCGCTCAGCGCCAGCTTCACCTCATCCAGCTTGAATGGGCGGATAATACACTCAATCCGTTTCACTTCATCGTTATTATACACCCAGACTACGAATTCCCCACCACGGCTGATGTTAAACCAATCTTAATAAATGGTATCCAACGCTGTCGGAACGCCTCGAAAACCTCAGGGGCAGCGTCTTGCGCTGCCCCTGTGCAACGGGTCAAATGTCACAGTGCGAAGCGACCCTAGCGGTTGCCGTGGATGACGATGTTGCCGCCAGCCAGATAGCCCCAGTCGGCGAATACCAGACAACCGTCCATCGTGTACACCCATACAGCGAAGAAGTCGCCTCTACCTGGCTCGCCGCTGTCCAGCACTGCCGCGTAAAAGCGATATTCACCTGCGCCGTTGATGGTCGCCCATCCGCTGAAATAGCCCTCGCTGGCGCTCGGAGCGTATACCCAGTCCACAGCGACCGATTTCAAATTCACTCCCAAGCCGTGTCGCTGATATTCCAAACTGCCCCTGATGGTGCCTTTGCGCTGCACCTGCGCCACAAATCCGAAAGTGCGTCGGTAGCCGTCCATACTTAGCCAGCCGCCGCCAGTGATGAAACCTCGCGCATCCGGCTGATAGGCGGAGACAAGAAGCACCTGCTGACGATCCAGCTCGTTGCCTGACGAGTCGTAGCTAACTGCCCATACGGTGAACGTATCGGCAAACGGAGGCGACCACGTCATCGTCACCGAGCCATCCCAGCCGACAGGTGTATAAGCGCTGGTATAGACCAGATTGCCATGCGAGTCCAGCACATGGAACTGCACGCTGGATGCATCGTTCCAGACCGACGCATACAGAGTCTGATCCGACCCGACTGCGACAGGCTCCGTTACACCGGGGGCACCGCCTCCGATAGCGCCGACCACGACACCAGCGCCAAGAGCACGCGGCGCCCAAACGGTCGCAACAAGCAAGAACAGCAGAAAGTGTGTTAGCCTCATACTCCATGCACCTCGTCTAGCCTGACCTTGCCACATTGGATAAGCGCTTCCGCCGGTGAGGAATACTGGAGATCGGCTTTTCATAGCGTGGCTATCCAGCAGGACATTGGTCAGGTTGTCGTGTAATCCGGCGATGGTACGGAGACATCGCCGTGAGGAGCAGGAGATGAAGACGCGACGAACTTTCGCTGTGTTGGGTGCGGTGTGCATGCTGATGGTGTCGGCAGCGGTTCATGCAGGCGACGATAACGCCCCACTGAACGACCCGACCCGCCCCGTGACCCGTATCACACGCAACAGCTTCACCCTCCAGTATTTCACCCAGCACCCTTGTGAAAGCAGGGTGCAGGTACGCGAGAGCGACATCCCGATGATTGCATGGCGTCCAGAGGGCAGGAAGACCGACTTCTGGGCGCAGACGAACGTTCGCATCGTGCAGGTGGCGGGACGCCGACAGTGGCATACTGTGACCATCGACGGGCTCAAGCCGGGCAAACGCTACTACTACCGCATCTACGATCCCGGCGCTGTGCCCACTCCCGACGAGACACGCTGGGGAGCTCAACCGCCATGGCGACGGGAATACGCCGTGTCCACGCTGGCACCAAATGGCTACAAGACAATCATTCACATCCCTGTGAAGGTGCTGATTATGCCCAATGTGCTGAACGTCGCTTCGGCGCACGACAGCACCGGAGCTATCGCCCCGCGTCCCCAGAAGCTCACCCCCCAGCAGATAGAGGTTATCCGGCAGGAATATGCCGCGGCATCCCGCTTCTTCTGGGTGAATAGCGGAATGCGCTTCTGGGTGGACTTCCAGCTGTTTATCGACGACCGGTGGCAGAGATGGGGACCTGAGCCGGAGAACGCCGACCCATTCTACCAAGGTTGGCCCGTTTGCCGAAGCTACCCGGGCGAGGATTTCCGCGGGCCGGGCGGCGGCGAGTTCACCATCCTCGATACCCGGAACCCGCTTCAGACGAATACCAAACCGGTTTACGAAGAGCGCCCCTACCCCGGGCAGATCGAACAGGCGTTTCCGCGACGCTGGAACCCACGCACCAGCAAGTGGGAGTTCTACGGGTCAGGTGGAGGCACCTATGGCGTCGATGGCTTGCCAGACGGCGTGCCCGCGCGGTCGCAATTTCTGGGGGGCGGAGATACCGCGTGGCTGGTCACGCACGAGTTCCATCATCAGATGGAGTCGTTCGGTGCCTTCTCACTGGCGAACCGCGAGGACGAGCGCATCGTATTCAACCACCCCGAACCGCGCTACCGCCAGATACGCCCCGACGGTACTGTGGCGGAGAACACATGGAACACCGCCGGCAGACATGGCGAACACTGGCAGTGCATGGCGTACTGGGATCGTACCCTCACCGATGCGCAGTGGCTAAGGATGTATGTAGGTTACACGCTTACCGTGCGCGATGCAGATGAGGACGGCGTGCCTGACGACGAGCCGCGCCTCCCGCTGGATGAGAAGCGCTTTGGCAGTGACCCACGCAAACGCTCCACCGACGGGAGGATATCCGACCTGAGGAAGGTGATGCTAAGCACGTGGGCGCCAGCGCACCTGCAGTTCACCTTCAACAAACCAGCCCCCCAGTACGTCAAACCGGATCCCCGCCATCCCGATAGCGACCGTGACGGCTTGCCAGACGACATGGATCCCTATCCGCTGTACCCCTGGAAGCCATTCATCGTCGCCTATCGCGCGACGGTAGACGGAGACGACCGCGAGTGGTCTGGCATCCCTCCCTCCGGCGAGATGAATAAGGGCGGGATGCGCTTTGTGTTCAAGCAGGCGCATGACGAGAACGCCTACTACGGGCTTTTCATCGTGAAGGGCGATTGGAAGCGCATCTACGCCGTTCTCGACGGAGAGGGTAAGGGCGTCTTCTCCCGTGAAGGTATCCAGAGTCTCGAGGTGCTGAACGGAGAGACGTTGACCGTACGCTCGCCGTGGGCGCCTGCTCCCGGGCTGAAGTGGAAATCCTCTCGCAAGGCGGATGGCACCACCGTCTTCGAGTTCAGCCTACCCAACCGCGGCGAAGGCGTCTGGTACTGGTCACGGGGCGGGCGCGAGATCGGCGCGTCCATCGACGTCATCGCCGGTGACGACAAGGCATATTCCGTGTACGAGCCGTACCATCTGTTTTATGCGGTGATGCTGGAGCCGGATGGGCGCTTCCCGATGCCCACCAACGCCCCAGCCGAGCTCAGCCGCGAGACCGCAACGCGCGTCCTTACTCCGAACGATCCGGCGCTGAAGTTCACCGGCAGCGGCTGGAAGCTCGAGAACGACGTACTTCGCCATCAGGGACACGAAGAGTCCGTGGCATACGTAGACGGATTGAACGCTATGGAGTTCGACTTCTGGGTACAGATCGAGGCGAAACAGGACGGCGTACTCGGTGCGTTTCTGCCCAGCACGCAGCAGATGAGTGCCGGTGTGGACTATATCGCCTTTGTCGGCGGTTATGGGAACACCATCACCAGGTTCCGGCTGTTCGGGCGCGAAGAGGGTGATGGCGAGGTGATGATGACACCGGGAAGGCATACCCTGCAACTTTCGCGCCGAGCAGGCGAGCTGTGGCTGCTGGTGGACGGCAAGCCGGTGCTGTATACCGCCGACCCGAACCCCAAACAGCCCATCAACCGCCTCGCTGTTATCGGCGGCTACGGGGGAGACCAGGTGCTCCACGAAATCCGTATCTGGACACCATAACTTTGAGGGCGACCCGTAGAGGGTCGCCCCGTCGGGTTACCGCACGGCTCTACAGGTAACCTCCAGCATAGCCCACATTGAACTGCATGGTGGTGTCCTGCGCATCATCGAGGCGAATATTCGCCTCCACGTTGCGGTGCATCAGGTTCTCGGTGATCACCGTGCGGTCGGCTTTCACCAGCTCGATGCCTACGCGGTTCTCCTGAAATTCGTTCTTGCGGATGGTATGGCTGTGCGGAGGTGGCGCACTTGGCTCGCCTTCCTGAATCTCCATGCTGCGGATGCCATGGTCCTGATTCGCCGCGATGCGCACACCCTTACCACACCGGTTGAAAACGTTCTGCTCGATCAGCCATTCACGGCTGGTGTCGTTTTCGCGGGCGGATCGGGCGAACTCCGGCACATGCTTGCTCCACAGCAAGATACCGTGTCCACACGCCTGAAACGTGTTCCGACGCACGGTGAACCCCACTCCGTTCTCCACGGCGATCCCCGCCTGACGGTTATGCAACATGCGGTTGTCCTCAATCACAAAGTCCCGCGAGAAGCCCAGCCAGAAGCCGTAGTTGCAGTAGTTGGCAAAGTTGTTGCGATAAACGTTGCCCCGGCTGAACGTGGCTTCGAAAGCGATATTCGGACTGTACGAGCCGTCGTTGTCCTCAAACAGGTTGTCATCGCACCCAACCGGCTCCATCTGAGGCGTCATGCCTGCCAGAAAGAAACCATCCCCTCCCAGACGGGCGCAGTTGCGCCGGAACGTGTTTCGGCACGAGCGGTAGACAATCAGGAAGCCCGTCGCATCCGCCCCCATGTGCCCGTAACGTTCGCCACGAGGCTCATACCGACAACAGAAGTCGGCGTAGTTGTCCTCGTACAGGCTGTCACTGGTGTCGTGCAGATGGAAACCGAATCCGCTGCAGTAGTTCGCCACATTGCGCCGTACGGTGAGATGGCGACAGCTGTACGCCAGCAAGCCGTTCATCTGGTGTTGCAGGTCATTGTCGGTAATCAGACCCTCCTGCACGCGAACCAGCAGTATACCCCCGCCATACGCCTTCTCAGCCGGAAGCCAGATGTCCAGAAAGATGGTGTTTGGTTCCACCTCAGCGGTAGAGGTAATCTGGCAGGCGGTAATGGTCAGGCTCCTGCAATCGACGGCACGGATGCCGTGATAGTATTCGCGCAGACGCAACCCCTTGATGGTGACGCCACGACGCCCCTCCACACGCACGCCTGCACCACCATAGTCCTTGCCTACCAGTAGCGCCCCGTTGCCGTCCAGCGTAACTCCATCGGCAGCAACAGTGATACCGTTGGGCAGGTGATACACCCCCGGCTCGAGAACGGTATCCTGTGTAATCACCATCCCGTCGGTCGGTATAATCATCGTTCCAGTTCCTCCTAAGCGAAGATGAGCTTGAGCGCAGCCGCTGCCGCCAACCCCAGCACCACCGCGTCGAACGCCTTCTGCGGGATGCGCGGCAGGAGCCATCTGCCGAGATACACTCCCGCCACAATCACCGGGATTACCGCCGCATTGAACAACAGGCTCTGAGCTGTGATGATCGGTTTGGCGGGATTGATCAGGGTCAACATCACAAAAATGGGTAGTTTGGAGAGATTAACCGCAAAGTAGTACCACGCCGAGGTGCCCATAAACTGTTCTTTAGGTAGCCCAAGGCTTGTCAGGTAAATGCCCATGATAGGTCCTGCAGCGTTGGAAACAGTGGTGGCGAAGCCTGCAGCCGTGCCGGTGGTTGCCACCGCTGCGCGCGAGTGCGCCGCCAGGCGGTCGCCCCACTGCTGGCGAAGCAGGTGAACAGCAAGCATGACGAGCACAAGGAACCCGATGATCGGCTCCAGCAGGTCTCGGCTCACTTCTGCCTCGCCCAGTTGCCACAGGAGAAGCGCTCCGAGTGCCATGCCGACCACCACCCAGGGAAGCAGGGCTATCAGCCGATTCCATTGCGCGTGATGGCGATACCACCACACCGCGAAAATATCACCCACAATGAGCATGGGCAACATGGCGCCAACTGAAGCCCTGCCCCCGAACGCTGCAGCGAGCATAGGCACTACGAGGATGCCAATACCCGGCACACCTGTTTTGGAGACCCCAATGAGGAAAGCTGCAAGGGTTCCCAGCAGGATTTGCCACGCGCTGTAAGCCAACACCTTACCGCGCTGTCCCACCCGATACAATCAGTGTGCCCTGTATCTGCTCACCCTTTGGCTTCACAAGACCGATGCCCAGTGTCTGGGCGGCATCCAGAGCAGGTTCATCCACACGCATGGCAAACACATAGGGCAGATACGGGGGTGGGAAACCCGCCTCCTGCAGTCGCCGCTGGTAACCCCGCGATTGCACCCGCTGCGCCCAGCGGTGAACCTCCTTCGCACCCAGTCGGTGCTTCACCTCAACCACAACGGTAATTGCGACACCTTGTGGATCGGTGCCAAGCAGGATGACATCTACCTCACCATCAATGATAGCAGACTGGATGGACTTGCGGATGGTGTATCCGCGCTGTTTCAGCACCCACCCGACCATGTCCTCCGCTTCGTCTTCTACTGTCATTCCGATGGTGTTGGAGAGGTTCCGTACCTCACGCTGCAAGCGCTCGAAGGCGACCTCGAGGCGCTGTTGCCCGCGCTCCAGACGGTCAAGCCGCGCATCTGTCTGCGCCCGATAGGCAGCGAAGGCTTCTTCTGTGCGACGCTGTGCCTCCGCCAGGGCGCGAACCTCCGCCGCCAACTGCTCCAAGCGCTCATCGGT
>OGCI01002462.1_pt1 | contig 12272 bp, 11 predicted proteins | sample 1570021 | NCBI WGS metagenome assembly OGCI01 (sample SAMN06264664, study PRJEB24512) | hot springs metagenome | isolation source: Hot spring water | place: South Africa: Tshipise | collected 2015-06-21
CCCTGTCACCCTGAGCGCCAGCGAAGGGTCTCTGCTTCGGGTGGCACCGAGATTCTTCGCTGCGCTCAGAATGACAACCTGCTACTTTTCACCCTGAGCGTCAGCGAAGGGTCTGGGCTTGGGGTTATGTAGGGACTCTTCGCTTCGCTCAGAATGACAGAAGGGGGGGGTGTCAGAATGACAGTTGGGGGCGGGTGGCTAACGAATGGGCGTCAAACTGTGGGTGGGTTAGTGGAATTGTGAACTCAGAGAATACACCCTTGTCAGAGAGGGGCACCCCCTCTCTTTATAGGAGAGGGGGGACACAGGGGGAGAGGTTTACTAACACCCGCTCCCGAAGTTGAACAACACCACCAGCAGGTCGGCATCGTCCACGATGCCGTCGCTATTGATATCTTCAGCGCCTCCGCTACCACCGAAGGCGAAGAGCACTGCCAATAGGTCGGCGTCGTCTACACAGCCGTCGCCGTTTACATCGCCTTCAATTGCTCCTGGAACATACAGTTTGAGGTCATCAATCGTGACGGGACGCGTGAGGTCATTAGGAGTGAGTGCCTCACGATAACCTATATAGAAGGTTCCTACCAAGTTGGCATCCGTGCTTCCAGTGAAGGTGATGCTACCAAACGAGCCGGTGACTTGCCCATTCTTGATCTTCAGCTTGAGGCGGTACCAGCCCGCGCTGAACTGGGACAAATCAACGGTTCCAAATGTTGTCCAATACGAGGAAGAAAGTCGGCTATCACCACCATCTTTGGCATCAACCAGCCGTAGGAAGGCACCTGTAGAGTCTTTGAAGAAGACCCAAGCAATCCCTGTAATTCCACAGGCGTTCGCTGAAGTCCCAATATAGGGAGTGTTATAAACACTTTCGGCATGTCCCAAAAGACCAATAGCCCATGACTCGTTCTGGTTGGTCGGTGCGAGGGTTGGGTTGACATAAACCCACATTTCGTACCCCGCGTTACCCTGAAATACAAAGTTGCCAGCGACTTGATTTCCGCCACCTGCCCAATCCCAGGCAATCAACGCATTGCCTCCCTGAGGAGAAGTAGCAATCGCGTTCGGATTGGGATTGGAGGGATTGTTTCCGCCAGGTGTATCGGATAGGGTGGGGTCAATAACCCTTGCGTACCGGAATGAGGCGTTTGAACCGACACCGTTTGGATTGAACACATCGCCGACATTGAAACTGTCAAAGTTCTCCACATAGGGGAACGGCGGGGGGGCAAGGTAGTTCGAAGCGCCAGGAGTTCCTGTAAGCAGACCGAAGTCGCGCCCGTTCACATTAGTGTCAATCGCAACGGTCTGAGAGACAAAATAGCGCGAGATGGATTGTCTCGTAGCGTCTGTGGTGGCAAGAGTTCCATCTTGAAAGAGGTAGTTGCCCCAGATGCCCCGCCCCAATTGAGGAATTATGTTGCTGGGAACCCAGGTGCTGAGGTTGGGAGCCTTGTTGACCTCATAGGCTACGGCGTCAACAACAACATTGTTCGTATCTCTGAGAGCCGTCCACTCGTTGTCGTTTTCCCAGTAGCTGATTATGTCTTGATCCACTTGAATGTTCACATTCGGTATGTTTGGGTCGCCCACCACGAGATAGCCGCCTGCGGGGATGACTGTACCAGCAGGGAATATGAAGTCTCTATTATTGTCGCCGGTCAACTGGTCGCCTGATTGTAAAACCCAGCCAGAGATGTCCACGGGGAAACTGTTCGGGTTATACAACTCAACATACTCGTAGTCATCATCCCCCGAGTCGTCGTACTGAATCTCGGTGATGAGAATCGTCTGAGCGCCTGCAATTCCAAGTGCGAGGAACGCACTGAGGGTACTCAAAATCCATCGCTTCATCGCATAACCTCCTTTCTCGGATTCATAGCTTATTATACCCCAACCTCATCAGGTACAATTCCCTCGAACGGAGGCGTCCTTATGAATATCCCGAACGACCTACGCTACACCAAAAGCGATGAGTGGGTACGGCTCAACGGAGAGATTGCAGAAATCGGTATCACCGACTACGCTCAGTCGGAACTGGGCGATATCGTGTTCCTCGAACTGCCCGAAGCAGGGCGCTACCTTCAGCTGGATGAATCGTTCGGCGTCATCGAGTCGGTCAAGGCGGCATCCGACCTGTATGCGCCTGTGGAGGGCGAAGTGGCGGAGGTGAACACCGCGCTGATGTCGGCTCTGGAGGTCATCAACCAAGACCCCTACGGCGCGGGGTGGATGGTGCGCATCCGCCTCAAAGACCCCACCCAAGTTCAGACGCTGATGACCCCCGAAGAGTATCGCAACTACCGTCAAATCTGAGGTTAAACGATGCGTTATATCCCGCACACAGAAGAAGATATCCAGCAGATGCTGGATGTGATTGGAGTCAGCTCCATCCGCGAGCTGTTTCGCGACATTCCCCAATCGTTATTGATTGACTATCCTTTGGATGTGCCCCCTGCGCTAGACGAGCATGCGCTGTTTCGTCGCCTGAACCATCTCGCCAGCCAGAACGCCGACACGGCGCGCTACCTCAGCTTTTTGGGTGCGGGCGCGTATGACCACTTCATTCCGTCTGTCGTGGGCACGATTATCAGTCGGGGCGAGTTCCTGAGCGCCTACACGCCCTACCAGCCCGAAGCGAGCCAAGGGCTTCTACAGAGCATCTTCGAGTTCCAGACGATGGTCTGCGAACTCACGGGGATGGAGGTGGCGAACGCCTCGATGTACGATGTGTCCACCGCGCTTGCCGAATCGGCGCTGATGGCGTGCAACCTCACGGGGCGCTCCAAAGTAGTGGTCTCGCAGTCGATTCATCCCCACTACCGCCAAGTGTTGCGCACCTATCTGTGGACGAACAGCCGACAGATGGTGGAAGTGCCTCACAGCGAGGGGCTAACCGACCTGAGCGCTCTGGAGACCGCCGTCGATGAGCAGACCGCCTGCGTGATGGTGCAGACGCCCAACTTTTTCGGTCTCATCGAGTCGCTGGAGCCTCTGGTGGAGCGAGCTCATCGCCACAAGGCACTGATGATTACCGCCGTCGATCCGATTGCGCTGGGTGTGTTGAAACCGCCTGGCGAGTACGGCGTGGACATCGTGGTGGGGGAAGGTCAGGGGCTGGGCAATGCGATGGGTTTCGGCGGTCCGATGCTGGGACTGTTCGCCTGCAAGATGGAGTATGTGCGTCGCATCCCCGGTCGCATCGTGGGGCAGACGACCGATGTGGAGGGACGCCGAGGCTATGTGATGACCCTGCGCACGCGTGAGCAGGACATTCGGCGCGAGAAGGCGACCTCTAACATCTGCACGAATGAGGCGCTGTGCGCGCTCGCCAGCACGGTGTTCCTCTCGGCGTTGGGCAAGAGCGGGTTCCGCGAACTCTCCGAGACCTGCACACAGAAGGCGCACTATGCGGCGGAGCAACTCTGCCAGATACCAGGCGTGAGCTTGCGCTTCCCCAACGCACCGTTCTACAAAGAGTTCGTGCTGAGCCTGCCTACCGATGCGGACACAGTGACCGAGCGACTGCTGGAGCGCCAGATTATCGCAGGGCTACCACTGGGAGCCTACGAGCCGAGCCTGAAGCACTGCCTGCTGGTGTGCGCCACCGAGACCCGCACCCGCGAGGAGATCGATACCTTTGTGGGCGCACTGAGCGAGGTTCTGAGTTAGGAAGAATGGGGCTTGGGCATCTTGCCCATCTTGCAGTGAGCCAGAGGTTCAAGCCACGAGGCTCGGGCATCCCGCCATCACGCTTCTAATAGAGAAAGAGGCGGGCGTAACGCCGCCCTCCCTGAACAGCTAACTCCTATTTCCTACTCATCGAAGCTGGGCATCCTGCTCATCTTGCTTTCAATAGAGAAGGAGTGTGGGTGAGACGCCCGCTTTCCTAAGGGGGAATCGCATTAGCAACTAATACCCCCGAACGATTTTGCAAGTTCGACGCGCAATCGCCCCGAATCTCTGTCACAAATGCAGACAATCCGCACTATATCCAAGCCAGAGACCGCAAGGTTTCAGAACAACAGACACAAGGAGGAACTATGGCGATGGCTGAACGAAGAAGCAACAGATAATGGTGAAGCGATGCGTGCACGCCTTTTTGGTTGGTGCGTTGCTCACTACGACGAGTGCGACTTTGTCCGCCCAGAATCTCATCCAAAACGGAAGTTTTGAACAACCCATACAGGAGTACCATGGATTCGACTACATGCTGGCGACCGATTCGCTGGAGGTTGGGTCGTTGAGTTTGGTGACATTGAGATAAAACGCTCCCCCTTCTCCCGAAGCTTCGGGAGAAGGGGGCGGGGGGTTGAGGACGACCCTCACCGCACTGTCAGCACATGCCCCGCTGGGTTCATGTTCCAGCGCACGAGGAGCGTGTTGCCCTCCCGCTCAGCGTTCGCGGGTTGGGGGTTGCCGAGCGTATCGGTCAGCGTCGCCTGCCCTCGCAAGCCTCGTATGCTCAGACGCGCTACCCCATTGACCCCCTCCGGACCGCGCAGATAGTACGACAGTTGCTGACCCGTCTCATTCTGGAGCACAATTCGCGCATTCGTGTGAAGCATCCCCGCTCGCTGGAGCCGTGCATCCACCTGAAGAAGCAGGCGCGCCTGTCCGGGTTCAGTCGGGATGTCGGTCTGGATGGGCAGGCGGGGGTTCAGTACATCCAGGTAGGTTCCGCGCAGGGTGAGCGTGCGGGTTGTGCCGTAGATGGCGACCCAATCGCCCCGACGAACAAGTAGGCGCCCACGCTCCCGATAGCGCAGGTTCGCAAACCCACACACCAGCCTTGCAAGGGCACGGTATTGCTCATCGCCTCCACGCGTGCGTCCAAAGAGTCTGCCTGACGCTCCTAGAAGCACCACACCTCCTCGCCCCACCGAGAGCGCAAACCCGACCGAACGCCCCTCGTGCAGATAAAGAGACGTGCTGTTGGGCACCGAGTAGTAGGTGAGCGTCTCATCGCCTCGTAGGGTTAGGCGCGGAATGTCGGTACGCGTTGGTTGGAGAATCCGCTCGGCATAAGGTGGCTGGGTGCTAAGCTCCACCAACCACTCTTGCGCAATCTCCACCCGAAGCACGATTCGCTGGGCGTTCGGCAAGGGGAACCGATAGACCCAAGAGCTGTTTCGGTCGGCGAACCGCTCGCCTGCACTATTCAGTTGACTGCCCTCGTTGGTATAGAGGAACATCGCCTCTACTGCGGAACCAGTTGTGAAGGCGGCTAAGGCGCGTCCGTCCGCCTCCAAGCGCACCTGCCGAACCAGGGCGCCCCAGCCTGTGTCTGGCAGGCTATCGCGGATGCGTAGGTAGACCGTCTGCCCTGCGTATCGGCTCAAGTCTAACTCAAGCCAGCGACGGTTGAGCGTGCCCTGCTCTGGGTTCGTGCCGTGCCGAGCGACCTCTTGCCAAGCTTGAGCAGGTGCAGGTTCCGCCCGCACCGTCTCCATCTGGAGGGGGATGCCGAGCATTTGGAATAGCCAGTGCAAGGGTGTTGGCTGTCCTGCCTGGCGCCAAGGCTGTTCGGGGATGTCGTCGTAGCCGTTCGCCCCACCGACCACCCAGAGCCACCCCCCGTTGCGCACCCATTCTGCAAGGGCACGGAGTTCCGCCTCGCTAAGTGGTTTCACCGTTTCGGGCGCCCACAGGAGCACACGCGCCCCCTGAAGGTATCCGCGCTCAGGGACACGCTGAAGCGAGAGCATCGTGACCGGCACGCCCGCTTTGACCAGCGGAACCGTCAGCGCGCACAGGTCTTCCACAGGGGCGATTTCTGGCTCGCCGCGCACGGCGGTCATCGTGTCGCTGAAGAGCGCGCCGATGCCCTCCACGCCCGCATCCAGCGTCGCACGAGGCTGTTCGGCAATCGCCTCGCTGGCACGAATCGCACTGAGAATGGTGACGGCGTACTCGCTGGGCACACTACCGAAAATCCGTTCGGGCCACGGCAACACCTCGTAGCCTGTCGCTTCGGGGTACATCAAGCTGGCAACGAGTGTGGCAAAATAGTACTCCTGATGCTCGCTGAGGCTTCGCGCCTGCACATCCGAGAGCGGGTCGCACAGGAACCAGAGTCGTCGTTCGGTTCCGCGCAGTAGCCCTGCCAACGAACCGTACTCCAGATATGCCATCGCGAACGGCTCAGGACGCGTGTCGCCTCCTGAGGGGATAGGGGTGCGCACAGTGTCGCTCCACACCTGCCCAATCACCTCCTCCACGGGGCTATCCGCCCCCAAAATCAGCGCGTGGTGGGCTAAGCAGATGCGCCACAGAGCATAGTTCAGGGGGCTGTGGACGGCGACCATTCGCTTCACCGATGGCTTACGCGCCCGCACGGCGTTGAGGATAGTGAAAATCGCCTCGTTCATCAGGCGCGCTTTCAGGCGGTCAGCCGTCCAGCGTGCCGAATGCGACTCGTGAGGCGGTTGCCATGGGCGCCCCAACCGCTGCTGATACAGTTGTTGGAAGGTGGGTTCATAGCCCGCATCTGCCCAATATTCGGGTTCTTCGGGACACACGCCTATCACCCCAGCATCAACCATTTGAAGGTAGCGCTCCACCAGTTGGGCAATCCGTTCGGGGGCAGGAGCGAGGTAGAAACTGGTCTCTATTTGTAGGCGCGAGCCGTCTCGGCGGGTTTGCACCACCTCAGGGTAGGCGTCGGCATAGGGCTGATAATCCCGAAAGCCATCCATCATCACGATGGGATAGCCCGCTTGGCTCCAGTTGGCGAAGCGTCGCGGGTCTGCGCCGTACATAATCACCGCATCGGTCGCCAAATCCAGTCGCGGGGTGTAGTCGGCGCCCGTTTGGTAGTGCGTGCGGGGGTGGCTGACCGCTGGCGGACGAAGCGCATTGGCAGGCGCACCCAGAAGGCGCTCTATCCCGTCGGGAACGCCGTCGCCGTCCTCATCGCGGTCGGTAGCGACCAGCTGCATTTCGTAAAGGCGCACCTGTCCGCGCCGGTCCGCTTCCAAGATGACTTGTAAGCTCTGTATGGGGGTGTTCAACGGCACGCGTGTGGTGAAGTTGAGGGTCTGTACTGTGTTGGGAAGTCGGCGCGCCAGCAACCCTGTATTGCCTGCGCGTAGTCTAACCTGCCCTTGCCCTCCTGCAACAATCCGTAGTCCGACATCCATCCCGCTCAGAAGGCGAAAACTGTAGGTGGCGCTCCCACGGTTGCCAATCAAGCGCGCATTTCCCTCCACTCGGGAACGGAAGGAGTTCGTGAGGAGACCCTGCTCGTTATTCGGTTTGACAATCCACTCTAAGCGGGTGGGGTTTGACTGCACTCTCCGTGTTGTCATCGCTCCAGATTGTACCGCAAACAAAAAAAAGAGGAACGGATGGGCTTGGACACCCGTTCCCCAAGAGTGTGTGTTCACCTTCCTTCGGTCACTATAACTATAATACCTGAGCATTTGGATTCCTGCTACTTTTTGCGGAATTTAAGGGGAATTTCACTCGTTAGCCCCTCGTCGCTTTTTGTCATTCTGAGCGTCCCACTTTGTCATTCTGAGCGCAGCGAAGAATCTCCAAAACTCTCCAGCACAGACCCTTCGCTAGCGCTCAGGGTGACAAGTGTGAGGTTGTCATTCTGAGCGTCCCACTTTGTCATTCTGAGCGCAGCGAAGAATCTCCAAAACTCTCCAGCACAGACCCTTCGCTAGCACTCAGGGTGACGATGCAGGGAGTGTCATTCTGAGCGCAGCGAAGAATCTTACGCAGCCCCAAGAATAGACCCTTCGCTTCGCCCAGTGTGACAGGGTGGGGTTTTCGAGTTGTCCCGAAGTCCCTGCCATACATTCCCATCCTAAACCCTATTTCCCCGCAAAATTACTTGTTTTTCGGAGGAGACGACCGATCGCCCTAAAAGTGTGCTATAATAGGAAGTGAGGATTGCCCTCCGCTGTATCTTATTTTTGCCCTGTACCTGACCCTATTCGTTAGGGGGCTGGTGAGAATACGATTTCTCACCAGCGATGTGGGTGAGACCTCTCGCCCACCAACCATCTCAACCGGAGGTAATGCGATGAAGCGAACGATGAAATGGAGCGCACTGACCTGCGCACTGGTGCTTGGAACAAGTGCCTTCACACAGACTGTGGACGGCACACGCGATGCGATTTACGGGAGCCCCATCGTGGTGCAAGATACGCCCACAGGCTTCGGCGATAGCAATCTGGGGCAGGTGGGCTATGCCAACGGCTCCGAGCTGGATGCAGCATATGCCTATGTAGACATGGCGAACTCGACTCTCTACCTCTTCCTCGCAGGCAATTTGGAGTCGAACTTCAACAAGTTGGAAATCTTCTTTGATACCGTCGCTGGGGGTCAGAACCGCCTGCGCGGGGACAACTCGAGTGTGGACTTCGGCGGTCTCAACCGCATGGGCGACAGCGGCTCGGGCAACGGCTTGACCTTCGATTCGGATTTCGCGGCGGACTATTGGATTGGAATCACGGGTGGTGGTGGACCGCCCTATGCCCTGTTTGCAAACTGGGCGCAACTGCTCACCTCTGGGGGCGGACCAGGCTACTATCTTGGCACGACGGGCGCTGCCTCCAGCGGCGTGCTGACAGGCGGTACGAACCCCGACAACATCCTCATCACCATTAACAACAGCAACACGGGCGGGGTCACCAGTTCCACTGCAGACCCCATCGCCGCTGCGGCGGTCTCCACAGGCGTGGAGTTGGCAATCCCCTTCTCTGCCATCGGTATCACAGGCACCCCGACCATCAAAATCAGCGCCTTCATCAACGGTGGTGGGCACGACTTCGTGTCTAACCAAGTGCTTGGGGGCGTTGGAGGTTTGGGGAACTTGGGCGAACCGCGCAATGTGAACTTTGCGAACATCAACGGCAACCAATACTTCACCGTCGTCATTCCTGAACCGGCGAGTATGCTGGCGCTGGGCACTGGGCTGGCAGGACTGCTGGCTCTGCGCCGACGCCGTTCAGCCTGACCTCATCACTCCCACCTCCCACCCCAACTACCCCCCTGACCTCACCTCAGGGGGGTAGTCCACTTTCAGGGTAGACTCTGCCAAGCGATGCAAGCGGAAGAGTACGACCGAATGTTTCAGTACGAGAGCGACTACTGGTGGTTCGTCGGACGACGACGGCTCGTGCTGGAACTGCTCCACCGCTACGCGCCCGACCCTCCCGAACGAATACTGGACGCAGGGTGTGGCACGGGGGCGATGCTCTGCGACTTGCAGGCGCTCGGCTCGGTTGTAGGAGTGGATTTGGAATGGCAAGCGCTGGAGCTGGCACGCCAAAGGGGTGAGTTCCCGCTCGTTCAGGCACGCTTGGAGGCGCTCCCCTTCCCCAACGAATGCTTTGACCTCATCACGGCGCTCGATGTGCTGGAACACCTGCCCGATGACCACCCCGCCCTGCGTGAGATATGGCGCACCCTTCAGCCGAACGGTCTACTGATTGCGACCGTGCCCGCCTATGCGTGGCTCTGGAGCCGGCACGATGTGGCGCTCCACCACTACCGTCGCTACACCGCGCGCGCCCTCCAGTCGCGCCTGTACCGAGCGGGCTTTGAGGTGCTCAAGATCTCCTACTCGGTGAGCCTGCTGTTTGTGCCGATTGCGCTGTTTCGGTGGTTCGACCGCTTTCGTAAGGGCACGCCCTCCGCAACCGTGGTGCCCGTATCGCCTTCCCTCAACCGTTGGCTCACGCGCCTCCAAGCGTGGGAGGCGCGCCTCATTCGTCGGGTGAACCTCCCGTTCGGGGTGAGCCTTGTGGCGGTGGCACGCAAATAGGGTATCTTTTAGTTATGCCTCGCCGACATCCTCTCTCGCCGTTGTTGTTTCTGGTGCGCAACCCAGGGCGGAGCTTGCCCCTGACCCTCGTGCTGGCGTTGGCGGTGCTTACGATTGCCAGCGTGGTCGCCCTGCTCAACTCGATAGACCGCACGATTCTTAAAATCTACGACTACAACCGCTACTTCGCTGCGATTACCCCGCGCGGTTCGGACAAGCTCAAGCCCGAACTGCGCCAACGGATAGAGAACGCCCCCGAAGTGAGCGCGATTTATGAGACCGTCGTGTGCTTTATGAACGCCGACACAATCGTGGGCAAGATGCCGTTCGTGATTTTCGGGATGCGTCAAGCCGATATGCAGACGCTGGTAGCCCGCGTCCAGCTCCGACTGGGTGAGGGGCGTCTTCCCAAAGAGGGCGAGGCGGGCGTGGCGCTTTCGGAACCGCTGATGCGCAACAAGAACCTGCGGCTGGGCGATGTGGTGCTCTCGCCTCTCATTCCCGACCAGTATGCACCCGTGCCTGTGAAGGTGGTGGGTGTGCTGGAGGGCGAGACCTGGCTCGCTGTTGGCTCTTACGAGTTCATCCGCGACCAGTTCTTCCCCCCCACCCGCAACCTGCTCATTTTCGCCGATGAACCTCGCCAACAGCCCAAGTTAGACCGCTGGCTCCGCGACACCCTGCGGGGCGAGCAAGCGCGCGTGTGGACCTATGCCGAACTGCAAGAAGAGACCCATCGCGCCTTCCGCAACCTGTACTTCATCACGGGGGTGGTGGTGGTCGTGGTGTCGCTGATGCTGGCGACGATGACTGGTCTGCTGGCGAACATCTATTTCCAACAGCGCTTGGTGGAGTTCGGACTGCTTCAGGCGATTGGCTACACACGGCGCGAACTGCTTACCCGCGTCTCGCTGGAGACGATTACGGTGGTGCTGGCGGGCTGGGCGCTGGGCGTGCTGGTGACGATGGCAGTGCTGATGTGGGCGAAGGGCAACATTATGGAACCGCGCGGTCTATATCTGGAGCCGTTCGACCCGATTGCCTACCGCTATACCCTGCCCGTGCCTCTGATGGTGTTAGGGTTTGCACTCGTCACGATTGGCTGGCGCTTGCGCACTTTTGACCCGGTGGCGATTGTGGAACGGCGGATTGTGTAGGGTTATACAATCTGCTCCGCTTGAAGGTTAGGACATAGCAACGCCTGCGCGATCGCCCTGGCGCAACTCTCCAAGCCAATCACCCCAATCAGTTCGGTTTGGGCGATGTCGGTGCCGAGCGATTGCGCTTGCAGACGCACATACTGCACAACCTGGTATAGGTCGGTGGCGTCGGGCTGGGTGATGTTGAGCGAGACCTGTGCGATTTGGCGCGTGGGGAGCCACAAGCCGAGCGCGCGCACGCCCTTCAGGGCGGGGTTCGTCTCACGCTCGGTGCGCAGGCGTTGGGCAATCGCCTTCGCCAGGTCGGGGCGTGGGTCGCGCAGGTTGAGGTTGAACGCAACCAGCGGGTCGCGCACGCCCATAATCGTAGCGCCAGCGGTGGGATGGAGCCGAGCGGGACCGAAGTCGGGTCGCCTAAGACCTTCCAAGCGTTTACCCACCCACGCCTCGTAGCCCCCCTTGCGCAGGGTGGGCAGGTCGCGCGGGCGTCCTTCGCGTGCCGAGTGTTCGTAGAGGTACACGGGCACTTTCAGCTCCTGGGCGAACCGTCGCGCCACACGAAGCGAGAATGCAACCGCCTGCTCGCGGGTGATGCCCTCCAACGGCACGAACGGCACCACATCCACCGCGCCGATGCGCGGATGCGCGCCCTGATGCGCACGCAAGTCAATCCGTTCCACCGCCACCACTCCCGCCTGAAGCACCGCTCGGGCGACTTGGCGTGGGGAACCCGAAAACGCCAGCACCATTCGGTTGTGGTCATAGTCCCACGAGAGGTGGTGAACCTGCACACCGGGAAGCCGTACCGCTTGGGCTATTTGGTGAATGGTCTGTTCGTTGCGCCCTTCTGAGAAGTTGGGCACACACAGAATACGCGTCGCCACGCAATGGATTATACCGAGTTGACCAATCTCCATACAGTGGAGGGAGCCATATAGTCCCTCCATCTTTCTAAGCGGACAGATTAGGTTAGCACCCGTTGCCGAAGTTGAACAGCACTATCAGCAGGTCGGCGTCATCCACCACGCCATCGCTGTTCACATCTTCAGGCAACCCGCTCCCCGTGCTTCCGAAGGTGAACAACACCGCCAACAGGTCTGCGTCATCCACACAGCCGTCGTTGTTCACATCGCCCTGAATGGGGATGATAAGCACATCCAGGAAGCGACCACCTCCTGAATAAATTAGGGACGAGGTGCGGGTCTGCACATTGAAAATGTAGGCACCCTGACCGTTCGTCCAGAGGATGTTGCCGTTTTGTAGTTGGAACACCCCACGCGCCCCCGAAGCCGGGAACGAGTCCAGTAGTGCCCCTGTGTTGCGGTCTAACT
>OGCI01002463.1_pt1 | contig 12271 bp, 9 predicted proteins | sample 1570021 | NCBI WGS metagenome assembly OGCI01 (sample SAMN06264664, study PRJEB24512) | hot springs metagenome | isolation source: Hot spring water | place: South Africa: Tshipise | collected 2015-06-21
AGAAGCAGTTTGCGAGGGCGAACGGGGTCGGGATTGTAGCGGTTACCATGCGAATAGGGGCTGATGTGCATGTTGTACAGCCACACCTCGCCGTTTTCCACCTTGCAGTAGGCGTCCTGCAGGTTCACCTTGCCCGCGCGAATGGACTTCACCTCCGTGCCCACCAGCGCGACACCCGCTTCGAAGGTCTCGAGTATCTCGTAATCGTGGTAGGCGCGTCTGTTCACCAGCACCACCCGGTCGCCGCCCTGCTTCGTCCCCTGCGCTTTTGGCTTCGCCATCACTGTCCCCCTGCCCCTGATGTCCAACTAATTATAGACGATCCCCTCTCCCGCTGGCAACCGACGCCGGTTCGCACAACGTTCACGCCTGTGATACAATGTCTTCTGAGAGGTTTCGACGAGCGAGCTGCAGGACTTCGCACGCTGAATGCCTAAGAGTGCAACGATGTACATACGAAACATGGTTCCTCAGCAGCCCGTCTATACCTGTGGAATACTTGACAGGAGGTAGAAGCTGATGTACTGGCGACGATTCGCGGTTGTGCTGGCGACAACCGTCATTGTTTTCTCACTGGCGTGGGCGCAGATGTCACCGGAAAGCCAGAAGTGCAGTGCACACATGAAGAAGGCTCTCAAGGCGATACAGACCTACGTACAGGAGTGGGACAACGTCTTTCCGCCTGCTACCACTGCGCAGAAGCTGAGTGACGCTCTGCAGGACTATGCTGCCGACAAGTATGTGCTGACCTGTCCTGTCACACGCAAGGAGTACCGCACCAATCCGCATGTCACGTGGCGACCTCTCAGCATGTATCCCAAACTGAGTGAGGTCGTGGTGCTCTTCGACTCGGTTCCGCACAAGGACAAGAAGTATCTGGTGGGGTATGCGGACGGCTCGGTGAAAGCGGTCACCGAGAAGGAACTTGCCGCCATCAAACAGAAGGCTCGATTGAAATAGGCAGTGCAGCGAAGTGCGCCCCTCTCTCGCCCCGTCGGGAGAGGGGTTTCAACATCACACCACAGGAGACCACATGGCTATTCGCCTGAACCCGTATGCGCAGCGCTATCCTCTGTGGCTCAAGGGAAACCTGCACGCGCACACCACCCTGAGCGACGGGGAACTCCCCCCTGACGAGACCCTCGAAGCCTTCATCCGGCGCGGTTACGACTACGCGGCACTCACCGACCACGACGTAGTGGCAACTCCGGCAGAAGAACGCTACCCGCAAATCCTGTTCCTGCCGGGTGTGGAACACAGCGCACAGCAGCACATCCTGCGCGTGAATGTGACGACCACCCTGCCCCGCGACCTCAGCTACCAGAGCGTGATCGACCTGACCCTGCAGGCAGACGGGCTGGTGATTCTGAACCATCCCAACTGGGGCGATGATTTCAACCACTGGCGCGACGCGCAGCTGTTCAGTCTCGAACGCTTCCACGGCATCGAGATTTACAACAACGTTATCGAGTATCTGGAGGGCAGCCCGTACGCCACCGACCGCTGGGACCGCCTGCTGTCCGCGGGCAGACAGCTGTGGGGTTACGCCAACGAAGACACGCACCGAATCCTGCAGATCGGCTCGGCGTGGAACATGGTCAATGTGCGCCAGCGCAGTAAGGCGGAGGTGCTGGAAGCGCTGAAGACGGGGCGGTTCTACGCCTCCACGGGCGCGGTGCTCGAGGAGATTGCGGTGCAGGACGGTTTCTGGTTCGTGCGCTCCGGCAACGCGAAGGCGTTACGACTCATCTCCCATCAGGGCGAGGTTCTGGAAGAGGTGAAAGGCTCCACCGCGACCTTCTCGCTGAGCAGGGCGCGCGTTTACGCCCGTGTGGAAGCGGTAGGTGACGGCTTCGCCCGGGCGTGGACACAACCGGTATTTGTGGAGTAGACGCACACGATGAGGAAAGTCTTCTGTGCCTTCATCGGTATCGGGCGGGCGATAGGCATATGGGTGCTTCTGCTCACGCTGATGCTCTCCCAACCTGCAGCGCACGTGGGAGAACGATGGCATTTTCGCGCTACCATCGGCGTGGATGACGGGGTACTCGGTCGCCCGGGCGCTGCCATCTTTCGGGTGTTCGTCGGCAACGAGAAGGTGTACGAAAGCCCTGTCATGAAGCCCGGCGACAACCCCATCCTCCTTCACATCCCACTGCAGTCGACTGACGTTCTGACGCTGGAGGTTGCCGACACCGGCGACGGTCACGGTGGTGACTGGGGCAACTGGTGCGATGCACGTATTCAGGACGACTCCGGCAATATCACCATCTGGCTGAGCGACCTTCACGAACAGGTGTTGCAAGAGTGGATTTCCACACGCAAGGACCGCAACATCGTCGGACAGCCGCTGAAGCTTCAGGGGCGCATCTATTGCCGGGGATTGGGTACCATCTCGGGCTCGCGAATGCGCTACGCGGATTGGCTGGCGCAATGGCAGGAGGTGGAGCGGCGCCAGCGGTCTGCAGAACGCGCCTTCGCACAAACGCACCGTTTCCTCAAGCTGGAAGGAGACCTGCATGGGGCGCAGCTTTGGGTGAACGGACGCACGGTCTCGCGCTTACCGGTAGACCTGCAGCCGGAGAGCGTGGTGCAGATACGCCTGTCGCAGGGCGGTGGAGGAAGGCTTTTCCAGCATGCGGTATTCTCCAGCCTCAGGGCACGCACGGCTCGTGGATCGGTATCTCTGCGCCATTGGAACCCGTTCTCCATACAGTGGCTGACTCCCCCTGCCACGATCGACCTTCCCATGCTGAACGGGGCGCCCTACCCCGCAACGACGGTGCCGCACGGCGAGGTGCAGGTGACCTACCGGTTTCCCTTCAGCAACACTGAACGGGCGCTTCCTCCTTCGGTGCCCGGCGCGCGATACACCCTGCAGGCATGGTGCGCCCTGCGCTCGCCATCCGCCCATCAGCCTACCGTCAGCGTGGCGTTCTACGAGGGAGCCAGTCTTCGGGCAAGAACGCGCCTGCTCACTCCGGGAGAGGGTGTGGAAAACCGGGTGGAGGTTCCGCTCACCGGCTCGGCGCCGCTGAGGATTGTGGTGGAGGACGGTGGTGATGGCAACCTCGGCGATGAGGTGTACCTTGGTGGGGAGCTCAGGGACACCGATAGCGGACGATTGGTGCCGCTGACCAGCCTCCCCTACCTGCTGGAGGACAGCTCACAGGAGAGCGTGCAGGTGTATCACTACCTCACATCGGAAATGCGTTTCGTCCTCCAGCATCTGTCCGGCCATCCGCGTTCGGCATTCCGCGTGCAGGCTCCTGCACAGCTGGTTTTCGACGGAGTGCCAGCCGCAACAGCTCGTTTGCAGAGGGCGTCGGCGCTGGTGCGCGAGGCGCAGCAGCTCTGGAAGTCTGGCAAGTCCTCCGAGTGTGCGGAGCGGCTGGCTCAGGCTCTGCAGATGGACGAGAGCCACCCGGGCATCTACGCCCTCAGGGCAGAGATGGCGCACGCCGTGGGCAGAGCCGACCTGGAACTTCAGGCATGGAAAAGGCTGGTGGACATCTCCCGGGCGGATTTACCGTTGCGACGTCGTGCGAAGACGCGCATCGCCGAGCTGTACCGCCAGCTGGACGGAAATCTACCGGAGTTCGAGTTCCGGCTGCCCGGACCGCCGCCTCCCGACGTTACGCTGGAGATGCTAACGCAGAACGTCTGGCGAGTGCACCTGACCCCGGTGGACGCACACAGCGACCAGCAGGCGGGCGAGCTGCGGTTCACCGTGCCACGAGAACGAAATGGCTGGTGGTTGCAGGCGCGCCTCGACACGCGCGGACTGGCGGTGTGGGCAAGCCTCGAGCGCCGCGCCGGCTCCGGCTGGCACAGGGTCTGGCAACTGGACGGCGACGAGCCCCAGACGTTCCCTCTCATCGAAGCGCGGCTATCGTCGGGTGAGTATCGGCTGAGGATGTGGCACGAGGGGTTCCGCGACGGCGTGGACGGAGCCTTCCATGCTGCGCTGAGCATGCAGATGTTCCCGCGGAAACCCGCCCCACCGCAACAGCAGTGGACGTATCGCCTGAATCCCGACGGCAGCGCAGAGGTGGAGGTCGGCGTGCGCGGCGCGGTTGCCCTGCCGGTGCCTTTCACGGCAGACGGGCTGGCGGTGGAAGGCGCGCGCTACTCGCTTCTACCGCCCGTGTACGAGTACCTCTCCCGCCTCGAACTGCGGCACGCACAGGTGCTCCTGCTCCAGCCAACAGGCGAACAAGCCACTGTGCGCTTCCGCTGGCTGGACGCCGCATACAACGTGCCGATGACCCGCTACGCCCCCGACCGGAAGGAACGCTTCTATTTCCGGTCGCTCGCCATACCGGGCAAAGCGCAGGGCGAGATGACGGTGGAGGTGCACCTGCCAGATGGCACAGGCGAAGTGGAATCAGTGGTTCCGGAGCCACGCGTGCGCGAAGGCTCCGTGATACGCTTTCAGATGCCGACCGACAGGGTGGCTATCGTCACCGCCAGACACCCGCGCCTGGAGACGCGATGGCTCACGGCGAGCTACCGCCGGATGACCCTGCACATTCCCGATACCCCCTTCTACCGGCGGTGGTTGCCTGAGTATCTGGCTCTGCTGATGCGCATCTACGACCGCGAGCGGCAGGTGGTGGGTGGCTACGAGCCGGAGGACGCGCTGTTCGTGGCGCTGACCGCGCCGGCGCAGCTGTCCGGATACGGCGGGGCAACGTGGGGCGGACCTCGCCCCGAAACGTGGATTGCGAGCACCGGGCGGGTGGGACCGTACAACCTGCGCTACGAGTCCGGCGGAGACGGTGTTGAGGCGCACGAGCTGAAATGGGTGTTCCTGCACGGCGCGGGTGAAGCACTGCCACACTGGTTGCACACCGGTGCGGTGCTCTATATCGAGGAACAGGGCAAGCTGGCTGGGGATACCGCCTTCCCGGATGTGTGGTATCAGCGCGCCCTGCGCCCCGGCGCCCAGCAGTTTCGCAGGCGTTTCACCTCACCACCCACCCCACTGCAGTGGGCGGAGAGCGACTTTCGGCAGCAGTCCGCGGCTCAGCGGATGCTGGGGGAGGCGATGACGCACGACATCCTGCACACGGTGGCTCAGCGCTACGGCAGCCGGGTGTGGGCGGAACTGTTCCGGCGCAACCGCGAGGGCAGGCTCGGATTGAAAGCCCTTTCGGACCGTCAGAAGGACGCCCGTATCGTGGAGGCACTGGTGGAAATCACCGGCGACAGGCGCATCACGCGAATGTTCGAGCAGTGGGGCTTTCAGCTGCCTCCCTCGCCAGAGCCAGAGCGCTCTCGTAGCGACGCCGGTCTATCCCCGTCGCCTGCACCGCCTCCTTAACCGCACAGTCCGGCTCGGTATCGTGCTGGCAGTCGGGGAAACGACACTGCCCGAGGTGCGGACGTATCTCGGGGAACGCCTGCCAGATCGTATCGGCGTCCACTGCCCACAGCTCGAAATATCGCATTCCGGGCGTATCTGCAATCCAGCTGTCCTCACCCAGGCGAAACAGCTGCGCCAGTGTGGTGGTGTGTCTGCCTTTGTGCGTCACCTCACCGACCTGCCCCACTTTCAGCCCCAGCCCGGGTTGCAGGGCGTTGAGGATACTGCTTTTGCCCACTCCCGACGGACCGCACACCGCGGCGATCAGGCTCCGCAGGCGCTCTCGCAGGAGGTCGATGTTGTCGCCGCGCTCCGCGCTGACGCGGATAACCTCGTAGCCACAACGGGCGTAGACCTGCAAATGGTGTTCGGTCTGCGGTTCGATGGGCAGGTCGTATTTGTTGGCGATGATAACGGGGGTCAAGCCGTTGGCGTAGGCGGCAACCAGAAAGCGGTCGAGCTGCCACGGGTCCAATCGAGGCTCCAGCACGGCAAACACCACCAGCAGAAGGTCGATATTGGCGACGATAACCTGCACCTCCTTCGTGCGCGGTATGAACCGCACCACAGCCGACCGGCGCGGTTCCACTTCGGTGATGACGCCCTGATGCGCGGTGGTGAAATGGAACCACACGGTGTCCCCGACCGCCACGGGGTTGGTCAACCGCTTGCGCCTCGCCTGAACCACACGGGGGGCGCGGCTGGCGCTCTCGGTCATCACCAGCTCTTTCTTCAGGTTGCCGCGCAGAGAGCACAGCACCTCGCGTCCGTCATGGAAAACAGTGTAATTGCCCGCACTGGCGCGGATGACGATTCCCCTGAGCCGCTCGAGTGCCTTCATGCGGAACGTTCCCGATAAGCGCTCATCGCCTGTGCGTACACCTCTTTGATGGGCACGCCATGCTCCTGCGCACGGGCGGCACAGTCGGCATACTCCGGCGATGCGGACACATCCCTGCCCTGCCAGCTGCCCACCTTCACTCTCACCTCGCCGTACGGTGTCTGAACCGCCTCCCAGCGCCGCTCCAGACAGAGCCTCTGCCACCGGCTGAAGCGCACGCCGAACGTGGTGGTGTGCTGGAACAGCATGTCCATGAGGCGCATCTCCTTACCCGGCTCGCACAGCACGCTGAGCCGCACTGCGGGGCGACCTCTTTTCATCACGATGGGCGTGTAGTATACATCCAGCGCCTCCGCCTCCAGCAGGCTCTGCTGAAGCTCGGGGAACCATTCGGGGTTCATGTCGTCCAGGTTCACCTCAAGGAGCACCGTCTCCTGAGCGGGCAGGTTCGGCACCGATTCGCCCACCACCACACGCAGGAGATTCGGACGAGCCCCGAAGCGCTTCTTGCCGGCGCCATAGCCCGTACCCTCGATGCGCATCCGCGGGTATCCACCAAAACGTCGTGCAAGCGTCGCCATCAACGCGGCACCGGTCGGCGTAACCGTCTCGCCCTGCACCTCGTCGTCGGGAGCGACCTCTACCCCTTTGAGCAGTTCCATCACTGCGGGCGGGGGCACCGGTATCACCCCATGCGCCGACCGCACGAACCCCCGCGAGACGGGCAGGGGCGAACACTCCACCTGCTGCACCCCCAAGTCGTCCAGCAACACGCACACCCCGAGGATATCGGCGATGGAGTCCACTGCGCCCACCTCGTGAAAGTGCACTCTTTCCGGCGTGGTGCCGTGCACGCTCGCCTCCGCCTGAGCCAGACTCTCGAACACCGCGCGCGCCCAGCCCTTCGCCCAAACGGATGCCGTGCTCTTCTCGATAATCTCCAGCACATCGCTCAGGTGACGATGCGGCTGTTCTTCGCCGGAATCGATGGTGACATCCACCGCCTCGATGCCGTTGACGGTTACCTTCTCGAACCGGTAGCCCCAGCCCGCGATGGGCAGACTGGACCACACCTCACGCAAAGCCTGCTCGGACGCGCCAGCCGATAGAAGCGCCCCCAGCGCCATATCGCCGGAGATGCCCGAAAAGCAGTCGAAATACGCCACGCGCATGGGTGCCCCTTCCCCGAAATCTTGCTGTTGTGTCGATGCCCGATGTATGATACACTTAGCCCTGCAGCCATACTTTCCCTCTGCAGAAGGAGGTCGTGGATGAGAAGAGTGCTTCAGTCCTGTTTGTTACTGATGACGATGACCGTCATCGGTCTGGTGACCCTGGCGCAGGACGCACCGAACGGTTCGGGCAACGCGAAGGCATCGCAACAGTTCACCCGCTCCGCTGCGCCCGACCCTGCGCTTCCCCCCCTGTCCATGCTCACCCGATTGCTGGCGCTGACCCCTGAGCAGGAGCAGAAGGTGCGCCAGATTTTCGCCGAGCACAACAAGACCTACTCGGAACTGATGACCGGCAAGCTCTCTGCCAGAGAACGGCAGACGCAACTGCGAGACCTGCGCAGGAACCTGCAGAAGAAGCTCGAGTCGGTGCTGACGCCCCAGCAGATGCAAAAGCTGCGCAACCTCGATCCCGAAACGATGCTGGTGGACCGATTGACGGTGGCGCTGAAGCTGACAGAGCAGCAGAGCCAGCAACTGCTGGCAGTGATGCGCGAGCAGAGCGCCGCCATCCGCGCCATCGATAAGGAAACCGAGCAGAAAGGCTGGAGCGAACAGCAAAGGAAGGAAAAACTGGCGGACCTGCGCAAACAGATAGACGATAAAGTGAACAGGATACTGACGCCGGAACAGCAACAGAAACTGAAACAGATACTTCAGGGTGAAACCAACACGGCGAATACCCCACCCGAGGAAAAGAAGCCGGCGCCATCTGCGCCAACGCCATGACTACAGGTATGACAAGCAAGGAGGGTTGTCAGTGAGTACAACGACGCACTTTACTCTGAGCCAGGCAGATATTCCAACACACTGGTATAACATCTTGACCGACCTGCCGGAGCCAATGCCCCTACCCCTGCACCCGGCGACCCAGCAACCCATAACGCCCGACGATATGACGCCCATCTTTCCCGAGAATCTGGTCATGCAGGAGTTCAGCCCGGAGCGGTGGGTGGAGATACCCGAACCAATCCGCGAAATCTACGCCCTGTGGCGACCCACTCCGCTTCTGCGCGCCGTGCGCCTGGAGAAGGAGCTGCAGACCCCTGCGCACATCTACTACAAGTACGAAGGCGTCAGCCCCGCTGGCAGCCACAAACCCAACACCGCTGTGGCGCAGGCATACTACAACAAGGTGGCGGGCATTCAGCGCCTCGCCACGGAAACGGGCGCTGGACAGTGGGGTTCCGCTCTGTCGCTGGCGTGTCGTCTGTTCGGGTTGGAGTGCACCGTATACATGGTGAAGGTGAGTTACTTCCAGAAACCGTATCGGAAGATGATGATGGAGACGTGGGGCGCTACCGTATACCCCAGCCCCAGCGAGAACACCGGGTTCGGGCGCAAACTGCTCAGGGAGGACCCCGACTGCCCCGGAAGCCTCGGTATCGCCATCAGCGAAGCCATCGAGGACACCCTGCACTCCAAAAACACCCGCTACTCGCTGGGCAGCGTGCTGAACCACGTGTGCCTGCACCAGACGGTCATCGGGCTGGAGGCGATCAAGCAGATGGAGATGGCGGGCGAAGAACCCGACGTGCTCGTCGGGTGCGTGGGCGGAGGCAGCAACTTCGCCGGTCTCGCCTTCCCCTTCCTGCGCAAGAAGATTACCGAAGGCAAGCCGTACCGTGTGGTGGCTGTGGAGCCGAGCGCCTGCCCCACTCTGACAGCGGGTGAACTGCGCTACGACTTCGGCGACACCGCCAGGACCACACCGCTGATGTGGATGTACACGCTGGGACATGACTTCATGCCTCCCAAAATCCACGCGGGCGGTCTGCGCTATCACGGCATGGCGCCCACCGTCAGCCATCTGTACCATCTGGGGCTGATCGAAGCGGTTGCCTACCCGCAGACGAAGGTCTTCGAGGCGGCGCTGACCTTTGCCCGAACGGAGGGCATTATCCCCGCACCGGAGTCCTCGCACGCCGTACGCGCCGCCATCGACGAAGCCATCAAAGCGCGCGAAGCGGGTGAAAAGAAGGTCGTCCTGTTCAATCTGTCCGGACACGGAATGCTCGATCTCTCCGCATACGAGGCGTACCTGTCCGGGTCTCTGCAGGATGTGTAAGCTTCCTTTACTCCAGCAAACGGGAGGGATGTGCCGGAGCGCATCCCTCTTCTGCCACACTCTTGCGCCGGGAGGTAGAGTATGGAGCAGATTCTGATGGTGCTGATTGTCTGCGATGTGGGTGTGACTGCAAAGGTCACCGAGATACTGAACGAAGCGGGCGCGCCCGGCTATACGGTTCTGCGCGACGCCACCGGCAAAGGCGAAAGCGGTCCGCGCGAAAACACCCCCATCTGGCCCGGCTGGAACAGCGTCGTGTTCTGCGCGACGCCCGCACAGAACCTGCCCCGTATTCGAGAGGGGCTGGACTCCCTGCGCGAGCAGCGCAGCGCCCGACACCTGCCGCTGAAGATGTTTGTCTGGACGCTGGAGGAGATGGGCTAGACGTGCTCCCGACAAATCACGGTGTCGCGCCGAAAGTTCGCGTCGTCGCGCTCGGTGTAGTCCACCAGCGTGTGCAAGCCGCGACTCTCGCGACGACGCAGGGCGCACTGTACGACCAGTCTGCCCACGATGCTCAGGTTCCAGTCCTCCCATGCCTCCACACGGCGCGGTTCCGCCTGCACAGCGCTCTGAGCATCCCGCTCGATGTCCGCCAGCTCCCGTGACCCTTCGTTCAGCGAGGCGATGCACCGCACAATGCCCACCTTCCCCTGCATGACCGCATGAAGGCGCTTGCGCACCGCTTCGGGTCTGTTCGGAGAGGATGGAGTGCTTTGCGCCAGCACGTCCGGCGTCGGCGCGGAGGGCACAGTGGGCTGCATATAGCCTTCCTGCACCGCGTGCATCGCCGCCCGGTCGGCAAACACCAGCGCCTCCAGCAGGCTGTTGCTGGCGAGCCGGTTCGCTCCGTGCACGCCCGTGCAGGCGACTTCGCCGGCGGCATACAGGCGGGGGATGGAGGTTCTGCCTTGCAGGTCGGTCTGCACACCACCGCACATGTAGTGCGCTGCCGGCAGGACAGGTATCCACGCCCGCGCCATGTCGATGCCCACGCTCTCCAGCCTGCTGTAGATAGCGGGGAAGCGCTGGCGCAGGAACTGCTCGGGACGATGGGTGATATCCAGGTAGACGCACTGGATGCCCAGCCGTCTGGTTTCCGCGTCGATGGCGCGCGCCACCACGTCGCGCGGGGCAAGGTCTTTCATCGGGTGGTACTTCTCCATGAAGGGGGTGCCATCAGGAAGACGCAGTACCGCCCCCTCGCCGCGCACCGCCTCCGAGACGAGGAAGCTGCGCGCCGCCGGATGATACAGCGTGGTGGGATGGAACTGCATGAACTCCATGTTGGCGATGCAGGCGCCGGCGCGAAACGCCATGGCGATGCCGTCGCCGGTGGCGATGGGCGGGTTGGTGGTGTGCGGATAGACCTTTCCGCATCCGCCGGTTGCCAGCAGAACCGCCCGTGCCAGAAACGCCTCGGGCTGATCGGAATGTGTGTTCAGTACCCACACGCCCACGCACTGCCCCTCGTGCACTATCAGGTCGAGCGCAAAGAAGTGCTCGTAGATGGTGATGCGCGGGTGGTGGCGTGTGGCTTCCAGCAGGGTGCGTTCGATCTCCCAGCCGGTCTGATCGGCATAGTGCACGATGCGATGGCGCGAGTGTCCGCCCTCCCGTCCGAGCGCCAGCATGGGGTTGCCGTGTGCATCCCTCTCCATGTCGAAGCGGGCGCCGAGTTCAATTAACCGGCGAATCTGCCCCGGTCCCTCCTCCACCAGCACGCGCACCGCATCCTCACGGCACAGCCCCGCCCCGGCGTTCAGCGTGTCCTGAATGTGCAGTTCAAAGGTGTCTTCGGGTGAAAGCACGCCGGCGATGCCGCCCTGCGCGTAGTTGGTGTTGGACTCGCTGCGCTCTTTCTTGGTAATGACCACCACCTCCGCGTGCTGTGCGGCGCGCAGGGCGAAGGTCAGCCCGGCGATACCACTGCCAATGACCACAAAATCGGTGCGATGGACGCTCATGGCGTGGCTTCCTTTGTCGGTCAGATAGCTCTATTTTACCTCGTTCTGCCGCGCCTGTGCGGATGCGACACGAAGTATCGGAGGGTCGGTGTAGCCTGTCAGAACGCGCTCCTGTCGCAGACAGGAGCAGTGCGGGGGGGCGGAAGGCAGTGACAAAAAGGAGTCGTCTACCTCCGATTCGCCCGGTCCACGAAGGAGGTAGACGACTCTCCTAGCGTAGCTCAATAAAAATTGCGCAAAAAAATCCGTCAAAAGGCTTGATTTTCCTGCAGGAGTTCTCTATAATGGGGTTGAAAGTGGTGGTGGAGCGGGGGTATCCGCTAGCCTGCACATTGAAAATTTGCCTAAACTGTCAAAAACGTCTGGTTACGAGCCTACCTATAAGGGATTGAAACGCCACTATGGCCGCTACGAACGTGCGTTCCACCTTTGTTACGAGCCTACCTATAAGGGATTGAAACTAGTATACGTCCGTGAGAAGTTCCAGGGTCTGGCCGTTACGAGCCTACCTATAAGGGATTGAAACGGTCACGAGTCCTGTTGCTTCTCGTGCCTTGTGTCCCGTTACGAGCCTACCTATAAGGGATTGAAACGCGCACTTTAACCTTCTGAAACCCAGGAACGATGTTGTTACGAGCCTACCTATAAGGGATTGAAACCCGTACCCGATTCGGCGACGAGGTTCCAGTGGTGGTCAGTTACGAGCCTACCTATAAGGGATTGAAACGCAGACCACAGTAAAAAACTCGGCCTCTGTGGATCGTTACGAGCCTACCTATAAGGGATTGAAACTCG
>OGCI01002464.1_pt1 | contig 12270 bp, 13 predicted proteins | sample 1570021 | NCBI WGS metagenome assembly OGCI01 (sample SAMN06264664, study PRJEB24512) | hot springs metagenome | isolation source: Hot spring water | place: South Africa: Tshipise | collected 2015-06-21
CATGGAGTTTCTTAATAGCTGGTATGATTCGAACAAGCATAGGGATAATGTGTCCACCATGTAGTGAACCAGCGCAAAATATTGTCATATGTGGGCGGATAATCTATACTTTTCGACGACAACCGAATAAGGGAAGAAGAGGCGGTTTCGCTTCTCACCCTGGGGCGGAGAGCCGTCAGGGTTAGGGAAAGCCCGTGGATAGCGGGGAAACCGCTATCCTTTTCGTTTACCGCGGGAGGGATGCCAGATAGAAAAGAACGTGCGAGTCAATGAGGGTATCCGGGCCAGGGAGGTCAGGCTTGTGGGCCCGGACGGCAAGCAGATAGGGATCAAGCCGGTGGAGGAGGCTTTACGCATCGCCGAGGACATGGATCTCGACCTTGTCGAGGTAGCTCCCCTTGCCGACCCCCCGGTGTGCAAGATCATGGACTACGGGAAGTACCGTTACGAGCAGACGGTGAAGATGAAGGAGGCGCGCAAGAAGCAGGCGGTGGTGGTGTACAAGGAAATGAAGATGCGGCCCAAGATCGACCGCCACGACTACGAGATAAAGAAGAGGCACATAGAGAGGTTCTTGAAGGCCGGCAACAAGGTGAAGGTGACCATCATGTTCAGGGGGCGGGAGATGAGCCACACGGACCTGGGGAGGAGCCTCCTCCAGCAGCTGGCGGAGGAGCTCTCCGAGCTGGGGACGGTGGAGTCGGAGCCCAAGCTCGAGGGGCGCAACATGCAGATGATCCTCACCCCGCTGAGCGTTAACAGGAAGTAACGGAGGTAATAATGCCCAAGATGAAGACCCACCGGGGCGCCGCCAAGCGCTTCGAGTTGACGGGGGGAGGGAGGTTACGGAGAAGGAAAGGATACGGTAGCCACCTCCTGGTGAAGAAGGACGCGAGGCGCAAGCGCTCCTACCGCGTCAAGCAGGAGGTTTCTCCCCGCGATGCCCGCAGCGTGCGCAAGTTGATAGGCAAGGGATGAGGCGGTGTCTCGCTACGCGGGCTGGATATCACGCAACGGAAAGGGTTGATGAGAGATGTCGAGAACGGGACATTCCGTGGCCAGGCGGAAGAGGAAGAAGAAGGTCCTGGCCATGGCCAAGGGATACCGCGGTGCCCGCAGCCGCAACTATCGGAGCGCCCACGAGCAGGTCATGCACTCCCTGCAGTACGCCTACCGGGACAGGCGCGCCAGGAAGCGCGACTTCCGGCGCCTGTGGATAGCGCGCATCAATGCCGCCGCGAGGATGAACGGCCTCTCCTACAATCGCTTCATACGCGGCCTTAAGCTGGCGGAGGTGGAGGTAAACCGCAAGGTTCTGGCGGACATGGCGGTATCCGATCCCGCCTCCTTCTCGGAGTTGGCGGCAATCGCCAGGGACCACCTGGAAAAGGAAGTGGAAGCGAAGGAGGCGAGGGCGTGATGGGGTTCGCCCGGCGGGTTTGATAGAGAGTCCCAGGAACGAGCGGATAAAGCGCTACCGCCGCCTGCACAAGAAGAACATACGATACCGGGAATCCCTTTTTCTGGCGGAGGGCATGCAGGCTGTCAGGGAGGCCGTAGAGGCAAGGGTTCCCCCGGAATGCATCATCTGTAACCAGCGGGGCCTGCAGCACCTGGAGGCCTTGTCGGATCTCATCCGGGCCAGGTCCATACCGGTCTTCGAGGCTTCCGAGGAAGCCATGGGCGCGTTGGCCTCCACGGTGACCCCGCAGGGAGTGGTGGCCGTTTGCCACATGCTGCATGTCCCCCTCGAGGAATTGCTGCGCTCGCGGCCCTCCACCCTGCTCCTGGCAGACCGGGTGAGGGATCCGGGCAACCTGGGAAACATGATACGCATCGCCGACGCGGCGGGCGCCGACGCCATGGTGGTCTGCCCGGAAAGCGCGGATCCCTACAACGCGAAGACGGTGCGCAGCACCGCCGGCTCGCTCTTTCACCTCCCCCTGGCGGTGAACGAGGAGACGCCGCGAGCGTTTGCGCGCCTGCGGGAAGCGGGGTATGCGCTGTACGCCGCCGATGCTTGTTCGGGAAAGGTGTTCTGGGAGGTGGAGTGGCCGGAGAAGGTGGCGCTGGTGATGGGCAACGAGGCATGGGGCGTGGCGCGTGAGGAAAAGATGCTGGCCGACGAGCTGGTGCGTATTCCCATGTCGGGAAGGGCTGAATCGCTGAACGTGGCGGCGGCGGCGGCGTTGCTGCTCTACGAGATCTTCAGGAAGCGCAGGGCATCAAGCACTTGAGGGGAAAAAGGGAAGGAGGCCGGGAAGGTTGCAGGGCATGATCCCCGAGGATGTTGCGAAGGAAATGGAGGGCGACCCGCGCTTGAGCGCCCTTCTGGCCGACCTGCAGGAAGCCTTGCGATCGGCGGAGGACATGGACTCGCTGGAGAGAGTGAGGGTGGCGTTTCTGGGCCGCAAAGGGAAGATAACCTCCCTTCTCCAAGGGATAAGGGAGTTGCCGGCCGAGGAGCGCAGGCGCCTGGGGCGGCTGGGCAACGCCCTCAAAGGCCATCTCGAGGAGGAACTGGGAAGGCGCAGGGAGAGGTTGCTGGTCGAGGAGCTGGAAGAGTCCCTGCACCGCGAGCGGATAGACATCACCCTTCCGGGCAGGCATGTCAACTTCGGGACCCGCCACCTCCTCTCGCGCATCATCGAGGAGATCGAGGACATCTTCGTGGGCATGGGTTACCGGGTGGTCGAAGGCCCGGAGGTCGAGCTCGATTACTACAACTTCGAGGCGCTGAACACGCCTGACTGGCACCCCTCCAAGTCCCTGCAGGACACCTTCTACGTGGAGGTGCCTGGGGGCGACTACGAGGACGTGCTCCTGCGCACGCACACCTCCCCGGTGCAGGTGCGGGTGATGGAGTCCACGCCTCCCCCCCTCTACGTGATAGCGCCCGGGAAGGCTTACAGGCACGATGTCCCGGACGCCACCCATTCGCCCATGTTCCACCAGGTGGAAGGGCTCGCCGTGGACGAGGGCATCTCCCTCGGCGACCTCAAGGGGACCCTGGAGGTCTTCGCCAGGAAGATGTTCGGGGAGGACCGCAGGGTCCGGTTCCGCCCCCACTTCTTCCCCTTCACCGAGCCGAGCGCCGAGGTCGACGTCTCCTGCAACATCTGCGGCGGCGGGGGTTGCCGGGTCTGCAAGGGCACCGGCTGGCTGGAGATCCTGGGCGCGGGAATGGTGGACCCCAATGTCTTCTCCTACGTCGGATACGATGCCGAGAAATACAGCGGCTTCGCCTTCGGCATGGGGGTGGAGCGCATCGCCCTGCTCAAGTACGGGGTGCCCGACATCCGCTTCTTTTTCGATAACGACCTGCGCCTGTTGCGACAATATTGAGGGGGTGAGTCGGTTTGCGCGTTTCCCTGCAGTGGCTGGCCGAGTACGTGGATTTGGAGCTCGATGCCTGGGAGCTGGCAGAGCTGCTCACCGCCTCGGGCACGGCCGTGGAAAGCGTGGAAAAGGTGGCGGGGGAATGGCGGGGGGTGGTGGTGGGAAGGGTGCTGGAAGCAAGCCCGCATCCTTCCGCCGACCGCCTTACTCTGTGCAAGGTGGATGTGGGCGGAGAGGTAAGGGACATCGTCTGCGGCGCTCCCAATGTGGCGGCGGGGATACTCGCGCCGGTTGCCCTGCCGGGCGCCAGGCTGCCCGACGGCACGGTCATCGGGGAGGCTTCCATCCGCGGCGTTACCTCGCAAGGCATGCTCCTGTCCGAGAAGGAGCTGGGCGTCTCGGAGGAAGCCGAGGGGATCATGATCCTCGAGGAGGGAGCGCGGGAGGGCATGGACCTGGGGGAGGCGCTGGCGGCGGAGGACACCGTGCTTGTCCTGGAAATAACTCCCAACAGGCCAGACTGCCTGTGCATGCTCGGTGTGGCGCGCGAGGTGGCGGCCCTCACCGGCAAGGAACTGCGGCGGCCCTCTTTTTCCATCGCCGAGACGGGCGATCCCGCGGAAGGCGAGGTGCGGGTGGAGATCCTCGACGGCGACCTGTGCTCCCGCTACGTCGCCCGCCTCATAGACGGCGTGAGCATAGGCCCCTCTCCTTGGTGGATGCGCAAGCGGCTGCGAGGCGCGGGAGTGAGGCCCATCAACAACGTAGTGGACGTGACCAACTACGTCATGCTCGAGCTGGGGCAACCCCTGCACGCCTTCGATTACCATCTCCTCGAGGGAGGGCACATCATCGTCCGGAGGGCGTCCCCCACGGACGCCTTGACCACGCTGGACGGGGTGCAGAGGGGACTCTCGCCGGACGACCTCCTCATCTGCGACTCCTCGGGTCCGGTGGCGCTGGCGGGGGTGATGGGAGGAGAGAACACCGAGGTGAGCCCGGGGACGGTGAAGGTGCTGCTCGAATCGGCACATTTCGATCCCGCGAGCATCATGCGCACCTCGCGGAGGCACGACATCGCCTCGGAGGCTTCCTACCGTTTCGAGCGGGGAGTGGATCCGGGGGGGTGCCGGTACGCGGCGGACCGCGCCGCTTTCCTCATGCAGGAGCTGGCGGGGGGCGCGGTGCGCCCCGGCGCCGTTGATGCCGTGGCGCGGGAGATAGAGCCCCTGCGGCTGCGCATGAGGGTAGGGCGCAGCGGGCGGCTCATAGGCATCCCCCTGTCCCAGCACGAGGCCGTGGGCATATTGCGTTCGCTGGGAATGGGGGCGGTGGCGGTGTCGGAGGACGAGGTCGAGGTGGAGGTGCCCACCTTCCGGCCCGACCTGGAGAGAGAGATAGACCTGGTGGAGGAGGTAGCGCGGCTTTACGGGTACGAGCGCGTGCCCAGCACCTTGCCCCGCACCGCCAGCAACGTGGGCCAGCTCACCTTCGCCCAGAGGATGCGCAGGGAGCTGGCGCGCGTCCTGGTGGGAGCAGGGCTGCACGAGGCCATCACCGTCTCCTTCATACCCTCCTCGTGGCTGGACGTACTGGACAGGGAAAGGGAATGTCTTCCAAGCGAGGTCTTGCGGCTTCGCAACCCCCTAAGCGAGGAAGCCTCGATCATGCGCCCCAGCCTGCTGCCCGGCCTGCTGGAGGCGCTGCGCTTCAACCTGAACCGCCGCATCATGGACGTGCACCTCTTCGAGCTGGGAAGGGTGTTCTTGCCCCGGGAAGGGGAGAAGCTTCCCGGCGAGCCCCTGCGCCTCGCCTGCGCTATTACCGGGAGATGGGTCCCCAAGCAGTGGGACCGCCAGCCCGAGGAGGCCGACTTCTTCACCCTGAAGGGGATCTGGGAACTGCTGGCGTGCTCCCTGCACGTGGAGGGTTGGAGCCTGCGGAGGGCCACCTTCCCGTTTCTGCACCCTCCCCGCAGCTGCGCCCTGATGCTCAACGGAGAAGCGGCGGGCTACATGGGTATGGTCCACCCCCGCGTGGCGCAGCACCTGGAGATACCGGCACAGACGGCGGTTATGGAGGTGGACGTGGAACCGCTCTTGCAGGCCGTGAGGGCGGTGCCGGAATACCGGGAGATACCGCGTTTTCCCGCCGTGCAGATGGACCTGGCGGTGGTGGTCGGGGACGAGGTGGACGCGGGTGCCGTGGAGGCGGTCATACGCGAGGCGGGAGGCGAGCTTCTGCGCGAGGTGAGGCTGTTCGACCTCTACAGGGGAGAACAACTGATGCAGGGAGAGAAGAGCCTCGCCTACAACCTGGTCTTCTACGCGCTGGACCGCACGTTGCGCGACGAGGAAGCGCAGGATATATGGCGTGAGATCGTACGTTCCCTGGGCGAGAGGTTGGGTGCCCGGCTGCGTTAAAGGGCGCGGTTATAGCGGCGCATGAGGCGCGATTTATGGTTGGCGGCCTTGTTCTTGTGTATGATCCCGTCGCCGGCCGCCTTGTCCAGGGCCTTCACGGCCTTCCTGAGGTAGACCTCGCCCTCCTCGCGATCTCCCCGTTGCAGCGCGGCCTCGAACTTCTTTATGTAGCTCTTGATCTCCGATTTGCGCGAGCGGTTCCGCATGCGCCTCCTCTCCGCCTGGCGCATCCGCTTCTCCTGCTGCTTTATGTTGGGCAAAGCCTCTCCTCCTTTCCTCAAACAGCGCAAATTGTAGCACAAGGTCCGCATGCAAACAAATAAGGGGACCGGACCCCGGAACCTCACCCCCGGGAAGACGTCTCCGCGCGCGCCGCGCGCTTGCCGGGACCCGCGGCAGGGAGCGTGAACCCGGCTCATGTCCCGCCGCTGCTATAATAGGATAAGGTGCATTTCAATGGACAGGTCAAGGATAAGAAATTTCTGCATCATCGCCCACATCGACCACGGAAAGTCAACCCTTGCGGACAGGTTCCTGGAGATAACCGAGACGGTGCCGCGGCAGAAGATGGCGGACCAGTACCTGGACCGCATGGAACTGGAGCGCGAGAGGGGCATAACCATAAAAGCCCAGGCGGTGCGCATGGAATATGCGCCGGCACCGGGTGACGCATACCGCCTCAACCTCATCGACACGCCGGGGCACGTGGATTTCTCCTACGAGGTCTCCCGCAGCCTGGCCGCCTGCGAGGGAGCGATACTCCTGGTCGACGCCGCCCAGGGAGTGGAGGCGCAGACGGTGGGGAACGCTTACCTGGCCGTGGAGGCGGGTCTGACCCTCATCCCCGCCGTGAACAAGATAGACCTGCCGGCGGCGGACATAGAGGGTACGGTCATGGAGGTTGCCGACCTCCTGGGGATCGACCCCGGCGAGGTGGCGGGCGTATCCGCCAAGACGGGCGAAGGCGTGGAGCCGCTCCTGCGCCTGGTGATCGAGAGGGTCCCCCCGCCCGGCGGCAGCATTGAAAAGCCGCTCCGCGCCCTGGTGTTCGATTCCACCTACGACGTCTACCGCGGCGTAGTCGCTTTCGTCCGGGTGGTGGAAGGCAGCGTCGCCAGGGGAACGCGCATCCTGTTCATGGCCACGGGGAGGGAGGCGGAGGTGGACGAGGTGGGCTATTTCTCGCCGGAGATGACCTCCTGCGAGGACCTGCAAGCCGGGGAAGTGGGGTACGTTATCACCGGCATCAAGGACGTGAGCCTCATAAAGGTGGGCGACACGGTTACCGCGAAGAGGAACCCTGCAGCAGAGCCGCTGCCGGGATACCGCGAGCCCAAACCCATGGTCTTCGCGGGCATCTACCCGGCGGATTCCGATGACTTCCAGGAACTGGAAGATGCGCTCCACAAGCTTAAATTGAACGACTCCGCGCTCACCTTCACGCGCGAAAACTCGCAGGCGCTGGGCTTCGGCTTCCGCTGCGGTTTCCTGGGGCTTCTGCACCTGGAGATAGTGCAGGAACGTCTGGAACGCGAATACGGGCTGAACCTGGTGATCACGGCCCCCAACGTGGTCTACGAGGTGGTGAGGAGAAGCGGGGAGGTCTCCCACATCCACAACCCCTCCGAGATGCCGGACATGGGGACGGTGCAGGAGGTGCGCGAGCCTTACGTGCAGGCGACCATCCTGGTGCCCCCGGATTACGTGGGGCCGGTGCTGGAACTGACCAAGGAGAGGCGGGGGTTATTCCAGGACATGGTGTATCTCTCGGGGAGGCGCGTGGAATTGCGTTGCCGCCTTCCCCTGGCAGAGATGGTGATCGATTTCTACGACCAGCTGAAATCGCGGAGCCGCGGATACGCCTCCCTGGACTACGAGCACATAGGCTTTATGCCTGGAGACCTGGTGAAGCTGGACATACTGATCAACGGCGAGCCGGTGGACGCCTTCTCCACGGTGGTGGAAAGGGGCCGGGCTTACGAGCAAGGCAAGCGCATAACGCAGAGGTTGCGCGAGCTCATACCCCGCCAGCTCTTCGACGTGCCCGTGCAAGCGGCGGTGGGAAGCAGGGTGGTGGCCAGGGAGACCATCAAGGCCCGGCGCAAGGACGTCCTGGCCAAGTGCTACGGGGGCGACGTCACCAGGAAGAAGAAGCTCCTCGAGAAGCAGAAGGAAGGGAAGAAGCGCATGAAGATGGTGGGGAAGGTGGAGATCCCCCAGGAAGCGTTCATATCCGCGTTGCGGACGAGCCGGGAGGACCGAGGGCGTTGAGGCTCTATATACACTGGCCTTTCTGCCTGGCGCGCTGTGCCTATTGCGATTTCAACACGCGCGTAGCGGCGCGACGCGTGGCCGTGGCCTACGCGCATTCGCTTTGCCTTGAGCTGGCGCTGTGGCGCGAGGCGCTCCCCGGCAGGGGCGGCCTGCGCTCGCTCTACCTGGGAGGAGGCACGCCCTCCACCATGAGGGGCGAAGAGGTTGCGGAACTGCTCGCTTACTGCCGCCGCCTGTTCCCGGTGCGCGGGGATGCCGAGGTGACGGTGGAGGTCAACCCCGCGACCTGGAAAGAGGACGATTTTGCCGCCGCCCGCAGGGGAGGCGTCAACCGGGTGAGCATAGGGGTACAGTCACTGGATGACCGCGTCCTGAGGGTGCTGGGAAGGCCTCACGGGGCGGGAGACGCGGTCGCGGCGGTGCGCAGGGCGCGGCGTGCGGGTATTGCCGCCGTCTCCCTGGACATGATGTTCGGGTTGCCCCTGGAGAGCGGCCACCGTTTTACGCAGGACATGGAAAGGGCGATAGGGCTGCGCCCTCATCACGTGAGCACCTACGCGCTCTCCCTCTCCTCGCGGAGCCCCATGGGGAGGCTCGTATCGCGCGGGGAATTTCACATGCCGGAGGATGACGTCGTAGCGGATGAGTACCGGGAAGCGTCGCGGATGCTGCGCGAGGCGGGATACGTCCGCTACGAGATCTCCAATTTCTGCCTTCCGGGGTACGAGTGCCGCCACAACATGGCCTACTGGAGAAGGGAGGATTACCTTGGAACGGGGGCCGGAGCCCACTCGCTGATAGCGGGATGGCGGTTCCATAACCTGGAAAGCATACTCGCCTACAACCGCCGGTTGCACGACGGCGTCCTGCCCGTCTCCGGCGGCGGGAGGCTAGCGGCAGGCGAGGAAAAGTCGGAGAGGGTCATGCTGGGCCTGCGCATGGCACGGGGGGTTCCCGAACGCCTGCTTCCGCAGGCGGCGAGGCTGGCGGACCTGGAGGAATACGGCCTCGTCCGCCGTGAAGGGGGGAGGGTGCGGCTTACCGAGAGGGGGATGCTCCTCTCCAACCCGGTGATCGCGGAGCTCATGCCCGCTTGACTGCCGCTGAGGGAAGCGGGTAACTTATTTCTTAGGTAGCACTCTAAGGAGGAGAGTGCTAATGCTGGACAAGAGACAACAGAAGATACTGAGAGCGGTCGTCTACCGGTACATCATGACCGGCCTTCCGGTGGGCTCCAAGTCCCTTGCGGAGACCCTCAACCTGGGGATCAGCCCGGCCACCATCAGGAACGAGCTGAGCAAGCTCGAGGGGATGGGCTATCTTTACCAGCCACACGTCTCGGCGGGACGGGTGCCCACCGACCTCGGCTACCGCTTCTACGTGGACAGCCTCATGGGGCGTACCCGCCTGCGCGAGGAGGAGAAGGAGGCCATACTCACCCTCTTCTCCAACAAGACCAAGGAGCTGGAGAACCTCTTGCAGGAGACCAGCAACCTCCTCTCCCGCCTTACCAGCACGGCAGCCATGATCATCGCCCCCAGCCTGCGCCGCAACCTCATCAAGCACATCGACCTGGTGAGCCTGAGCGGGGGCATGATCCTGCTGGTGATCATCACCGACACCGGGAGGGTGGAGAAGAAGCTCATCGACGCCGGCGATGACGCCACCCAGGTAAACCTGGAGGCGGTGCAGACTTGCCTGAATCGCAAGCTGCACGGCAAGGGCATGGACGACCTGGCCGGCATCGCCGCGGAAAAGGGCATCAAGGAGGAGAAAGCCGCCCGCCTGGCGGGTAAGGTGGTGGGGGTGATCCAGGACATACTTACCGAAGAGCAGTACGAGAAGGTGTACGTGGGCGGCACGGTGAACCTGCTGCGTTACCTGGACGAGGAAGGGGTCAAGCGCATCGAGTCGCTGCTGAAACACTTCGAGGAACAGTATTTCCTGCTCAACCTGATGAGCGAGGCCATACGCACCAAGGAGCTCACGGTGCGCATAGGTGACGAGAACATCCTCAAGGAGCTGCAGTATTTCAGTCTGGTGGTCACGCCTTACGCCATCGGCGAGGAGATGATGGGTACGGTAAGCGTGCTCGGGCCCACGCGCATGGATTACGCGCGCGTCATACCCACCGTCGACTTCATCGCCAAGTCGCTGAGCCAGACGCTCGAGATGCTGAAGGGTTGAAAGGGGTGATCCCGGGCCGAGATGAAGGATTATTATGCCCTGCTGGGCGTGCCGCGCGACGCGGAACAGGAGGAGATAAAGAAGGCCTACCGGCGCCTGGCCCGAAAGTACCACCCCGACATGAACAGGGGGGACAAGGAGGCGGCGGAACGGTTTAAGGAGATCACGGAGGCCTACGAAGTCCTGGGGGACCCGGAGAAACGCAGGCATTACGACCTTTTCGGGGAGGCAGGCGAGCCGTCGTCCTTCCTGCACCGGGGCTTCGAGGGCATGAGAGACCCCTTCGGCGACATCTTCAACTTCTTCTTCGGGGGCGAGCGGGCTCGCTCCTCGCGTGCTCCGCGGCGGGGCAGCGACCTCCTGGCGGTGGAGGAGATCAGCCTCTTGGAAGCCTACAGCGGGGTGACGCGTACCGTCGAGGTGCCGCGGCACGAGACGTGCAAGGAGTGCGGCGGCGACGGGCTGCAGAGCGGGTTCGCGCTGGACCTCTGCCCCGATTGCGGCGGGGAGGGAAGGATAACCCATACGCGTCGCAGCTCCTTCGGCACCTTCACCTCCAGCACCACCTGCCGCCGCTGCGGGGGAAGGGGCGAGATAAACACCCACCCGTGCCGCGCCTGCAACGGGGCCGGGCTGCGGGAGGTGATGGACCCCGTAGAGGTGCACGTGCCGCCGGGGGTGGAGGATGGCGACCGTATCCGCGTCGCCGGCCGGGGAGAGTCGGGGACCCTGGGTGGACCCCCCGGTGACCTTTACGTGGAGATAAGGGTCAAGGAGCACGAGTGTTTCGAGCGCGTGGGCAGCGACCTGCGGGCGTCGGTCAACGTGAGCATAGTGGAGGCGGCCCTCGGCACCGACGTCGTTATCCCCACCCTCAACGGGAATGAGAGCCTGCATATCCCCCCGGGAAGCCAGCCGGGGCAGGTCTTCCGCCTGAAGGGGAAGGGGATGCCGCGCATGCATTCGCGAGGCCACGGCGATCTCTACCTGGTCCTGGACGTGGACGTGCCCAGGAACCTCACCGCGGAGCAGCGCAACCTCCTGAAGGAGTTCCAGAGGCTCGAGAACGACAAGGGCGGTCAAAGGGGTTACATGGAGCGTTTAAGAAAGGCGATGAGGCCGCAACCTTGACCATTGCCAGGTTTTACCTGAAGGATCTCGCCCCCTCCGGGGGACGCGTTACCCTGGAGAAAGAGGAACACCACCACGCAAGCCGGGTGTTGCGCCTGCGCACCGGTCAGGAGGTGATGCTCCTAGACGGGAGAGGGACGGTATGCCGGGCGTGCGTGGTCGCCGTCGACCGCCAGCGCACCTACGTAGAGATAGTGGAAGGACGGCACGAGCAGGAGGAGAAGCCGCGGCTCCTTCTCTACCAGGCGCTTCTCAAGGAGGCAAAGATGGGCGAGATGGTGCAGAGGAGCGTCGAGCTGGGCGTAGCGGGCGTCATCCCCTTCATCTCTCGCCGCTCGCTTGCGGCATGCGAGCAGCGTCGCTGGGAGAGATGGAACCGTATCGCGTACGAGGCCTCGCGGGTTGCCGGCAGGGCATACCTGCCCTTCGTGGGAGAGCCGCTTTCCTGGGAGGGCCTTATAACGAGCCTCCCTGGCAGGGAAATGGTTCTCTACGCGGACGAGAAAGGCGGGGCGCGCCCCGCCGCCGTCCTCGGCGATGCGGCCAGGGAGGAGATCGCCATGGTCATCGGCCCGGAGGGAGGGTTCACGGAAGGCGAGCGCTCGGCGCTGCGGGAGGCGGGAGCGGTGTCGGTGACACTGGGGCCTTACAACCTCAGGGCGGAGTCCGCCGGGGCCGTGCTGGCCTCCGCGGTGCGCGCACACTTTGGTCTGCTGTAGGGGGTGGTGATGGGCAGGTTCGCCTTGTTCACTCTGGGATGCAAGGTCAACCAGGCGGAATGTGAGGAACTAGCCCTGCGCCTGGGAGAGGCGGGGAGCGTGGAGCTGGTCCTGCAGCCGGAGGAGCGCACGGGCTGGGTTGTGGCCCGCTGGATGGGAGCGGCCCCGCGGTAGGCGGGAAGGAGCGATGCGTGGAC
>OGCI01002465.1_pt1 | contig 12270 bp, 9 predicted proteins | sample 1570021 | NCBI WGS metagenome assembly OGCI01 (sample SAMN06264664, study PRJEB24512) | hot springs metagenome | isolation source: Hot spring water | place: South Africa: Tshipise | collected 2015-06-21
CATATAGTACAAAAGTAATGGAACATTTTTTAAATCCTAAAAACATGGGAGAGATTGAAGATGCCAGTGGCATTGGGGAGGTAGGTAATCCATCCTGTGGCGATGTAATGAGACTTTATCTTAAAATAAACGATCAGGGTATAATTGAAGATGCCAAGTTTATGACCTTTGGATGCGGTGCAGCTATTGCATCAAGCAGTATGGTTACAGAAATGATTAAGGGGAAAACCGTTGAAGAGGCTTTGAAGGTTACCAATGAGACTGTTGCAGAGGCTCTGGGAGGGCTCCCTCCTTCCAAGATTCACTGTTCTGTATTAGCTCAGCAGGCTATTGAAGCTGCTATCAAAGATTATAAGGAAAAAAAGGCAAAATAATTGAACAGCCGTAATTGCAAACATGATCATCATGGTCATCATAGACACATAAACCTTGATTCAAAAACTGCACTATTTTTCTCACTTATTTTTACCATTTCCGTTTTTGTCTTAGAGCTCTTTGGTGGATATATATCAAAAAGCCTTTCACTGTTATCTGATGCCTGGCATGTAGCATCAGATGCTTTAGCTATAGGACTCAGCTGGATTGCCAGAGTTCAGAGTGAAAGGCAGGCAGACCTTAAAAGGACTTACGGTTACAAAAGAATGGAAGTCATGTCAGGGCTTGTAAACGGCTCATCTCTTATTGTAGTGGTTATATTTATTGTGTTTGAAGCCTTCGACAGATTTTTTAATCCTAAAGAGATAAAAATATTTTCAGCTATGTTTATATCCGTTCTTGGACTTTTGGCAAATCTTATTGTGGCTTTCCTATTAAAGCCTCATAAAGAGGATAGCATTAACATTCAGGGCGCCTTTCTACATGTAATTGCAGATGCACTATCGTCATTCGGCGTAATAATAGGTTTGTTAATAATTTATTTTACTGGATTTGGGTGGGTAGACCCGTTTATTGCTATCTGTATTTCTGGTTATCTTTTTATAAGCTCCTTTAAACTTACCAAAGAAAGTTTGCACATACTGTTTGAGGGTGCTCCGCTTGATTTTAATATAATTGAGATGATTGATGAGATTAAAGGTATTAAAAATGTAAAGGATGTTCATGATGTGCATGTTTGGAGTATATCAGGTAAAGATATTTATGTCAGCATGCATATTATTGTGGATAAGCCCCTACATAGAACCAGAGATTTGCTAAATGTGGTGGAGAAGATGCTTCAAGAAAATTACAAAGTTGATCATCTAAATATCCAGATAGAAGAAGAATGTTCTCAGCTAAATAGCGGAATATGTTGTCCTATTCCTAAACAAGAGCTCTAATTTTCTCTTAGGTATAAAAATTGCTAAAGTGCTAAAATATGGGTTGTAAAATCAGATGTAATCTTATTTTTCTAATATTAACTATTTATCTGCCCATATTTTTAATCGTTATTTATTTTTATTCTGTTGCGAAAAGAGAAATTACAGAAAAGGCTATTACTTCCCATCAGTATATTGCCCAGGGGATTAAGAATAAAATTGAAACAGCCTTAGATGGCGTTATATCTTTATCAGCAGCCTTAAGTGAGCATAATGTGGTAAAATCAAAAAATATTAAGGAGTGTGATAAACTATTTGCCAGAGTATTTCCTACCTGTCAGTTTTGCTTAAATATTCTTTTGGCAGATCAAAAAGGCAATAACATAGGTTCCGCAGTAAACCCTGAGATAGCCCATAAGCTTAACTTTCTTGATAAAGATTGGTTTATTGATGGTATGAAAGGCAAAATATTAATTCATCAGCCTCACGTCTCTAAACTTTTTAAGGTAAATACCTTTATGATTACTCACCCCGTGCTTGATGGTAACTATCAATCTGCTGTATTGGGCATACCTATTAATCTATCAAAGATATCTGAAGAGCTGGTTAGTAGCTATCCAATTTCAACGAATAGCAATATTACAATAGTTAATGATAACGGAGTTATAATGTTTAATTATAGAAACTCTGAAAAGGTGGGAAAAAAGATTGACAAAGAGGGTGTATTTAAACAGATTTTCCTGAAAGAGGAGGGATATTATTATAAAAACGAAACCGATTCCAAAAGACTGGTAGTTTTTGATACATTGACAAAGTATGACTGGAAGGTAATAATAGAAACTACAGAAGACGCCATATTAAGCGGTGTATCAGAAAGGCTTAAAAATAATCTTATAACTCTTTCATCTCTATTTATACTATCATTTCTATTGGTAATTTGGATTTCAAAAAAAATTGGTGGTAATTTTAGGCTTTTAATGGCAGGAATAGATAGTTTTGGAGCGGGCAACATGACCTTCCGGTTCAACACTGAAGGGGTAAGGGGTGAGTTCAAAGAAATTTTTTCTACTTTTAACCAGATGGCACATAATATTTTTCTTTATGAATCAGAAGTTAATAAGCTTAACAGGCTTTATAGCCTATTATCAGATATTAATCAGAAAATTATCAGGTATGGTAATAAGGAGCTGCTTCTTAAGGACATAACCAAAGATATTGTTGAGATTGGCAAGTATAAGATATGTTTTATGTTAGAAAAAAGTGAGAATGATAATAATTTTAGTATGGTTTCTTATTATGGGATTGGGGCGGAATCTGCCAAAAAGTTTGAATCAGGATTAACTAATCTACTAAAGGATAGTATCCCTGTTCAGATTGAAAAAGGGGAGATGTTTTATAAAAATAATATTTCAAGCGCAGAGAATATTTTTGAAAATGAGTTGTTGATGACAGGATTCAGCTCATATTGTATTCTCCCCATATTCTTTAACCAGGCTGTCTATTATCTTATTGTTATTATCGGTGATCGAGATGATAGATTTACAGACGATGATATAAAACTTTTTAAAGAGCTTTCATTAGATGTAGGCTTTGCCATCAAAAGTTATCAGATGAATGAAGAAAAAGAGCGGATGGATGAGCTGCTTACCTGTCTGTTTGAAAGCATGGGTGAGGGGTTGGCAATTCTTGACCGGGATCTAAAAATAGTGTCTGCCAATAGGAAATATATGGAAATTTTAGAGAAAAACAAAGAAGAGGTTATAGGCAGAAAATGCTATGAGGTATTTTATAATTTTTCCAACCCCTGCCAAATTGGTGAAGAGGTTTGTAATGTGAAAGATATATTTGAAGATGGTGAGGAGCGTTCAAAATTTGTAAAGAGGGTAACTAAAAAGGGTGAATTAAAGTATTTAAATATAAGATTCTATCCTCTTAAAATCGGTAATAAAATCAGATATATAATAAAAGTGGTAGAAGATATTACCGAATATAAAAAGCTCGAAGGTCAGTATTTACATGCTCAAAAAATGGAGGCAGTAGGAAGACTTACAGCCGGCATATCTCATGATTTCAATAATATTTTAACTGGTATAATGGGTTTTGCATCGATTGCTGAGCTTAAATGCACTGATGTGGAGCTTAAAAAAGACATAAAAAATATTATGGAGATATCAGAAAAGGCAGCAAATCTTACCAAAAGTCTTTTAGCCTTTAGCAGAAAAACAGAATATAATCCAAAGATAGTTAATGCCAATGAGCTTTTGATGGGCTATGAAAAGATATTAAAAAGGGTTTTGGGAGAAAATATTGAACTAAAATATGAGCTTAGTCCCCGTCCTTTAACGGTTTATGTAGATCCTGTGCAGTTTGAACAGATAATTATGAATCTTGCTACTAATGCTATAGATGCCATGCCTAAGGGGGGGAAGTTATTTATCCAGACATCAAAGGTTTATCTTGATGATAGATTTATAAATGTTCATGGTTTTGGGAGAAAAGGGGATTATGCTCTCATATCACTTACCGATACAGGCATAGGTATACCAAAGGAGCATATAGATAAAATATTTGAGCCCTTTTTCACCACGAAAGAGGTGGGAAAAGGTACTGGATTGGGACTTTCTGTGGTTTATGGGATAGTTAAAAATCATGATGGATTTATAAACGTTTATAGTGAACTGGGAAAAGGCACCAGCTTTAAGATTTATTTCCCCCTTGTTAAAGCAGGTAGCGAGACCCAAGAGCATCTGGAAGAAGTAAAGACTGTACTTAATAATATAAAAGTGATGATCTTAGATGATGAAGAGATAGTTAGAGAACCATTAAAAATAGCATTACAGAATCTGGGACTTAATGTGGTTGCCTGTTTTGATGGAACACAGGCGTTAGATTTAGTAAAAAATCAGAAATTTGATCTAATTATTACCGACATAATGATGCCCCACATGAGCGGAAAAGAGTTTTATGAGAAGGCTAAACTGATTGATCCGAATGTAAAATTCATATTTATCAGCGGATATCCGCACGATTTTATATCTGAAAAATATCAGATAGATCTTAACAAAGTAATTATGAAACCTGTCTCTCCAGCCTATCTATATAGAAAAATAAGTGAGGTTTTGAGTAAAGACTAATCTCTCTGTTCTGATGGGAGTCGGCAAAAGTCTGTTAACAAAGACAATGCTGACAAAAACAAAAATGAAATTATTCCATTAACTAATAAAATCTTTTGAAGACTAAAAAACTCTCCCATAAAACCTATAAGCATAGTTCCAACAGGATATATACCTAGATATACAGTGGTGAAAAAACCTACCACACGCCCTCTAACCTCTTCTTTGGACCACATCTGGAGGAAAGAGTTAGCAGAGGCATAAAAAAAGACCATTAATACTCCCATAAAAAAAGCAGATATTGTAAAAATCCAGAAATTTTTCGATACTGCAAGTATACTTAAACAAGCAGAAAATAAAAAGCCGCTAACAATAAATCTTTTAAAAACCCGGAAAAGCTCTCTTGAAATAAAAGATATTATGATTGCTCCTATAATTGAGCCCAAACCTATTGCACCTACAGTTAAGCTTAAAGTCTTTGGGTTATCTTCAAGGTAGTTTTTAACTATATAAGGCATAATTCCTATATAGGGGAGAATAAAAAAGCTAAATACAAATATGGTCATCATAGCGTAGAAGACAGGCTTTTCTGTGTAAATATATTTAAACCCAGATTTAAGGTTATTAAAAAAACCCTCTTTTGAGTCTGATTTGTCTTTGACTCTTTCCTTTATTTTGAAAAGAACAAATAAAAAAGGTAAAAAACTCAATGCATTAATTAAAAAACACCCCTCTATATCCACTATGGTTATTAGCACTCCAAACAATAAAGGTCCTATCATTCTTGCCAGATTAAACTGCAATGAGTGAATTGATATTGCTCTTGGCAAGTTTTTTAAATCTACGAGCTCTGTCATCAGAGTGTAATAAGTAGGGTAAGAGATGGCAGTTGTAATACCGATTACAAATGTTAATGAAGCAAGTTTCCAATAGGTTATAAATTCAAAATAGACTCCAATGGCGATAATTATAACTGAAAACATAGCTATAATCTGACAGTAAATTAAAGTGTTTCTTTTATTCATATTATCTGCTAAGTATCCGCCAATAAAAGAAAAAATTAGATTTGGAATAGAGCCTAAAAAAGTTATAAAGCTAAAGCTTGAAGGTTTATTGATAAGAGATAGAGACAGCCAGCTCAATGCCAGATTGTGAAGCCAGTTGCCAATATTGGAGAAAAAGACCGATAAGAAAAATATAAGGAAGCGTTTTTCCTTTAGTAATAAAAAAGCCGGACCCTTATCGTCAGAATTTTCATAGGGCATAGCAGCTAATCACCACAGGGGCGGGTGTCGCCTTTGAGCTTTTCCAATGCGTGGGGCAGAACAGGGAGAATGAAGCTTAAGCTCTCTATTACTGCCTTTAAACTACCAGGTAAGTTGATAATAAGGGTTTTTTTTCTAATACCGCTTATTCCTCTTGATAATATGGCGTTTGGGCTTTTTTCTGCCCCTTTTAATCTTAGATATTCAGATATGCCGGGAACATCTTTCTCAATGATCCTTTTTGTAGCTTCAGGGGTGATATCTCGTTCTGTAAAGCCGGTTCCGCCGGTAGTAATAATAATATCTGCAATATTATTATCACAGATGTAGGCAAGCTTTTCTGAAATGAGATCCAGTTCGTCAGGTAGAATATCATAAAATACCACCTTTCCTAAAGCAGCGACCATCTTTTTTATCTCCTCGCCGCTTAAGTCTTCTCTTCCTCCTTTAGCACCTGTATCACTTAAAGTTAAAACAGCTATATTAAACACTTTCAACCTCCCGTAGTTTTACTATCATCTCTTTAATCTTTTTTAGATCTTCCCATGCCTCTTTTTTAGCATAGGGGTTTCTCAAAAGATAGGATGGGTGATAGGTAGCTATTAATTTTATAGATTTATCGTACATATAAAATCTGCCTCTTATCTTCGTAATGGGCTCTTTAATTTTTAGCAATGCATGAGCTGCAATGGTTCCAAGACAGACAATAAGTTTTGGATTAATTATCTCAATCTGTCTTAATAAAAAAGGGAGACATATATCAATGGAGCTCATATAATTTATAATTTTGTTTTCCGGAGGTCTGGATTTAAGCACATTGGCTATATAAACATTTGTTTTTCTTGACATACCGATTGCTTCCAGCATTCTGTCAAGAAGCCTGCCCGCTCTGCCAACAAAAGGCTCGCCCTTTAAATCTTCTTCCTCTCCCGGAGCCTCTCCCACAAACATTATATCAGTGCAGGGGTTACCTACTCCGAATACAATATTTGTTCTTGTTTTATAAAGCTCGCATCTTTTGCAATAGCCAATCTCTTGACGTAACCTGTTTAACAGGCTCTCCTTGTCTAAACAGACGGTATCCAGTTCTTTGTCATCTATTTTCTTCATCTTATGGTATGAGAAACCAAGTGAGCCAAGATAAGAGCTCATAAATCTTTCGTAAACTTTTTTGTTAATATTACTAAAAAAATTGATATAATTCTTATTCATGCTGTTGTTGTCTTTTGCCATATTTTTAATTATACCTGCGGATGTTTTTGCTTTTGGTCCTGCCTTTCATCTTCAGATAGGCAGAGAACTACTTAATTATTTAACCCTATTTTCACCATTAACTCAACAGATTATTAATTCAGCCCCCTATGATTTTTTATATGGCAATATAAGTCCAGACATTATAATAGGAAAAAGGTTTTTACCCTATCATAAACATTGTCATAGTTTTGATATAGCAATTAATCTGCTTGAAAAATCAAAAACCAATCAGGAGAAAGCTTTTTCTTACGGATATTTATGTCATCTGGCAGCTGATGTAATTGCTCACAATTTTTTTGTGCCCTATATGATAATATCAACCTTTAAAAGCCGAACGCTTACTCATCTTTATTGGGAAACAAGACTTGATAATAAAGTAGACAAGTCTGTCTGGCAGCTGGTAGACCTTTTTAGAAAAAGAGATTTTTCCAAAAATGAAATGCTGCTGAAAAGCGTGTTAGCTTATAATCTTTTTCCATTTCAGATTCATAGTAAAATTTACAAAGGGTATATGTTATTTTCAAGGCTTGAGCAGTGGCATAAAACTATAGAAATTATAAGAAATTTTTCAAAATATAAGATTCTTAAATTTGTTGTTAACGAGACATTTAAGCTCTCAGTAGATTACTGCGTAAGAGTTCTTAAAAGAGAGGATGACGAGTTTATTTATAAAAGTGACCCTATGGGCAGAAAGACTATTGCTATGGCAATGCTGATAAAAAGAAACCTGAAAAGGGTTCACATGTTCAAACCTATAGACTTTGAGACCGAAAAAAATTTAAGCAATCATTTCAGAAAAAGACTCAGAGAAGCATTAAAAGACCCAACAAGGCTTTCAGAGATTATCTCAAAAGAAACATAAAATTTTTATTGAAAATAAAATTTTTTTATGCATAATAAAATGTGTCTTTAAATTTTAGGAGGGTCTATGAATATACACGAGTATCAGGCAAAGGAGATATTAAAAAAATATGGTGTGCCTGTCCCGGTTGGTTTTTTGGCAACAACCCCTGATGAGGCTTATGAGGCTGCAAAAAGGCTTAACAGCTCTGTTTGTGTAGTAAAGGCTCAGGTGCATGCTGGTGGTAGAGGTAAAGCAGGAGGTATTAAAGTATGTAAATCACCCGAAGAGGTTAGGGGAGTAGCAGCAGAGATGCTTGGTATGCGGCTCATAACCCATCAGACCGGCAAGGAAGGTAAGATTGTAAACAAAATATACGTGGAAGCCGGCTGTAATATTGATAAGGAGCTGTATCTGGGTGTTGTAGTAGATAGGACAACAGGCAGAGTTTGTATAATGGCTTCCACTGAGGGAGGTATGGAGATAGAAGAAGTGGCAGCCAAAACGCCTGAAAAGATATTGAAAGAATTTGTTGACCCGCTTACAGGGATTATGCCCTTTCAGGCGAGAAAAATAGCCTATGGGCTTGGTTTAAAAGACAAAGTTGCTCAAACAATGACCAAGTTTATCATATCTCTCGTAAAATGTTTTGAAGACTGTGATTGTTCACTGGCGGAGATTAATCCGCTGGTTGCTACAAAAGAAGGGGAAGTGCTTGCTCTTGACTGTAAGATGAACTTTGATGACAATGCCCTGTTCAGACATAAAGATATTGAGTCACTAAGAGATTTTTCAGAAGAAGATATCCGAGAAGTGGAGGCAAGCAAATACGATTTATCTTATATTGGCTTGTCAGGCAACATAGGCTGTATGGTTAATGGAGCTGGGCTTGCGATGGCAACTATGGATATCATAAAACTACATGGTGGAGAGCCTGCAAACTTCCTTGATGTGGGTGGGGGTGCGTCAACAGAAAAGGTTACAGAGGCTTTTAAACTAATCCTCTCAGACAAAAACGTTAAAGCAGTTTTGGTAAATATATTCGGTGGCATTATGAAGTGTGATGTAATTGCACAGGGTATCATTGAGGCAGCAAAAGCTGTTTCTATTAATGTTCCGGTTGTTGTCAGGCTTGAAGGAACCAATGTGGAGCTTGGCAAAAAAATGCTAGCAGAGTCTGGACTTTCTCTTATATCAGCAACGGATATGACAGATGCAGCCAAAAAAGTAGTAGAAGCAGCCAGATAAGGAGGAAAAAATATGTCAGTTCTTGTAAATAGAGAAACAAAACTAATAACTCAGGGTATAACCGGTAGTGCAGGGCTCTTTCATTCAAAGGGTTGCAGAGATTATGGAACAAAGGTGGTGGGAGGAGTTACACCCGGAAAAGGCGGAACTTTGGTAGAAGGTTTTCCTGTTTTTGATACAGTTTATGCAGCAAAAAAAGAGACAGATGCCAATGCTTCGATGATATTTGTGCCAGCGCCGTTTGCTGCAGATGCTATACTTGAGGCTATAGATGCAGGTATTGAGCTAATAGTATGTATTACTGAAGGGATACCAGTAATGGATATGATTAAGGTCAAAAAAGCCCTTGAACATAGTAAAAGCAGATTAATCGGTCCAAACTGCCCCGGTATAATCACACCGGAAGAATGTAAAATCGGAATTATGCCCGGATACATTCATAAAAAAGGAAATGTGGGGCTTGTTTCAAGGTCTGGCACATTAACCTATGAAGCAGTTTATCAGCTAACTCAGCTGGGTATAGGTCAATCAACCTGTATTGGCATAGGCGGAGACCCCATAAACGGCACCAATTTTATTGACTGCATAAAACTATTTAATGAAGACGCTGAGACACAGGCTATAATAATGATAGGTGAAATTGGCGGCACGGCAGAGGAAGAGGCAGCAGCTTACATTAAAGAGCATGTAAAAAAGCCAGTTGTGGGTTATATTGCTGGTATTACAGCGCCAAAGGGGAAAAGGATGGGACATGCGGGAGCCATAATAAGTGGTGGAAAAGGTACTGCTGATGAGAAAATAAAAGCAATGGAAGAAGCGAGCATAGTAGTGTCAAAAAGCCCCGCTGAGATAGGTATTACTTTGAAAAAACTATTAGATAGCAGGGGATAAATCCCCTACTCTCCTTTAAAATAATTTGCCAGATTTTGAGCAAGCTTCAGATTATAATCGCTTAAGAACATATTCTGAAAAAGCGTATCATCGCCTATCAACATAACTGAGCCTTTTCCAAGCTTGATTTCCACAATTAGGCCGAAGGGTCCCATCTCATCATCTTTATCCAGCTGGTTATTTCTATTTAAATCAAGATAAGAGCTCCTGCCAGATTTGGCTAACAACTTTATATTAGGGTTATTAGTTTTAAAACCCCAGCTACCGTAAACAAAAAATCTTTTAAGATCTTTAAAAATCCTATGTTCAGAAAGGTCATATACACCAAAATCAACCTTTTTATCCTTTAAGGGAGAGTTTTCATCCTTGATTGGAATAGTTGTTACTGCCACATCAAGCTTATTAAGAAAGCTGGTCAGAGGCTGAGGGATATGAACATTAACCAAAACTTTTCCTCCATTATCAACAAACTTAAAAACCGCATCAAGCTCTTCATTGCTCAGCTCTTTAAAGGCACCGGATATAATCAAAGCCTTTGCATCTTTAAGCTTTTCAAAGCTGATTTTGTCTGTAACTACTGATACGTCAAAACCTGCGTCTTTAAAAACCTTTGCAAAGCCACTGAGCTGAAGATGTCCATCTTTTGATATGGAAAATGGTTGTCCATGTGCTTCATCAAAATAAATCTTACCTAAGTTCTGAGCCTGAAGATTAAAAGCTAATACTATCAAAAAAAACATTAAAAAAAAGATTTTCTTCATCGTATCTCCCTGTGTCTTAATAGAAAAGAATTTATCATAAAGGGACATAAATAATCAAGACAAAAGTAGACTTATTTAGAGACAAAAAATCTCTGTCAATTTAAAAAATCAAAGAAAAGGTATTTAAAGTAAAAAGGCAGAATGATGGTGAAAGGATTAAATAAAAAATAACAAATCCCTTTAAAATGAGGTCAAGTTTCCTACTAAATCAAAAGTTAAAAAGTAATGAAAATATAACAGGTCGCAATCCCTTTAAAATGAGGTCAAGTTTCCTACATAAAAAAAGAGATAACAAGCCACAGTGTATAATAGTCGCAATCCCTTTAAAATGAGGTCAAGTCTCCTACTTGAACAATATCTTGATTATGGTGGTATTTATGGGTCGCAATCCCTTTAAAATGAGGTCAAGTTTCCTACATGATGCATTTGCTATTATTTTAACAGCAGTAAGTCGCAATCCCTTTAAAATGAGGTCAAGTTTCCTACGCAATACTATTAAAAAGATATGTAACAAATGTAGTCGCAATCCCTTTAAAATGAGGTCAAGTTTCCTACCAAGAAAAGGCAAAGGTTCTAATGCTCAGGGAAGTCGCAATCCCTTTAAAATGAGGTCAAGTTTCCTACTGTACTAATTGATAAAAAAGCGGTCAGGTGTATAGTCGCAATCCCTTTAAAATGAGGTCAAGTTTCCTACTGTCCCCCCTTTATTTTTTACTTAGTTTCAATATCTTATAAACCACCTTCCCGAAAAATAATCTTTATCAAATAGTAAGTAGAATTAAAAAGCATTTTATTAAAATAATAGTAAAGAAAACCTTCCACCATTTAATTGTCAAAGAACAAATTTATTAAAATTTAACTACAAATTTAGAAATTTTACAAGAATTTTTTTTTCACTTTTATTTTAGTTTAAAGGGTACAGGAATAAAGGTAATTATAAATATGAATAAAGCAATTAAGCCTATGATTTTTTTTGAAGCAGGAAGTTTCTCTTCTTCGTCAATTACAGGCGGATGATGTCTCCCTAATATTAAAAGTAAAAACCCCCAAAACATCCAGCCCTCCCAGCCAATGTATCCCATTAGCATTAGTCCCATTATTAATGGTAATGAAAGCTTTCTGTATAATTTTGGAGCTAAGGCATATAATATGTGTCCTCCATCCAACTGTCCAATCGGTATTAAATTCATGGCAGTTACAAATCCGCCAATCCATGCGGCAAAGGCTACAGGATGAAGAAGAAGGTCTTTATTTTCAGGTATTTCCCCTTTGATTATATAGGTAAAAAATTTTAAGTAAAGGGAATCGCCAAGAATGAGCCCTTCTTTTCCAGTAATTTCTATTAGTTCGGAGCTATATAATCCGTATATTAAAAAAGGTATTGAGACTATAAATCCTGATATAGGACCCCATGCACCGATATCTATTAGAGATTTTTTGTCTGTAATTGCTGATTTCATTTTTATAATCGCACCAAAGGTGCCGATAAATGACGGTGCCGGAATAAAATAGGGTAATGTAGCTTCTACGTTATGTTTTTTTGACGTTAGATAATGCCCAAACTCGTGACACATAAGTATGGTTAACAAAGAGAGGGAAAAG
>OGCI01002466.1_pt1 | contig 12269 bp, 11 predicted proteins | sample 1570021 | NCBI WGS metagenome assembly OGCI01 (sample SAMN06264664, study PRJEB24512) | hot springs metagenome | isolation source: Hot spring water | place: South Africa: Tshipise | collected 2015-06-21
CGTTATCCTATTAGCTTGGATTGCTATGTACATTTTTATTCCGCCATAATGTGTACATTTTTACACCGCCGCGGACAGGTGTTTGCGCAGCATTTGTTGACCCCCTAAACAGAATAGGTAATCCTGTAAACAATAGTATATGGGTCGTACGGGATATTGGTATCCACCTGTACAGATACCGATTGGTTGGGAGGGACGTAGTTCTTCACCAATAGCAGGTAGCTGCAGTTCGGGTTGATGTTCTCCACCCAGATCTGGTTGACACCGGATGGAGGACCTAGCCAATAGAACCAGAATTTTTATCTGGGATTGCAGGTGGAAATCGAGCGCACAAGCCATCCATGGTCAAGACACGGCTTGACTGCTCTATTCCAATCATTCCGGTCTTGCGGCCGCGCGCACAGCAAGCAGTTCACGAAATATATGCTCTTGTAAGACCTGCCTATCTTCTTGGCCAGAAGCGTTAGTGCAACAAAAGTTTGTAGATAGCTTGTATTTCAAGTCAGACTTCGTCTTCAGACCATGGACGCGGCGATCTTCACCAGTTCTTCCATGGGAAGGCTTGCCCTTATCCTCACCTTGGTCCTCTTGTCGCCGCTGAAGAAATAGAGGGTGTGGGTTTCGGGGACGTAGTAGGCGTTACGTCCTCCGCCCAGGTTGTTTTCGATCACGCTCAGGGAACCATCCGGATTGACGGCGAGGGAGTCCATGTCGGGCACCGCCTCGTCGTATCTCCTGGCTTCACAGAGGTCGATCACGGAGGAACCGTCGCTGTAGGTGATGAAAAGAGGTTTGTACCACATGGGGGCGAGGTGCGGCGGCAGGTCGAGAGGCAGGCCGATGGGGCGCGGGTCCCGCCATCCGGTGGCGCTCATGATATAGCCTTCCGGCACGTACCCGGGTGTGATGGGGTCAAACCCGCAGAGCGAGGGAGCCTCGCTCATGTCGATCTCGCGGTACCCCCCCGTCGCGGCTCTCCCTGCAGGTCAATCCCCCGGTTTGGGGAACGAACATGCCGTCGGGGATCTCGCCGTTTATCTCTTACCTTACGACCTCGAGGCTGTTGAGCAGCTTTCCCCCCAGGTACCTTTCCTTCCTCAAACAGATGGAAGTGTCCTTTTCAACCCATCGCAGCTCGCGTCCGGGAACGCCGGCGCTTTTACCGGCGTCGTTGTTGATCCGCTTGGTATCGATCTTGTATACGCGCCTGCCGTTCACCTCTTCCTCGCCCAGCGGCTTGATGAGGTCGGCCTTCAGCAGGGCGTTGAGTTCGTCGGGCAGGACGAAGGGGTTGAAGAACTCCCCGTACATATAGTCGAAGGGCGGGCAGTTTTCATATATGCATACGTCTGCGGCGTTCAGGGTGACGACCCGGTGGCCGTTCAGGATGGTTGTGCTCCTGGCGACCTCACACCCCCATCCCTCCGGCCCCGCGATCTCGACATCCACCCGCATCCTGTCATGGCCCCTGGCCCAGATATCGCACCTCTCGGTCCTCCTGCCGCCGGGATCCCCGTTATCTTCAGAACTCATCTCCACTTGTGCGTAGTAACATCTGATGTCCCTCGCGGTCTTCGCCGCGTTCCGCGCGATAGTGGATGCGAGCGCAGCGTCGTTACGACCTACTAGCACGGAAGGGATGACCGCGGACAGGAGGGCCAGGCAGGCGAGGGCCGCGGTGAGCAATAAGAGCTTACGCTTGCCTTTCATTTACCGCACACCCGTAGGCCATTCCCCGCCGCGCTCGATGGCTGGTGTTTATGTCTTGTTGCGGGCTTGGACAAGGTGAGGTTTATCAATCAGATTCTTAACATAGAAAAAGCGAAGTCAAGCAGTGTGTGAGGCACCGGCTTTCCTGCATTCCTCCTGGCCGGCGGTGGGGCGCGCCATCCTGCCGCGTGAGGCGGGGAGGCGTCCGCCGGATGGCCGGCCTCCGCCCTTTGCGGTAAATGGAAATGGATGCCAAGCAGCGGATGCGCCGCCGGAGAAAGCCCGTATGACCGTCAGTCTTCCTCTACGGACCTGGATATCAACTTGTGCAGGCTCTCCACCATCTCCTTGAAGGCGCGCTGCAGCCCCGCGAGGTCTTCGCCTTCGCGCACCGCGATCTCCACGTCCAGGTCGCCCTGCATGACGCGCCCCGCCGCCTCGGACAGTTCCTCCACCGGCCGCGTTATGTTGCGGCGCAGCAGGAAACCGAGGACCACCAGGGACAGCACGACCAGGGCGAGCAGGGAGACGGCGACGGTGGGTATGTAGCGGGCGGAGACCGCGCCCTTCTCGCTCTCGTAGAAGTCCTTTATCTCGCCCACCTCGGCCCGCATCGACTTTACGCCGACGTACGCCTGCGCGAGCTGGGCGTAAGAGAAGGTCTCGATGACGACGGTGTGCTCGCCCTGAAGCCCCAGCTCCGGGATGCCCTCCTCGAAGTAGATATAGGGTGTGCCCTCGTCTATGGCCTCGCCCAGCCAGGAAGGCACCGGCCACTCGTAGACCATGGATTCGTCGCTGGAGACGACGACCGTCGACCCTCCCGGTATGCCCATGCCGCTGAGGATAACGAAGACCGCGTCCAGGCCCAGGGCGCTCCGCTCCACCAGGTCGGCGCAGAACCGGTTATAGAAGCGCTGGTAATCGGAGAGCTGCTTGTTCACCATGAGAGCGTAATTCTCCTCGAGGGAGAGTTCCCGCATCCCCTCCTGGACCAGCTTCTCGGTGATCACCGGGTCCAGCGTGTGCCGGATGAAGTCGGACTCGTTCACGAAGTACTCGGATATGCCCCTGATCATCTCGCCGGTCCCCTCGTCGACGAGGCTATTCTGCCAGCGGCTGAAGATCATGAAGCCGGCCAGCCCGTAGGCGAGAAACGCGGCGGCGAGGAAGACGGTTATATAGAAGAGGGTGCGCGCCCTGCCTCCCGCCTTCCCGCCCCCTCCTCGCGCCTCCCCCCCGGGCCCGGCGCCCGCCTCTCCCTTTGCGGCAAGGTCTTCCAGGTGACGGGAGTCCTCCCCCGCGAAGGGCAGGAGCAGCACCGCCTTGAGGTTTGCGACCATGGTGTTGAAGGCGTGCTTGAGCCCGGCGAACTCCTCGCCATGGCCCACGGTCACCTGCACGTCGAGGTCGCCGGACATGACCTCGCCCGCGGCGCGCTGCAGTTCCTCTATGGGGCGGGTTATCCTGCGGCGCACGAGGAAGCTCATGAAGAAGTAGGCCAGCAGCGACATGAACGCGATGCCGACGAAGCTCAAGAGGGCCAGGTTCACGTTCCCGGCGCTCCGCTTATCGTCGCAGAAGCTGTCTATGGCGGCGATCTCGCCGTCCATGGGCCTCACGGCGAGGAAGCTCGCCGCGAGCCCCTTTCCGTTGAGGTCCACCTCCTTCGAGACGACGAGATTGCGCCCCTCGGAGTTCTTGCGGTACGCCTCGTCGACCCAGAAGAAGGATTCGCCTTGCCCGCTCCCGGCCAGCAGCTCCGCCGGCATCTCGGGGAGGTCCAGCGAACCGCTCGCTGCCACCACGAGGGCTTGGGAGTTGGACGGTGAGGGGGTCACGACCAGCGCGGCGCCCTGCAGCCCCGAGAAGTCGGCCTCGACCATGATGCGAAGCATCCTTTCCAGGTACTGCTGCCCCGCGGTGGTCTCTCCTTTCCGGGAGGCGTCGAGCAGGGAGGGGAGGTCCATTTCTTCCAGCTTTTCCTCGCCCAGGAGGACGAGGAAATCGATGGCGAAGTCCGCGTTGCCGCGCACCGTGTCCACGTGCATCTGGAGGAGCTTCTCCCGGTTCTTGTTGAGCAGGCGGTCGCGCGAGCCGCTGTAGATGAAATAGGTCGCCAGCCCGGAGAGCAAGAAGACGGCGACCATGAGGATGGTCACCTGGTAAAGGGTGCGGCTCCTCTTGCGCCGCAACCCCTGCGATGTAGCCTTGTCGCTTGCGCTTTCGGCCATGCCTTTCCCTTGCTGCTATGCGTAGACCCTCGCGCTCGGCATGCCAATGACGTTTCCACTCTTTCTTCGGTTGCGGGCGAAGATTTCTTTAAAGGAAACCCGCGAAGGCCGGCAGGCGCAAGGAAAGGAACCTCAGCGGCGCCGTGGGCGCGCATGGTATTGGGTATAATAACGTTGTTTTTCGTGTTCCAGGAACCATGCGGGACAGCCGCTGGCAGGGAATGAGAGGAGCAAGAGGTGGACGAGCTGGTGAACAGGTGGATAGCCACCCTGGCGCAGGTGCGCCTCATACGCTACCTGAACTGAAACCAGGCCACTTTCGGTACCCTGGTAGGGTACCTGGGAGTCTCGGACCGCAGCGCGGTAAGGGCCGCCGCTCCCCTTGAAGGCGGCGGCGCGAGCGCGGGTTCCACCTGCGGGGTGGTGTCGGGCGGGTGCATGGCCCTGGCGCTGGGACACCTCGCCGACCTGCTGGAGGGCGATCGGGCGAGGACGGAGGCGCTCTACGCCCGCATGAAGGGGTACACCCTGTGGTTCGAGGAGAATTTCGGCAGCACGCTGTGCCGGGAGCGCTGCGGGGTCGATCTCACCCGCGTCGCGGGCTTCACGAAGTATATTCTCACCGGCAAGGTGTTCACTCGCTGCGTCAGCCACATAGGGAAGTCGGCCATGAAGCTCATCGAGACGGTCAACCGGCCTCTGCTGGAGGGGGAAGAGGCCGGGGGAGTGCCGGAGCCCGGCGCGGCGGGACCCGGCGGTCGGGCGGGAGGTTGCTGCGCGGCGGATGTCCTGCGTGGCATACGGGCGGCCACCGGGACGGGGGATCTTTTATTAGAAAATATTTCCATATCCCTTGATGGAGGTATCGGGCTTTCCGGCGGGCTGTGCGGGGCCCTGGCGGGGGCCCTCCTCCCCCTGGGCTTGCTCTGGGGCATAGAACCCAAGGAGGAGGGGATCGCCGCCACGGTGCAGGCTTTCGTGCGCGGACACGTCAACCTCTACGCGGGCAGGGGAGAGCGGGAGCTGTGGGCAGTGGCCCACCCGCTGCTGCGGGAGTTCCGCAGCAGGTTCGGGTCCCTGGAGTGCGGGGAGCTGACGGGCCGCACCTTCGCGGGCGGGGAGGAGCTGGAGGCCTTCGTGTCCTCGTCCTCCCGCTGTGCCGAGATAAAGGAATGGTGCAGGGACATGGTTATAGAGATCGTGCGGCGCGAGGAGAGAAGATGACGGTAGCGGTCATAAAAGCGGGATCCCCGCAAGAAGCGAAGAGGGCCCTGGAACTCCTGGGAGGGATGGAGAGATTCGTCTCCCCCGGGGAGAGGATAATGGTGAAGCCGAACATATGCGCGGCCCGACCCAGCGAGACGGGGACGGTCACGGACCCGGAGCTGGTGGGCGAGGTATGCCGCCTGGCTGCCGCGGCGGGGGCCGAGGTGGTGGTGGGGGAGAGCCCCATCCATCCCTTCCGCTCCTCGCGCGTCTTCCCCCGCGCCGGCTACGGGGATTTCCGGGAGCGCCACGGCTTTCCCCTCCTCGACCTGGATAGCGAGGAGAGGGTGGAAGTCCGCGTGCCCCGGGGGGTGGCGGTGAAGCAGGAGGTGGTGGCCAAGCCCGTCCTGGAGTGCGACGGACTCATCAACATGCCCGTGCTCAAGACGCATCTCCAGACGGTGGTCTCCCTGGGGCTCAAGAACATCAAGGGCGTGGTGCCGGGCAAGGACAAACTCATCGTTCACCTCAACGGCCTGGACCAGGGCATAGTGGACCTCAACACGGTGATAAGATCACGCCTGACGGTGGTGGACGGGCTGGTGGGCATGGAGGGAGGCCTGGGGCCCACCAACGGCAAGCCGGTGAGGATAGGGGCCATCGTGGCCGGTGACAACGTGGTGGAGGTGGACGCCGCCTGCTGCCGCATGATGGGCCTGGACCCGGAAAGAGTGGCCCATATCCGCCTGGCGGCGGAGCGGGGCCTGGGCCGCCTCGACGGTTTCGAGGTGGTGGGCGACGGCATAGAGGCGGTGCGCAGGCGCTGCGAGCTTCCCGCCCACCCAGACCTGAACCGCTTCATGATCACCGGGGTCCTCCTCCGCATGTACGGGTTTGTGCGGAAACCCCTCGACCGTTTCCTGGGGCGCGCTCTCAGCGGCCGCTTCGGGGAAGTGAGGTTGGAGAAGGAAAGGTGCGACGGGTGCCGCGTCTGCGTGAAGGCCTGCCCGGTGGAGGCGGTCACCATGGCGGGCGAGTTTCCCGTCATAGATACCTCACTGTGCATAGCCTGTTTCTGCTGCGCGGAGGCCTGCCCCCGCGGGGCTCTTTCCCGGGCATAGGAGCGGAGATGAAACTGACCAAGAAAGCGTACGCCGTCATCTACGAGAGGGAGGACGAGCACTGGTGGTTCGTGGGGAGGCGCAAGGTCCTCGGCGCCCTCCTCGACGGGCTGGAGCTTCCCGGGGACAGCCGCATCCTCGACGTGGGCTGCGGCACGGGCGGCAATTTCCCCTTCCTGGCCCGCTACGGCGTGGTGGAGGGGTGCGACTATTCCGAGGAGGCGGTGCGATTCTGCCGCCTGCGGGGCACGGCGCCGGTGAAGGAGGCCAGCATATACGAGCTCCCTTACGAGGACGGCTCCTTCGACCTGGTCACCTGCCTGGACGTCATCGAGCACCTGCGGCTCGACCTCCCGGCCTTCCGCGAGCTGGGCAGGGTGCTCAGGGCGGGAGGGCATCTTCTGGCCACCCTGCCGGCGAGACCGGGCCTCTACAGCGACTTCGACTGCCAGGCCGGCCACCTGCGCCGCTACACGCTGGATGAGGTGCGGGAGCTCCTGCGGCGCAGCGGCTTCCGCCCCCTGCGCCTGACCTCCTATACCGTGCTCGTGCACCCGCTGGTCCTTTACTACATGCGGAGGGGAAACATCGTTGGCGGGCGGGGAAAATATACCTGGGGCATGGACACCGTCTTCCCGGTCACGCAGGTCCTGCTACGCGCGCTGCTCTCGCTGGAGGCGCGCCTCATCTCCCGTATCGACCTGCGGGGCGGCGCCTCGCTGGCGGTTCTGGCGGTCAAGGAATAGGACGCGGAAAGGCGCGCGTGGGGGGAGGGTAAGGGGGTCTCTCCGCCCGAAGCTTGCCTACCTGCACCTGCAGAGCCTGTTCATCCAATCGCCGATGGCCGGGAAGACCTCCGTGGGTCCGTTGAGTCCCATCACCAGGTCTACATGGGCGGTGTTGGGCACGCGTAGGAAGGCGTCAAGCCTGTGCCTGGACTTCCCCTCATAGAAGTTCTTGATATCGTCGGGATGGGTGATATCCACGGTGTTGTCCGCTATGACCAAGGCGGGAAGGGATATGAGGTCCAGGTGGTCGCTGTAGTAATAGTAGCCGTCGCCCGGTGAGGGCGGAGGGGGAGCCACCACCGTGGAGTCATCCACCCCGTTGTACCAGTCCTCGCGGAATTCCTTCATGGTATATGCCGCCTCGAACTGCGCCAGGGTGCGGGTGCTCATCCCGTCCACGGCGTATTTCATGGTGTAGCGATTGACCTCTTGGCTGATGTTGCCGGGGTTGGTGGAGAGGAGCACGTTCAACATGCCGAGGTCGGGCCAGTGCAGCAACTGGCAGAAGAACCACAGCACCCTGTACATGTGGTAGGTAAAGGGCGCCAGCAGGTCCAGCAGCGGGTTCAGCGGCCTCAGGTTGATATACCAGCGGTCGCGCACGAGCTGCCACCAGGTGGGGTTGTAGGGATCAAAGGGAAAGGTCATCCCCATGGTGCCCATGGGCCCGTCGAGGTCCACCAGCCCCTTGAGCGACTGTTTGCCGCAGCCGGCGTTGCGCTCCCTCACCAGCGCGGGATCGGATACCACGTGCGGGTCGGGACCGGTGTCGTACCGGGCACCCTGCAGGTAGATGTACACCATGCTCGACCCCATGCTGTGGCCTATGTATATGGGGTGTTTCCTGGTAACCTCGAACACCTTTTCCACTACCGCCGGCACGTCATAGATGCCCAGGTCGTCGATGGAGTACCCGCCGGCGCCGCCGCTCTGGTAGGACCCCCTTCCCTCGCCGCGGTAGTTGGCCAGCCACACGTCGTACCTCTGGTTCCAGAGGTAATGCGCCAGGCTGTAATACCTCATGGGGTCCCGGGCGATGTAGGGGTCGCCCTGCGCCCAGGGGGCAAGGGGAGAGGGTAGCTTGACGTCGTACTTCTCGCCAGGCGGGGTGTAGATGTCGAACTCGTTCATGTTGCTCAGGAGACCCGGCATGAGGATCACGGGCTGCCTCCCCTTGCGGAAAGGGGCTTTCGGGTCCGGGCGGTACCGCTTCATGACCAGCTCGACCCCGTCGGCGGTGCGCACCGTGTAGCGGTCGCATTCCTGCGGCGCACCCGCCAGGGAAGACGGGGCGACGGACAGGGCGAGAAGAAAAGCGACCGTGAGAGACGTGATGATGAAAAGGAACCTCTTCTTCATAGCAATCCCCCCAGGAAACCAATAGCCATCTCTTTCGGCGGGTAAGATTCCCTATCCGCAGCGTATTTAACCCTCTCTGCCAAGCGGTTAACAACAACCCCTTCCAAGTGGTTGGAAACTAACCCTTAATTAAATATAGATAGAGGACGCGAAAAAGACAAGGTGGCCGCCGGCGCGGCCCGCGGGGACGGGAGCGAGGGGTATATATGAAGTAGCGAGCTACAGTTAAGATATTTACAAGCGCGCGCGAAAAGTATAGGATGGCATTGCTCGGCAGAAACCCCGCGACTACAAATCCGAACGGTAGGTCGTCCCGTGCGAAAGGAGGGAGAGATGGGTGCAACGGAGGAGGCCTTCATCACGCCGGCGATCCCCATGGACTTCACCTACAATTACCGTATCGGTCTCTACATGACGCGCTATCTGGAGGGCTTCAAGGAGAGGAAGATCATGGGCTCCCGGTGTTCGGGATGCAGGAAGATAGCCGTCCCCCCGCGCAAATATTGCGGGGTGTGCAACAAGATCATGGATGAGTTCGTGGAGCTTCCCCAGGAGGGGACGCTGGAGAACTTCACCGTGGGGCACGTGGTGCTGGAGAAGGGCAGGTTGAACCCGGCGGAAAACCCCTACCTCCTTGGCCTGGTCAGGTTGGACGAAAACGCCTCGCTGCTCCTTGCCAGGGTGGAGGGGCTGGACCCCGCGGAGGCGCGGCCGGGGATGAGGGTGAAAGCGGTCTGGAAGGACCAGGTCGAGGGGGACTACGGGGACCTCGACCACTTCGCGCCGGCCTGAGGAGGTGAGGGCATGGAAGGGAAAGTGGCCATCGTGGGATTCCGTATGATGAGCGCGCCGGACCTGGTGACCAGCCGCGAGCGCCTGACCTTCGAGCTTACCCGGGGGCTCTTGGACGACCTGGGCATCGACCGCGTCGACGTGGACACCACCATCATCGACTCCAACGATTTCCTGGACGGGAGGACCATCTCCAACGTCTTCCTGGACGGACCCGCCGGGGCCTACTTGCGGGACGAGAGCAAGGTGGAGATGGACGGCGTAAACGCGGTCATCTACGCCTGCATGCGCATCCTCTCCGGGCAGTACCGCACGGCCATGGTGGTGGCCCTGGGCCTCACCGGTAGCCAGGTCAGTCCCTACCTGCATATCGAATACGCGCTGAGCGCCCATTACGACCGCCAGACAAGGCTGCTCAACGAGCTCAACAGCGCCGCCCTGCAGGCTCGCGTCTACCTGGCGAAATACGGTTATTCCGAGGAGCTCCTGGACGAGATCGCGGCGCAGGCCCTCGGCAACGCCGCCCTCGATCCCTACCAGGCCAGGCGCATCTCCGGCGTGGGCAAGGATGAGGTGGCGGCCTCGGCTTACTACTACGAACCCCTGCGGGAACTGCACTGTTACCCGCCCACCGACGGGGGGTGCGCCATGCTCCTGGCATCCGAGGAGCGGGCCAGGGAGCTGACCGACAAGCCGGTGTGGGTCCTGGGCATGGGGCGGAGCATCGAGACCTTCTACATCGGGGAACGCGACCTCGCGGCCTCGCCCTCCACCGCGCAGGCGGCCGAGAGGGCCTATGCCATGGCGGGAGTGAAGAACCCGGGGGCCGAGGTGGACCTGGCGGAGATATCCGCCCTCTTCGCCCACCAGGAGCCCCTGCTGGCGGAGGCCATGGGTCTGCTGGAGGAGGGGAAGGCGGAGGAGGCCTACCGCTCCGGGGACACGTCCGTCGCGGGGAAAATCCCCCTCAACCCCTCCGGTGGCGCCCTGGGAGGGCATCCCATCTGCGCCAGCGGGCTCATTCGCGTGGCCCAGGCCGTGCGGCAGCTGCGCGGCGAGGCGGGGGAGAACCAGGTGGGGAAGGCCGAGATCGCCGTGGCGCACGGCCAGGACGGGCTCTGCGCCCAGCAGAACGCCGTCCTCGTCCTGGGGGTATAGGAGGTGATGGAGATGCGTAACGTGGCCATTGTGGGTATCGGGTACACCCCCGTTTTCGTCAGCAAGCGCCGCGACGTGTGCATTCCCGAGATGATCTCCGAGGCGGTGGAGAACGCCTTCAAGGACTCGGGGCTCACCCCCGCGGACATCGACGCCATCATCTTCGGGAACATGCACACCTTCGAGGGGGTCAATCTCCCCCATCTCTGGTGCGCGGACTACATCGCCTCGCTGGGCAAGCCGGTGATGCGCATCGCGACGGGGGGGACCACCGGCATGGCAGCCCTGCACGCCGCCTATTACCACATCGTCTCGGGGCTGCACGACGTGGTCATGGTGGTCACCTACGAGAAGCACTCGGAGGGCGACTCGCAGGTGGGCCTCCTGGGCATCATCACCCCCGAGATCATGGCCATGCTGGCCCTGGGCATAGACGTCACGGGCCAGAGCGGGATGGGGGCCATCGGGGGCGGCAGCGCGGGCGGCATCTCCTACCAGGCGTCCTCCTACCTGGCGCACTCGGGGGCGGGCATCGAGCACATCGATGCCATTGCCGCCATGGAGAGGCGCAACGCCGCCAAGAATCCCTACGCACACCTCAAGGACCCCGAGGCCACGGCGGAGAAGATAGCGCAGACGCCGCTGGTCTCCTATCCCATCCGTTTCGGACACATCTGCCCCACCTCCGACGGGGCCACGGTGTGCATCCTCGCTTCGGAGGAGAAGGCGGCCAAGCTGGCGGACAGGGCGGCCTGGGTGTGGGCGGTGTCCAACTGCTGCAGCGACGCCACCACCGGGAACCTCATCGAGGGCATCATCACCGACCCCGCGGAGCAGATGCCGGCGGTCATCGCCTCGCGCCAGGCATACGAGAGGGCCGGCATAGAGGATCCCAAAAAGGAGATCGACTACGTGGAGATCTACAACGGCTTCGCCCACCAGACCCTCATGTTCCTGGAAAAAATTGGTATGTGCGAGCTGGGCGAGGCCCACAAGCTCCTGGAGAAGGGGGAGCTGGAGATGAGCGGCCGCCTTCCGGTGAACGCTTCCGGCGGGGTGGTGAGCACCAACTCCATCGGCACCTCGGCCATGAACCGGGTCACGGAGTGCGCCCTCCAGATCATGGGAAGGGCGGGGGAGCACCAGGTGGAGAAGGAGGTGCACAAGGCCCTGGCCCACGGCTGGGGAGGGCTCATGCAGTACGTGACCATCACCATCCTGGCGGACAAGCCCAAGAAGCCCTGAGGAGGTGGGCAGGATGGAAGAGACGAGGATAGTCAACGGCACGTGGGACCTTTCCACGTTCAAGTTCCGCATCGAGGGAAGCGGCATGCGGCGCATGCTGGAGGGCATGAAGGAGGCCAGGCTCATCGGCTCCCGGTGCAGCCAGTGCGGCACCGTGTACCTCCCGGCCAACTTCTACTGCCGCAAGTGCCACGTCAGGGTCGATGAGCCGGCGGAGGTCAGCGACCACGGGGAGGTCATGAGCTACACCATCGGCTACGCCGACGTGCGCGGCAACCCCCTAGAGGTGCCGACCGTCTCCCTCATGGTCAAGCTGGACGGCAGTGACACCTGGATCATGGGCGTGGGCCAGGAGATGCAGCCCGAGGACGTGCGCATCGGCATGCGGGTAAAGGTCAAGTGGAGCGAGGAGAGGACGGGTTCCCTCCAGGACATGCGCAGCTTCGTCCCCGAATGATCCAGTAAGCACCCCGGGGCCGGGCTCCGCCCCCCCCAGACATACTTTGGGGTCAAACCGCGTTCATGTCTGAGAGGGGTCCTTCCTGGGGATGGAGAGACATATCATGGGGTCAAACCGCGTTCATGTCTGAGAGGGGTTGTTCCTGGGGATGGAGTGCGTCTCGGCCCTCTGGACGGGCCTTCGCCGCACCCATCCC
>OGCI01002468.1_pt1 | contig 12255 bp, 10 predicted proteins | sample 1570021 | NCBI WGS metagenome assembly OGCI01 (sample SAMN06264664, study PRJEB24512) | hot springs metagenome | isolation source: Hot spring water | place: South Africa: Tshipise | collected 2015-06-21
CTCCTTGACCGCATTGATATTCATATTGAGGTCCCAGCATTGAAATATGCCGAGATAGTCACCAGACGTCCGATCGAAGACTCTGCTGCCATCCGGACCCGGGTCAACCGGGCAAGAAAGATTCAACTGGAACGTTTCTGCGCACTCAATCTTCGGCGCAAAATCTACGCTAATGCCCAGATGAGTCCGTCATTGATCAAACGCTTCTGCACTATCACAGCTCAGGGCGAAGAAATCCTCCGCTCCGCAATTGAACGACTGGGACTCTCAACCCGCGCCTATCATCGGGTCTTGAAAGTCGCTCGGACCATTGCTGACCTGGAAGGTGCGGAGACAATTCAACCCAGTCATCTCACGGAAGCGGTTCAGTATCGGAGTTTTGACCGGGCAATATTTTAATAAATGTCTTATCTGAGCAGAAAGGAGACAAAATGTCACAGGATAATGCCCAACAGTTAACTGAAAAGATTCGCAATAAAGAAGCAAAGGTAGCGGTCATTGGGATCGGATATGTTGGTCTGCCTCTCGCAATTGAGATTGCCCGTACCGGCTATGATACCATCGGCATTGATGTTGACCGCAAAAAAGTCGCGATGGCAAATCAGGGGAAAAGTTTTATCAGCGATGTCCAATCCGAAGAGATAAAGGAGGTACGCGAGACGGGTAAATTCCGCGCCATAACCTCCTATGCCTTTTGCCGCGAGGCGGATATCATCAACATCTGTGTTCCAACACCATTTACTACGAGCAAAGACCCGGATGTTTCCTATATCATTAGCAGCGGCGAGCAAATCGCCCGTTACCTCCACCCCGGTCAGTTAATCATCTTACGCAGCACTACCTATCCCGAAACAACCGAAAAAGTTCTTCTTCCAATATTAACCAGAACTGGACTACGCGTCGGCAGAGATTTCTACCTCTCCTTTGCTCCGGAGCGGATCGACCCCGGAAACAAGGTCTGGACCATCCGCACGACACCGGTCGTGATCGGCGGTGTAACAAAAAAATGTACCGCACTCTCTTCTCTGTTCTATTCCCAGTTTGTTGACCGAGTTGTTACCGTATCATCGCCCCGGGTTGCCGAAATGTCCAAACTGCTTGAAAATATCTTCCGTAGTGTCAACATCGCCCTGGTTAACGAACTTGCCCGCATGTGCGACCGCATGGGTGGCATTGACATCTGGGAAGTAATTAACGCCGCGGCCAGTAAACCATTTGGCTTCATGCCCTTCTATCCTGGTCCGGGGATTGGCGGTCACTGTATCTTAATCGACCCTTACTATCTTGCCTGGAAGGCACGGGAGTACGACTTTCACTCCAACTTTATTGAACTCGCTGCTGAAACCAACGAGGCGATGCCGTTCTTTGTTGTTGACCAGCTCTTTGAAATTCTGGGCATCAACGGTATCCCGGCAAAGAATGCCAATCTACTAATACTCGGCGCTGCCTTCAAGCGCAATGTCAACGATACCCGCCATTCACCGGCAATCAAGGTAATGGAACTCCTGTTGAACCGGGTAAAGACACTCAATTATGTTGACCCCTATGTTCCGGAGATAGAAGTCGCAGGCAGAAAATTTCGGGCAAAACCCCTCAACCGTTCGCTCCTCCGTCGGGCAGATTGCGTCCTCATCCTTACCGACCATTCTGCCTTTGACTATGACCTGATTCTGCGCGAAAGCAAACTTATTCTTGACACACGGAATGCTATTAACCGCCGCGATGTGAAAAAAGTTTATACGCTGGGTTATCGTCGGAACTCTGTTATCACCAGCACGGACTGAGATAATTAACCTTTAACAGCGAGCCACCCTCGCAGGAAACCAAGCGCTCTTGGCACCGCAGCACTCACCGGGGACGAAAGTGTCTCCCCCAGACCTGTCCTTGCCGGCTGAATCCCGAATAACCAGACCGGACTTAATGTCTCCTGAGTAATTACCGTCGCCAGTGTATTTAGGGGCAACGTATGCGTGGAAAAACCTTTTAACTGCAAATGCGCCAGTTCTTCTGGATTAAAAAACCGAAACTCTCCCGGCACAGCACCAAAATTGCAGGCATCAATCAAAACCACCTGTCTTGGTAATTCTCTAATTATCGGCTCAAGATAATTCTCCGGTACTGACCCAGCGTCAATAACAAGCACCCGGTGTCTATCAATCCCCTCGTCTATCATCAACTTCTCTGCAATCATCGTCCCGACACCATCGTCCCCCCGCGCTGGATTACCAATACCAACCACAACCGTCCGACCCGCCATCAGACCTTCACTCACGACCCCGGGTCTGGCGTTTCAGTAATGCCTTCGCCTCCCGGACATAATTTTTCAACCAAGGCACTGAATCCTGATAACTTGCCCAGCTCGTAATCCGCAGACAGTAAACTGCTAAACTGTCCGCATCTCCCAGTCTCTCCCAGGCATAAGCCATCTTCAGCCAGTTCTCCGCCTGCCCATAACGATTATTCGGAAATGTCTGGCGAATGTTCTGATCCAGCGCCCTGCCTAACTCTACTACATCTTCATATCTGCCCATATCCAGATAGATATCACGCAACAGCCGGCATGCCGCTCGATTACCCGGATAGCGTTTCAATAACCGCTTACAGCACTCCTCACCTTCTATAAACCGCCGGTCTTCTTTCATCATAAATCCGAGCAAAAACTCTGCCATCGGCTGTAAAAGCACACCCTTAGCCCGCGCCGCTTCAACCAGCTGATAAGCCCTTGTCCGGGAACCAATTAAACCCAGTCCGAAACAGTATCGGTCGGCGGTTGCCTTGAAATACTCAATCACCCCCAGCCCGAACCGGGCATCGTCAAGTCCGGGGTCAAGTGCCAGCGCCCGATTCAACAGTCCGGGAACTTTAAGCATCGTCATAAATGCGTTAAACTTCCGGTTCTGCCAACTCAGACAGTTTGCCCGATTGAGTTCTGTCAACCCCCAGTAAAGGTACGCCCGGGCATCATCAGGGTCCTTCTTTAACCGGCGCCGGCACAACTCCACCACCCGGTCGCTGGTCTGATAAAAGGAATCCAGTAAACCCGCATTCCCGGAGTCGTATATAAGCATCTGCAAAAGACATGCCTGCCAGAACATTCCCGCCGGGTCACCGTTATCCCGGACAATTAAATCTTGAACCTTTGCGGTGGCGCGCCCGTAATCCTGAAGATAGCACAACTCCCTTGCCTGCAAAAACTCATCCACTCCTGCAATGCAACATTCCCCGTCCCCGCTAACAAGAAGGACTAAAATCAACCCTACCACGATTTCTCTACACTACTCGGCTTCACTCTCGTTCGGCAATCACCTCAATCTCAACCAGCGCGCCCTTGGGCAAACCGCTTACCGCTACTGTGGACCGGGCGGGCAAATTCCGGGGAAAATATCGGGCATAAATCGCATTCACCCGCGGAAAATCTGCCATGTTGGTAATAAAAACCGTTGCCTTCACCACCCGCTCCAGCCCGCTACCTGCAGCTTCCAATACCGCAATCAAATTCTTAAACACCTGCTCGGTCTGTCCCTCCAGATCGCCAGCTATTTCTCCGGAAACAGGGTCAATTCCAATCTGTCCCGAGGTAAATACTAAATTTCCTGAAATCACCGCCTGACTGTAAGGACCAACCGGCTGTGGTGCTTTTTCACTTCTGACTATCTCCCTCATCGCTCCTCCTTTCTTAACAGCCATAATAAAGATTAAACTCCCATGGATGCGGACGCCGGTTAATCGCCTCAACCTCCAGCAACTTTAGCCCGATCCACTTCGCAATCGTCTCCTCGGTAAAAACCCCTGGTGCCACCAAATACTTATTGTCCCGGCGTAATTCTTCCAGCGCCTCAGCAAGTGACATCGGCACCGGTTTGCTGCGTGAACGAATCTCTGTGGTACCGCCCCGCCCGCTCAGAGGTAAACCGGGGTCAACCTGACGTTTTATACCATCCAGCCCGGCAAGCAAAATTGCTGCCAGTCCAAGATAGGGATTTGCGGTAGCATCCGGTAACCTGAATTCAATCGCCATTTTGTTCACATCCTGGATATAACCGGGGACCCGGATTGCTGCTGTCCGGTTGGCAATTGAGAAAAACGCCTCAGTTGGCGCCTCATAACCGGGAACCAGCCGACAATAGGAGTTCGTACTGGCATTGGTAAGAGCACACAGTGATGGAATATGTTCAATTATCCCCCCGATATAATTTAACGCCAGTTTGGACAGTCGAGCAACACCCTTAGCATCACCAAACAGTGAGACACCGTCCTTAACAAGATACTGATGCAGGTGCATCCCGGAACCTGGCTCATTGTAGATCGGCTTGGGCATAAAAGTAGCACTCTTACCCTGCCGGAACGCCAAGTTTCGCACCAGGTATTTGGTTAAAATCACACTATCGCCCGCCTTCATTGCCGGCAGAAATACCGGCTCTATCTCCACCTGAGCAAACCTTCCCCCCTCATGGTGATGATACTTAACATCAATTCCACAGCCCGCCAGCAACCGCACCAGTTCGGAACGAGAGTCACTACTTCGGTCAAAAGGTGGCGCCACATGATACGCACTCCCCTTAAAAAGCGCCACGCCACTCTGGTCATCATGGCGCAACTCATCGGTCTCCACCCGATAAACCGCACCGGACTCATCGGTCCAGAACTCTGCCGAATTAAAGAGGTAAAACTCAAACTCGGTCAAACACATCACCTCATCGCAACCGGTTGCCTCCTTCACCGCTGCCACCGCCTTTTCCAGAATATAGCGCGGGTCATGTTCATAACGCCTGCCCGTACGCGGGTCATATATCTCAGCAAAGCAGGAAACCGTCGGCTCGCTGGCAAATGGTTCAACAAACGCCGAATCCAGATCCGGTTTCAAAATCATATCACTGCCTTCAACCTTCCCGAATCCCGCAACCGAGGAACTATCAAATCCAACTCCGTGCTTTACCGCATCAGCCAGCCGCTCAATTGGTAATGTGACGTGACGCAACCTGCCCCACAGATCGCAGTATTTAATATCTAAAAACTTTACTATCTTCTCGTTAATTAAACTTTTCACAATTAAAGATTGCCAAAAAAGGAAAAATTGTCAATGACAACCTACTTTTCTGCATCTTGACACGCCAGCAACACTCAATAAAATCGGCTATGCCGATAGATGCTTCCTACCTCGGGCAGACTCTTGCCCTCGTTGCTGCTCTCCTCTGGGCATTTGCGGTCATTCTCTTCAAAAAAAGTGGCGAGAAAGTTCATCCCCTCGCCCTCAACCTCTTTAAAAACACTATCGCCGCTGTGCTCCTCATCCCGACGATGTTAATATTTAAGGAAACCATCATCCGCCCGGCACCACCTAACCATTACTTTCGTTTCATCATCAGCGGTCTATTGGGAATGGCAATTGGTGACACTCTGTTTTTCATCAGTCTTAACCGCATCGGCGCCAGTCTCTCAGCAATTGTCAGTTACATGTACAGTCCTCTGGTCATCATTCTTTCTCTTATTTTTCTGAAAGAGACTCTTACTCCTTTTCAGATAACCGGCATCATCCTCATAATTGCCGGACTCATTGCCACCACACAGATAAAACTGCCACCTCATCTCACTCGCAAATCACTTATCATTGGTATCTTCCTTGGAATCTTGTCTAATCTCGCCACCGCCATCGGTATTATCATAATCAAACCTATTCTCGCCATTACCCCCCTTCTCTGGGCAACTCAGATTCGACTCACTGCCGGCATTATCGGACTGGCAAGTGTCATTATTATCCTTCCAGCACAACAGGCAATCATCACCTCCTTATTCTCCTTGAAAAGCCTGAGCTATGCCATCGGTGCCACAATACTGGGCACCTACCTGGCACTGGTCATCTGGCTCGGGGGAATGAAATTCACCCAGGTTTCAATCGCAACGCCATTAAGTCAGACAAGTGGCATCTTCATTTTCCTACTTGCCGCCCTTTTTCTCAAAGAACCGTTAACATTAAGAAAAATTATTGCCGTTATCATCACATTCACCGGCGCCTTATTGATCTTCCTCGGATAAAAAAGTATTTTATTGGTTTGTCTCCTCAGTAAATTCTGATGGAAGCAAAATTATATTTAACATCAACTGTCATCTTTCTTAGAAACTCTTAAAATCCCTAACAGGACACTAAATTTTATGTTCTCGACTTGAAAGGTTAAAATTTTTAAAGTATTCCTTATCTGACAGATTTCAAAACAGCTTTTACTCTCTGCATCCTGACCCCCTTCTATCTAACTTCCTGACTTTATTTCCTTCTTGATTTCCTATCAGTTTACTGTTAATTTTATTTGTCATGCTGAAATGGCTTTTTCGTGGTAAAGATCCGAAGGCAAAACTGCTTGGGCTCATCTCACTCTGGCATATCTTTGAAACCGTAGAATTGAACCGTCCCGAACTGGTAGATAAACTTAACAATCTCACCAGCCAATTGAACTCGGAGTTCGCCGAAAGTAAGGAATTCATCAGTGCCTGCGCCCTTTCCGGAGATGAAAATGATATCGATTTTATATTTTCTGTTCTGAGCAAACTTCCTGCACCACCTTCCACTCTCAAGCCTCTGCCCACAGATACAGATTTTAATTGGGAAGAGGCAGAAACCGGTTTAGGACCGGTAGGCAGGGTAGTAAATGGCATCCGCGTCACAGTCCAGGGACAAAGAATTCCACCTTATGAAAAAGAAATCCAGAACCTGCGCCGGCAACTTAATGATCTAAATCGGATGGGAAAGACCGGCGAAGCGTTAGCCAGAATGCAGGAGAATATTGCCCAAAAGGAAAAGGAGTTACAGGAAGAGTTAATTCAGATCGATAACGAGTTTCGCGAACGGCTTTTTATCCTATTAAGGCTTTATGACCTTTATGAGCACTGCCTCAATACCCTGGCCCGAGTGAACTCTCCTGCCGGCGCACAGGCAATCGTTGACCGGCTGGATTCCGGAACTCCTGAGGAAAGAATTTTTGCCTATAAAGCACTGTTGCGTGCTGGCTGGCAACCAAAAACAACCGAACAAGTGCTCAACTTCTGCCTTGCAAGGGCAAAACTGGGTGAAACCGAAGCAGAATGCCGGAGAGCAGAAAAAGAACTTGAGAAACTGGTACAGAGCACAACCGATGCCCGGGAACTGTGCGAACTTATTGAACCAAGGCTTGCTGAGGAAGGACTAAATAGTATTCAGGCTGAAGCACTTTACCGTCTTGCCGAGATTGAACCCAATCGGGCACGCGAGCGATTTACGGAACTGCTTAATACCTATGATGAACCCGCAGAGTTAAAGATAGCAGCAGTGGGGGCAATCGGAGACAAACTCCTGGCTATTTTCCCGAAAGATTCGGTGCAACTGTTAATCCGAGCGCTTGATGACCTGGAAATGGGGGTACGAGTGAAAGCTGCCCAGGTACTCGCCCGTCTGCCTGAAAACACCCCACCTGAAGTAAAAAAAGCGGCACAGGAAAGGTTGATTTTCGCTCTGCGCGATGGTGATTTTGAGGTCCGGAATGCTGCTGCTCGAGCGTTGAATGAGAAAACCTATCCTGAAGCAGGAGATCGGCTCGCAGAATTTCTTCTCCACGAAGCCAACCCCAACGGTAGAGAATTTGCTGCCCTTGCTCTAAAGTTGAACTTTTCCGCAACACCCCAAATCACCGCGGCACTTACCGCCGCTCTTGGTGACCCTGACGCTGCGGTGCGTAAGGCAGTAGCCGAGGCGTTAACCGCCCAATCCACTGTGCCTACTGATCCTGGAAAACGGCTTGAGTTTCTCTGCGCCAAACAGGAGTGGTCAGCGCTAATTGCGGCTGGCAGTTCCGCCATTCCCTGTCTACTTCCTCGCCTGCGCGACTTGCGTGCCGAAATACGGTTGGATGTGGTACGGGTACTGGGCAAGATTCGCGCCCGGGAGGTGGTAAATGAACTGTGTATCGCCCTTTCCGATTCTGACCGTGACGTGCGCAAGGCTGTTGCCCGGGCACTGGCCGAGATTGGCGAGCCAAGCGCCGTACCGGCGTTGAAAGCCGCCATCAGCCGGGAGGGCTTCCAGGAGGTACGGGCAGAGATGGAACGAGCGGTGCGCCGACTAAGTTGACAAATCTTTACAAACCAAATTATCCGGCTAAAATTTATATAATAAATGCTCCAAGCGCTGAGGAAGTTAATTCCAACAAAGAGTGAGCGGGAAGTTCGCCGCCTGGGTAAAAAGGTCGCGGAAATTAATGCGATTTATGAAACCTATCGGACATTGAATGATGCCGACCTGCCCAAAAAGACCGAGGAGTTTATTCAACGAATCAAAGATGGCGAATCACTGGATGACATCCTACCCGAGGCGTTTGCCCTTGTAAAAGAGACGTGCCGGCGCCTGGTCGGGAAACGCTGGACAGTAACCAATCAGGAAATCACCTGGGATATGGTACCTTTTGATGTTCAGATTATTGGCGGGATTGTCCTGCACGAGGGGAAGGTGGCAGAAATGAAGACCGGAGAAGGTAAAACCCTGGTGGCGACGATGCCGCTTTACCTCAACGCTCTAACCAAAAAGGGCTGCCATCTGGTTACGGTGAATGACTATCTAGCACGCCGTGACCGGGAATGGATGGGACCAATATATGAATCACTCGGTTTGACCGTGGGTTACATTCAGTCCGGAATGACACCGGAGGAAAGAAGACCGCAGTATGCCTGCGATATCACTTATGGTACCAACAATGAGTTTGGCTTTGACTACCTGCGCGACAATATGGTTCTGACATATGATGACAAGGTCCAGCGCGGTCATTACTATGCGATCATTGATGAAGTGGACATCATTCTTGTGGATGAGGCGCGCACTCCATTAATCATCTCCGGTCCGGTAGGTATATCAAAGCAGAAACAGTTAGAGGAACTGGTACCGCTGGTAAGTCGGCTCTTCCGGGAGCAGGACCGGCTGGTTGATCGAATTGTTGCTGAAGGTGAGCGGTTTCTGCGTCAGGGCAAGCCCAATGAAGCAGGAATAAAGTTTCTCCAGGCACTGCGTGGTTCCCCCAAAAACCGGAATCTGATGCGTGTCCGCCAGGAGGAAGGTGTAATGCGCCTGATAGAAAATGCAGAAGCTATCCTGCGTCGTGACAAAAGATTACACGAGATTGATGCCGAGCTCTTCTTTGTGATTGACGAACGCGACCACTCAGTTGACCTGACCGATAAGGGACGTTCAGCACTGGCGCCCAATAACCCGAACCTTTTTATCCTGCCTGACCTATCCAGCGAACTGGCGAAGTGGGAAGTCGATCCCAACCTATCACCGGAAGAACGCGCCCGGCGGAAAGAGGAAACCTATCGCCGTTACGCTGAACAAAGCGACCGACTGGCAAACATCCATGCCCTGCTAAAAGCCTACGCCCTGTTTGAAAAAGATGTTGATTATGTTGTCACGCCGGACGGCAATGTCGTCATCGTTGACGAGTTTACCGGTAGACTGATGCCCGGGCGCCGATTCTCTGATGGTCTGCATGAGGCGCTGGAGGCAAAAGAACAGGTTCAGGTGCGGGAGGAGACCCAAACCTTTGGCACCATTACAATCCAGAATTACTTCCGCATGTACAAAAAACTTGCTGGGATGTCGGGCACCGCAATATCCATCGCAAGGGAACTCTACAATGTTTACAAACTGGAGGCGATAGAAATCCCAACCAATGAACCGGTGCGCCGGATTGACTATCCAGATGTTGTCTTCCGCACCAAAAGGGCAAAATATCAAGCGGTGGTCAACGAGATCGTCAAATGGCATAAACTTGGCCGTCCGATTCTTGTCGGCACCACCTCTGTACAGGCATCTGAGGAACTCGACCGTCTTCTCCGTCCAACCGGTATCCACTATTCCATCCTAAATGCAAAAAACCATGAGGCGGAAAGTCAGATTATCGCCCGCGCTGGCGAACCAGGAGCGGTAACCATCGCCACGAATATGGCGGGTCGTGGTACCGACATCAAATTAGGCAAAGGTGTAGTTAAGGGAAAGAAGTGCTATCTGGTATCGGGTAACGGTGAGTGTGCCTACTGGGAGGAAAAACCTGGAAGATGCTATGAAGAAGTGCCCTGCGGTCTTTATGTAATTGGCACCGAACGCCATGAAGCACGCCGTATTGATGACCAGTTGCGCGGACGCTCGGGAAGGCAAGGAGACCCGGGTTCGTCTCTCTTCTTTGTTTCTTTTGAAGATGACCTCTTACGCCTGTTCGGTAGTGACCGGGTGGCAGCGCTGATGGACCGCTGGGGGGGTGAAGAAGATGAATCAATCACAAGTGGACTGGTTACACGGGTAATCGCCAACGCCCAGAAACGGGTGGAAATTCGTAACGCCGAAATACGGCGGCATCTCCTGGAATATGATGATGTAATGAACCGCCAAAGAGAAATTGTTTACAGCCTGCGTGATACCATCCTGAAAGAACATGAACTCACCGATGTATTTAACGAAATCCTTGAGGGATTCGTTGAACAGTTAATCAACCGCTTCGCCCATGACCGTAACCCTCAGGAATGGGACTGGGAAGCAATGAGAACAGAACTGCTGAAAACATTTCTTACCGATCTATTGTTAAACGAGACACAATGCCTGGATTTAAGCCGGGAGGAGTTGAAGGAACACCTGCGTCAACTCGCCCGCAACCGCTATCAACAATTAGCGCAGGAACTGGGTGGAGAGGTATTTCCGGAGTGGTGTCGGCGGGTGTTCCTTGCAACATTAGACGAAGCTTGGCGTGATCACCTCCATCAACTGGATATCCTGCGTGAGGGTATCGGACTTCAAGCATACGGACAGAAAGACCCGCTGGTGGAGTATAAACAGGAATCCTTCCGTCTGTTCAGCGACACAATGGGTGAATTTTATCATAATGCATTGAGAGTTCTGTTTCGTGTTGATCCAAGAAGTGGTGCCGACCGGCTCAGCGCTGGACCCAGGGTAGCGGTTCAGGCATACAAACCGGAAATGGGTGAAGAACCAGACCAAAAAACCGCTCCGAAATCGGGAACCAGTCCGGTCCGGCGTCAACTCCCAAAAGTCGGAAGAAATGACCCCTGTCCTTGTGGGTCGGGAAAGAAATATAAACGCTGCTGTGGTCGGGTGTTAGAAACAGCCGACCGGGGCAGCAAAACCAACCCAAAACCATAAAAAGGAGGAATAATGGCAAAAAAAATCCCCACCAGCAGAATCATCCTCTACGTGATTCTGGGTATCGTGGTGATCGTCCTTGCGGTCTGGGTGATCCGCACCCGCTCTCAGGAAGCAAAAATGGGAAAACGAGTAATGGAAGTAGAGGATGTACCAAAGTTTGTCCGGAATATGACAAAACGGATAGAGAGGCTGGAAGAAGAATTGAGTGGTCTTAGCGGAGCATCCGCTGACCAGGCTCGCCAGCTCGTTCAAGAGGTGCGAACCGCCATCGACGAAATCCAGACCCTGAATGACCCGCAGGCAATAGGTGCAAAGCGCGACGAAATAATGGATAAAATCACCGAGGCACAGAAACTGCGCCGCAAGGCAAAAGAGGAATAGAAAATAACAGGGAAGGGGGCTTGCCGGTTAAGGCGAGCCCCCAGGAGGCTATTTGATGAAACTAAGGATAATCGTCTGGACAATTGTTGGTATCGTTGTTATCGCTGGTGTCTTATTTCTGGTTCTCACTGGCAAAGGGACAAAAGGGGGAAAAATATCCCTGGACGACCTGAAACGCCAGGCAGAACGCTCTCAGGCTTCGGTTAACAAACTCACCGGACAGCTTATGCAGGCAAAAGCAACACCACTGCCGGCGGAAAAGAATCGTCTCCTGGAAGAAGCAGAAGAAAAACTCAATCAGGCGCGTTCTCTTCTGGAATCGGTAAAAAATAGTTCCAACCTGCGGCAGGCAGAAAGTGAATTGCGCGAGGCACACCGTCTTATTCGCCAGTGCCGGAGACTCCTTTATCAGGCGACAAAACCAACCCCAACCAAGTAAAGGTACGGTTAAGTTTTTCTAAACTTTTTAAAACCAGCGGTAAAGCACCTCTGGAAACTGAGGTACACCAAGAATCCGGGCAAGTTCCTCATCAAACATTCTGCTAATCCAGCTCCGAAGTCGGGTTGTGGGTCTTACCCACCTCGGCTCGCCCTTGATCCCGCATAGGTCTGCCAGAATTCTTTTTGCATCCTCCAGTGTCCCCAGGGTATCAACCAGCCCAAAATTCTTGGCTTGTTTACCGGTGAGTATCCGACCATCAGCAATT
>OGCI01002469.1_pt1 | contig 12248 bp, 11 predicted proteins | sample 1570021 | NCBI WGS metagenome assembly OGCI01 (sample SAMN06264664, study PRJEB24512) | hot springs metagenome | isolation source: Hot spring water | place: South Africa: Tshipise | collected 2015-06-21
CCTGCGTCTTGCCGAACTCGAAGGTGAGGACCCTTTTGCCTGGGCCGTTGGGGGCGGCGAGGATTTTGAGTTAATCTTTACCACCAGCGAGAAGGTCTTTGAACAGATAGAGCGGCACTGCGCCCAGCGAGGCGTGCCCGTCACCATGATCGGAAGAATGCATGCTGACCGTGAGGGTCGCTTCATCATAAGGAAAGACGGAAGCAGGGTGGATATTGGCGCCTACGGTTATGAGCATTTTGTCTGAACCACTTTGAGAAGAGAGGTGTGAGTTTGGCAAGAACTATCCCGGTGGCGCTCACCTGCGCGGGGCTCGACCCCTCCGGAGGAGCGGGAGTAATCGCGGATGTCAGGACTTTTGAAAAGCTTGGCGTTTTCAGCGCAGCCGTAATTACTTGTGTGACTTATCAAGGTCCGGCGGGTGTACGAGGTCGCCGCGATCTCGACGAGAGCGTGGTCAGGGAGCAGCTCGACGTGCTTCTCGAGGATGTTACCCCCGCAGCCGCAAAGACCGGAGTAGTGGGATTGGAGGGGACTGTCTCGGTTCTCGCCCAAGCCTTTAAGAGATTCCCTGACATGCCCCTTGTTGTCGATCCTGTCCTGCGCAGCGGTTGTGGCAAGGAACTGGTATCGACAGGGGCGAAATCAAGGCTACTTGAGGAGTTGGTTTCCCTCTCACACGTCGTGACCCCGAACGGCGAGGAGCTCAAAGCGCTTACCGGACACTCATTTTCGGATGTCGATGATTGCGCTCAAGCGGCTATGGGGCTCGTCAAGCTCGGGGCGCGTTCCGTCCTCGTGACTGGTCTTTTGTTTGGTGGCAAGCACGAGGGAAAGGCGCTTGACGTCCTGGTAACCAAAGAAGGTTACAGCGTTTATTCGAGAGAACTGATGAAATTAAAGAGGGTTCACGGAACCGGGTGCGTACTTTCAGCTGCTATCTGTGCTTATATCGCGCTCGGATATGACCTGAGGGAAGCTGTGGAAAGGGCTCGTGACGTGGTATGGGACGCGATAACTTGTTCAGTTAGCCCGGGCTTGGGTGTGCCGTGTGCTTACTTGAAAGGGGGCAAGTATGAGAATCGGATTGATTAGCGATACCCACGGTGACCCTGCCGGTTGGGAGCGCGCGATTGGCGCACTCGGCAGCGTGGATATGGTTATGCACGCTGGGGATGTGCTTTACCACGGTATCTTTAACCCAATCGTGAGTTCATATGACCCGCGCCGTCTTGCCGATATTCTAAACTCTTATCCCGTGCCTGTTATACACGCGCGGGGAAACTGCGATTCAGAAGTTGACCAGCTTGCTCTGAACAACCACATACTCTCGGATTTCGCTTTTGTTTTCTGCGATGGTCTGAAGATACTTGTCACACACGGGCATAAAAGCACGGAGGAGGAGATTGTGAAACTCGCCTCCCGTTCAGGCATAAATGTGATTCACAGGGGTCACACTCATATTCCGGAAATCAAAACAGTTGGAGGGGTCACCCTTGTTAATGCCGGGAGTTGTTCCCTTCCCAAACAGCCTGGGGAGTTCCCGACCGCGGGTTACATTGAGGACGGCATGGTCAGAATTCTGAAACTGACAACGGGTGATGTATACATCGAGGGAAAAATATGAGGCACCAATTTTCAGGCTTTGGTGACCTTCCCGGCTTTCAGGCATTTCGAACAAACGCTGAGCGTCCGTGGACTTCCGTTAACGACAACCCGCATCTTATGAACGTTAGGCGTCCAGCGCCTCTTTGTCTTCTTATGTGAGTGGCTTACGTTGAAGCCAAAACCAGGTTTTTTCCCGCATATGTCACAAACGTTTGACAACTTGATCTCTCCTTTCGCGTACAGCCGTATATGATAGCACAAAATCAAAGGTCGCGACGCAACCCCAAACAGGCGCCCTTCCTGCCCGCTCATAAAAGGATGCCCTCTTATTTTCCGCGGTCAACGGAAACGGTTATTTTCTTTGAGCCGGGCGGGACGATGATCTTGTTTGCCGCTTTCTTGATTTCCATCCGCTTCTTATCGACGGTCGCGCCGGTTATTTTAAACGGGAGGTTTATTTCGATTTCCTCAGGCGTCTTTCTGAAATTGCAACTCAGTTCTATTGCCACTTCGGCTGGGTTTTCGGACTTGATTGCGTAACTGACAACCCCAAATGTCGTCGGAGCATCACTTAAGACTATCTGCCTGTTGTCATCAAGCCATTCCTTCTTTGACAGCGGAAGGATAGTTAATTTTTCCTCTTTCTCCATCACGAACAGGTTTCTTAAGAAATTGAAGATGTCCGCCACCGCCCAGCCGTGGTGACCGTCACCATATGCGCCGCCGCCGGTTTGAGGGTTAATCGCTTCCGGGAAGTTCATCGTGTCGGTCGCCATCGACATCAAGGATTCGAAAATGCGTAACGCGTACGGGTCTCTCTTTTTAAGGAAGTACTGCGCCGCGTGCATGGAAAGGTATGGGTTTAGTCCACAGTGGAAGATTGCGTGATAGTGGACATCCTTGTAAAAGCACTTATCAACGAGCTCTTCTACGGTGTTCGCGATCGCCTCGTCGTCGGCTGAAAACAGGTCTAATGGATAAATCGCGCAGAGTATCCCGATGCTTGCTGCGTCAACGTCTCTAAAGGGTGATATGGGTATCACTTTTCTACCGAGTCTTTCCCAAACTTTCTCCCAGGAGTATTTGAGAGAATCCACAAAACCCGAAGCGAGCGTTTGGCAGTAGCGGGCGTCGCTTTCAAACCCGAGGGAAAGCGCCGCTTCCTTTGCAGCGAGAACGCCGCCAGCCGCCCATATGTCATCCCAGTAGTAACAATCGTTAAGTCCGAAATGCTCAGCGCTTACACCGGGCGGAAGCAGCCCGTAGCGAGGGTCTTGGGGATCGAGGTCAAGCATTCTCTTCTGGTCAAGCCACCTCACGCCTTTCATTATGGAGGGATATACTTTCTTCAAGAACTCGAGGTCTCCTGTCATTTTGTAGTGGTTGACGAGAGTCCAGATCGCTTGACCGTTTGAGTCCCATTCTCCCGAGTGGGACCTGAAAAATCCTTCCTCCGTTTGCCTGTCGGGATAGGTGAGGAGTATAGACCTTGCCAGTTCCAGGTTTCCCGTTCGCTCGAGCGCGGGCACGAGGTAGGCGGCGTCCCTGAACCACATCATGTGATAGGTTGAAACACCAGGGGTGATGCAAGGTCCGTCATACAGGAGCAGCAGATAAGCTTTGTTTACTTTGAATGGCCGTTCGTACAGGGAATCCGCGACTGAAAGGGCGATGCCTTCCGACAGGGTTTCTTCCCAGATTTTCCGCTGATTTTCAAGCTCATCCCGCGCAATTTGGTTGCTTTTCCCTTGCGGAAGGATTGCCGTGAAAGGCGGTTTTGAGCCTTCCGGTAGGGGGCAAGCAAAGACGAGCGAGCTCTTTTTCCCCGGTTTAAGGGTGCTTCTGTAAACAGCCGCTGCGGTAGCAAGACCAACCGGCTCCTCTATCTGAATTGACCAGGACGGCGGACGTTTCCTCTTTCTGTCTCTCAAAAGAATTGCCACATCTCCGTGGAGATAATCGGAAAGGAGGACTTCGTCGGGCTCCTCCGGCAGATACAGGATGGGTTTGTCGTCCGTGTCGAAACATCTGTCCGCCGGTCTGTAAGTTATCTTGTTGATGGCCGAAATTGATTCTGTGTTATACGGTCTGACCGAGATCACGGTCGCGACATTTAAGGAGTTTTTGGAGGTGTTCTCCGCCTCAGCGATGCCCAGAAGAACAACCATCTCTTTGGGGTTCCCCAGAAAATTTGTTAGCGAGAAGCGAACCCCCTTTGCTTCGAAGCTTGTCCTGACGATGGGAAGATCAAAGAGAATCTCCTGGTTTACGTTCTCAAGCTCAGAAGGGCAAATCAAGTTTTCACCGACCATCAACCAGATGTCGATTGAAGGTCCGAAAGGCCAAGGGGTTACAAGACCTCTGACATCGATTGACCCCTCATACGGGAAACCCGGAATTCCCACGCCTGTCCAGTTTCTGTGCGTCTTGTTCGCGTAGAAATACGCGTGACTGTGAGGAATAAACGAGCTGGAAGACGGGTCTGTCTGCTTTCTCAACCAATAGGGGAAAACCCACCCCTTCATCTGCTGCTCGGCGAAGGGGGTGAGCATATATCCTGACCACATGGATGCGCCGAGCTTCAAAAGCTCGGTGGGAAATCCACCGTCGGATTCCCCGAAAAGCCTGAGGAATGACCTTGCGTTTCTGACAGCGTCACCCGTTATGCCTATGTCCCTTACGGCTTTGTTGATGGCAATCCTGAAAACTCTTGACAGAGCTCTGCTCTTCAATTCTCTGGCGGCGGTCCCGAGCTTTCCAACCTCGTTCATCTTCCTCACCTCCGAAAGATAGGCGACCCAGAGTCTTGTTAACAACAATCTGGATTGATGAAAACAACCTGATTTTTGCGTAAAGGCTCTACACTCATATCTCCCCGGATGCACGAATCGTCAGTATCTTTCGGTATTATATATAAAGACGTTCGGGGGAACCGATTTTTCTATGGTCGACAACAATATTAAACTAACAGGAAATCATTCAGCGAGGAGCTCTGCCCCCGGTGAGACAAAAGCTCGCCAAGACGCTTCCGTCTATGCTCCCGTCACGTCTCTTTACGGCGTTGGCTCCGCGCTTGCCGCTAAGCTAAAGTCGCTTGGAATAGAAACTGTTATCGACCTTTTATACCACTTCCCCCGTAAATACCTTGACCGCTCAAATGTTTCGACTATTTCCAGCGTTAAGACAGGTCAGGACGTGACAGTGGTGGGTCGGGTATGCAATGTTGATTTGAGGGAGACACGGACGAGAAAGAATATGCTTGTCGTCGATATATACGATGGGACCGGTTATTTGTCAGGCGTGTGGTTCAACCAGCCTTATCATGCCGAGAGGCTGAAGGAAGGCACGGAAGTCGCATTTTCCGGTAAGGTAAATTTCACCTACGGCAGATTGCGGATCGTAAACCCTGACTACGACATCATTGGCAGTCCCGGGGGGTCTTCAGTGGCTGAGCAAGTACACACCGGAAGGATTGTTCCGGTATATCCTTGTACCTCCGGGGTCACCTCCGCTATGCTCAGAAGGCTTATCAGCCGCGCTCTCGCATATGTTCCCGGACTCCTTGATCCCATACCGGAGCGCGTAAGAGATGGATTCAAAATACTTCCCATTGAAAAGGCGCTAAAACAAATCCATTTTCCCGAATCCCCGGATGATTTGAAACAGGCCTGGAGAAGGATGATTTTCGAGGAGATATTCCTGCTTCAGGTTGGGCTCGCTTATAAGAAAAGATTCAGGCAAAGAAACGCAAAGGGCATCGCGCACAAACCGCCGGGCGCGTTGGTCGCCCGTTTTCTAAATTCCCTTCCGTTTGAGCTCACCTCTGCTCAAAAGAGGTGCTTGGATGAGATAGTCAAAGACATGACATCCGATTACCAGATGAACCGACTTCTTCAAGGAGAGGTTGCCTCGGGCAAGACGGTTATAGCGGTTCTCGCTCTTTTGCTGACCGTCGAGAACGGTTATCAGGGTGCTATCATGGCTCCAACTGAAGTGCTCGCTTCTCAACACACCGAGCGCATAGGAAAGATGCTATCTGAAATCCCAATCAGGGTTGAGATGCTCTCAAAGGGATCGCCCCCGGCACTTCTCGGGGACATCGCCAAAGGTGATGTGGATATCGTCATCGGCACGCACGCTCTCATACAAGAGAAAGTCAAGTTCAAAAACCTCGCTCTTGTGGTCGTTGACGAACAGCACAGATTTGGGATCAGGCAGCGGTTCATTCTCGCCACCAAAGGCAAAGCACCCGATGTGCTTCATATGTCGGCTACCCCGATACCCCGCACGCTTGCCCTCACATTGTACGGGGATCTGGATATTTCGACGGTGGATGAACTGCCGCCTGGAAGAAAAGGCGTGATCACGGTTGTGGCAGACGAATCGCAGAGGATTGGAGTGTTTGCGAGGATCAGGAATGAAATTTCCCGGGGGAGGCAGGCTTTTGTCATATGCCCTCTGATAGAGGATTCTGAAAGCCTTGAGGCAAAAGCCGTTGCGGCGGAGGTCGAAAACTTGAGGAAATTCTTCCCCGACTTTCGAATCGCCCACTTGCACGGACAAATGAAAAGTGAGGAAAAGGCAAATATCATGAAGAGATTTGAGGCGGGTGAAATAGACGTCCTTGTTTCAACAATTCTTGTGGAAGTGGGAATCGATGTTCCGAACGCTACGATCATGATTGTTGAAAACGCAGAAAGGTTTGGGCTTGCTCAGCTTCATCAATTGCGGGGGAGGGTTGGCAGAGGGGTTGAGCGCGGGATCTTTATTCTATTTGCCGAACCAGCAAGCGACGAGGCGAAAGCTCGAACGGAGGCTATCAGGAAGTACAGCGATGGCTTTTCGCTTGCAGAGGCGGATTTGATGATAAGGGGTGAGGGAACTTTATTCGGTATGCGGCAATCGGGGGTCTCTGATATGAGACTTGTGAAAACCTCGAGGAATATCAATTTGATAAGAAAGGCGAGGGAAGCGGCGTTCGAGATCGTTGACTCTGACCCCCTTATGAAAGAGCCGCCCAATCAACTGCTTCTTGAGGAAGTGAAAAGAAGATTCGCAAGAAAAATAGACTGGCTTTTTGTTGCTTGAGGTAAGACAGAAGATTTGAACGCTGAAAACCAAATCGGTCCGGCGAGGGTTCCGGTTCGCGAAAGCTTGGGTTCAAAGGGTGAACGGCTTTGAGGATTGTGGCTGGTAAGGCTAAGGGAACAAGGCTTTACGGGGCGACAGGCAGGCGGGTCCGTCCCATGCTTGACAGGGTAAAGGAATCTCTTTTTGAGATAATCGGTGACGCCGTGGAAGAAGCGCGAGTACTTGACCTTTTCGCTGGCGTGGGCACACTCGGAATAGAGGCTTTGAGCAGGGGAGCCGAGAGCGCGGATTTTGTGGAATGTCATGCGCCAACTGCCCGTTACATTGAGACCAACCTGAAGCGCGCTCACCTTGAGGACAGGGCGAAAGTCCACGTGGCGCGCCTGCCGGGCGGTTTGAAAAGGGTTAAAGGCGAGTATGATTTGATTTTTGTTGACCCCCCGTTTAGAATTGAAAAGCGCCTGCTCGAGGAGATATTTCGGAGAATCGAGCAAAAGCGAATGCTTGCATCAGAAGGTTATCTTGTTTACCGCGGCTATCCTGGAAATGAGTTCGAGCCTACCGGGAGTGGATGGGAACTTGTAGAAAGGCGGGATTACGGAGATTCCGCTGTTTCAGTATACAGGTTGAAAGAGTGTGAATGAGTAAATCCTCAAAGCGTATGTTAAAGACGGCGATTTGTCCGGGGACATTTGACCCAGTAACAAACGGACATCTCGATGTTATTCTTCGTGCCGCGAAGCACTTCGACAGGGTGGTGGTTGCCGTAGCGGTGAGCGCGGGAAAGTCTCCTCTGTTCAGTGTCGATGAGCGCGTGGAGATGCTGGTTGAATCTCTGCAGGGTCAGGAAAACATCGAGGTTGTGAAGTTCGACACCTTACTTGTAGAACTGGCGAAGAAGTACGACTGTTCTGTGATTGTAAAAGGTCTTAGAGCCCTTTCTGATTTCGAATACGAATTTCAGATGGCACAGTTCAACCGCCAAATGGATGAGCGAATCGAAACGTTTTTTGTTATGGCAAGCCCCGAATACACCTTCCTCAGTTCCAGTGGGGTGAAGGAGGTTGCATCTTACGGAGGTTCGATTAAAGGTCTTGTTCCCGAGTCGGTTGAAAAGCGGCTTGCCAAAAAATATAAGGATATTTCCAGAAAAGGAAATCAAGGAAAGGGGTAGGGTTTTATGGATATCTTCGCTCGACTCGAAATGCTCGAAGATCTCGTCGCAAGAGCAAGAAAGCTTCCTCTCTCATCATCTGTCGTGATCAACGAAGCTGAGTTCTACGACATGCTTGATGATATCCGTGCGACTCTACCCGGTGAATTGAAAACTGCAAGGATCATAACTAAAGAAAAGGAAAGAATAATTGCGGATGCCGAGCGTGAGGCTCAGGAGATTGTGGAACGTGCCCAGAAGGAAGCCGACAGGCTCGTGCAGGAGACTAGCATAATGGAGGAGGCGAGGCTCGAGAGAGCCCACATGCTTGATGAGGCTCAAAGGGAAGCAAAGCAGATAGTGTTAGAGGCTGAGGACTACGCCGATAACATTTTCGGAGAACTGGAAGCCCAACTCCTTGACGTTAGCCAGTCTATTGACGACATATTGAGCAGAGTGAGAACCTGGCGTGAAAGGCTGCGCAAACTCTCGGACGTTGAAATTGAGGAAAGATACGATTACGAGGTGTCCGAAGAGGAATAAGACAGAACGACAAAACTCTCCGGTAAGGATTTTCATCGGTCTTAACCATACCTCATCAACCCCGTAATAGTCCGCTGACCCTATTTTGCTTATTCTCAGTGAATGAAAGAGGTAAATCACCGTATAATTTCCATAGAGGTGATTGTCTTTGCGTGAATTTCACAACGTGCCAAAGCAAGAAAAACCACAAGAGCATTCGGTTGATGGGCATGCACATGAAATCTTCAAAATTGATGTCACGAATGTGATGTCCAATGTTGGCGATTCAAAGAGAATTAAAGGGACCTCGGGTCTAACTCCCATTAAGGGCTATGAGCTCGATTTTGTAAGTGGCGCCGACATGGAGTGGAAGGTGGAAATGAGGAGGGTCTCGGGCGGCGTGGAAATTGCCGGGTCTTTGAAGGGCGGGGTGGAGCTCGAGTGCGCAAGGTGCCTGCATGCGTTTTCTTTCCCTTTCGATATCACGATTCGGGAAGTCGCCATTTTTGTGAGCAGTGGATACGAGGAGGTGGAGGGTCCAAACAGTGAATATCTTGTCGTTGACGGAGTGCTCGACCTTGAGCCCGTTTTCAGGGACGCTATCTGCCTTTCGCTTCCGCATAAAAGGATTTGCGCGCCCTCTTGTCGCGGTATATGCCCCGTATGCGGCGCGGACCTTAATGTTGAAACCTGCGAGTGCGCCTCGCGGAAAATTGATATACGCTTAAAACCTTTACTTCAATACAAGGAGAATCTTTCCACCAACGGTTCCGATGGCAAGCTTCCTGGCCCTTCTGAGTGACATTTTCCAAAGATTTGCGCCGCCTTCGCATTTAAGGTTTTTAACCCAATCGTTTTCGCGGGAAGAAAAACCGCTTAAATTGCTTCCGAGACCTTCTCTGCTAATGTCTGTATAAGTTTGTGGGCTGCAAGTCACACATGAGGCGTACTGTGCAATGGGGTGACAATCTCTGCTGCTGCCCGTATAAGTTTGTAGGGGGATGGGCTCACATGAGCTTGCTCAACTTGTAATTTCTGACAGCGTATGGCAAAGTAATGCAAATCGTTCGAAGGGTTTAAAAGCCCGGGACGCAAATTATCCCGGGCTTTTCTATGGCATTTTTCTTATGGAAAGTAAGAGAACTTTCGGTGAAAAAAAGAGAATGTGGCTTTATTTCGGAGTCGCGCTCGGAGTGAGCGCCGTCGCTTGCCTGGTTATCTCCCTTCTGACAATGGACGGTAAGACGCTCAAAGCCGTTTCGAACATCAAAGCCTTTTACTTCGTCATCGTTGGGCTTCTTGTGGTTGGTAGATGGTTGTGCGAGTGTTTCCGGTTCAGGCTGATCACAAAAACGATGGGGAAAGATATTTCTTTTGGGAGAACGTCAAAAGCAGTTCTCGGCAGTGCCTTCGCGGGAGCCATTACCCCATACAGGTCAGGCGGTTTTCCCGCACAGGTTTTCTTCCTTTCCCGCTACGGTCTATCGGGCGGTGAGGCGACAGCGGTATCGACTGCCGCTGGCGCTGTATCCGCCGTTGTGATGGTTATGAGCTTTTCGGCGGTAATCTTTCTTGGCGCGGCGAAATTCAGAATCAATATGGGAGCAAGAACGGCGCTGATTTTGGTTGGAATAATCTCTGTTGTGGGACTGATCCTGGCGCTTTCACAGATAAGGAAACCTTCAAGGACAATAAGGTTTTTGAACCGAGTGACTCCTCGTTTTTTAAGGAAAAAGGACTCTTTCGCCCGTTTTGAGGAAAGGCTGGAAGCCAACTTATGCGACTTCACGAACAGCATGCGCAGGTTCATCCGCGGGCGCAAACATCACATCTTTTTGGTCTTTGTTCTAACTGTTGTTTTTTGGTTTTCGCAGGCTGTTGTGGTTTCCTTCATTTTGCGCGGTTTTGGTTACCCGCAATATTTCTGGAAGGCGATGATGGGACAAATAATCGTTTCGAGCATTTTGCCGTTTGCCCCGGTGCCCGGCGAGAGCGGTGTCGCCGAAGTGGCTTTTGCCGGAATATTCAGCGTGTTCATAAATAAAAACACTGTGGGACTCGTGACCATGGCTTGGAGATTCTTTATGTTGTATTTCCCGATGCTGATTTTAGCGCTTGCTTTTATACTCGCGCTAAAGGATGTCAAGGTCTGTGGAAAGAATGTCGCGCCCAGCGGTTGATGACCGTGGCGATTGGTCTTTCGCGTTTAGCGATGCGGCAGAAGAGTAAGAGATTGTTTTTATGGATTTGTGATCTTTGGGGATGTTCTTTTTCCCTGTTCTCCTTTTGAGCGTGTCTTCACTCGAGTTGTCGAGCGAATTTCGAAGACCTCCCCTAAAGAAAGGGCGCACAAAGATTGTATTTTTTGATTACTGGCTTTGATTCGGTGATTTGACGATAAGGCAATTTGTTTCCGATGGCTAACACAGGGGTATTTTCATCACCCATGAAGCCCGCTTTCTTTTTTCACTTTTTCCTGTGTAAAATCATTGATTTTGAGCTTTACACTATCTTATAATTCTACAAAAATGCGGCGGAGCTCGGGGGGCTTTGAAGAGCCTGCCGACTTGAGGATAGACGGAAGACAGTTAGTTGCCGCGATATTGGAGGGTTCAAGTCCCGGGCGGGCCCACAGCGGGGTGCGTTTCGGGAAGTGAAGCCGAGCAACACGTAAAGTGTGTTCGGCTTTTTTGTTACTTAAAATCAGCAATTCAGGCAGTTTATTCATTGAGGTGTACAGAAGAAAGGAGGTTTACTTTTGAGGAAGGACGGACCTCGTTGGTGGGAATATGAAATTGCTGGCATCATCACGGAGCCTGGTTCCACGGTCAGATGTAAAACTGGCACCTGGCGGAGCGTAAAGCCCGTGTTGGACCGTCAGAAATGTACCGGGTGTAAAAGATGCTGGCTGTTTTGCCCGGAAGGGTGCATCAGGTTTCCCAATGGCAAAGAAAGCATATCGATCGATTATGATTACTGCAAAGGCTGCGGAATCTGTGCCGCCGAATGCCGTCTCAAGGCCATCAATCTTGTTTCCGAAAACCTATCGTGACTTTTGTTGGGGTGGTCCCGGGTTGGCAGAATCCACCTGTTGGTTAATAATTTAGGCATATCGGGATGGTTTGCGCAGTATGAGATTCCGCGAATTAAAATCTTGCGGTTGCGCGAGGTTTGCATTGTTGGATTTTGACAATGAGGATAAAGCTTGTTCAGGGGGAAGCGTTTTGGAAAACGTGACAAAGAAAACAAAGGGACAGTACGAGGCTGAAATAAGCGAGGCGATGATTAAATTCGAAAAGGAATACATGGGTCGAGGACCCGTTGAAATAAAAACTTACATTATTGATGATATGGTCCTTGTAAGAATGCAGGGCGTCATAACAAAAGCCGAGCAGCACCTTGCCTCAAACGATTCAGGGAAAGGGCGCGAACTGGTCAAACTCACAAGGGTCGCGTTGCTTGAAAGGGCGCGCCCGATACTTGAGGAGATAGTTGAGTCGATCCTGGGTGTGCGCACAAGGAGCCTTCATATGGATATAAGCACGAGAACAGGCGAGAAAATAATGATGTTCACGCTCGAAAAGCCTCCCCGTATTATCGGTGACTGAGGACTCCTAAAAAGGGCTTCTAATATTTCTTACACTTCCTCATTTAAATACGCCGTTCCATATGATTTTGATGTTGCATTTACATGCCAAATAAACTTTAAAAGCATATGGGGGAACACAAGCTTCAATTGGGCCACGGTGATTTATCCGTGGATACAGACGATAGCCGCGATCTGGCGACAGGGGCAACCGATTGCTTCAATTGGGCCACGGTGATTTATCCGTGGATACACGCGGATCCACCCCCACCGCTCGAGACGTTTGGT
>OGCI01002470.1_pt1 | contig 12241 bp, 15 predicted proteins | sample 1570021 | NCBI WGS metagenome assembly OGCI01 (sample SAMN06264664, study PRJEB24512) | hot springs metagenome | isolation source: Hot spring water | place: South Africa: Tshipise | collected 2015-06-21
AGCAACCGTCATATTTACGCCCAGGTCATCGATGATACCTCGGGCCGCACCCTGGTCAGCGCCTCCACCATGGAGAAGGGCGTGGAAACGACCGGTAAGAGGAAGGCGGAGGCGGCCATGGAGGTGGGACGCCTTCTCGCGCGGAGGGCGCGCGAGAAGGGGGTGAACAGGGTGGTCTTCGACCGGGGGGGGAACCTCTACCACGGCAGGGTAAAGGCGCTGGCGGAGGGAGCCCGGGAAGAGGGGCTGGAATTCTGATGGCAAGCGCGAAATACTGGAGGTAGCCGATGCCCAAGATAGACCCGACCGTCCTCGAGCTCGAGGAGCGCGTGATACACATCAACCGCGTGGCCAAGGTGGTGAAGGGAGGCCGCCGTTTCAGCTTCACCGCCCTGGTGGTGGTGGGAGACAAGGCGGGGCTGGTCGGATACGGTTACGGGAAGGCCCGCGAGGTCCCGCTAGCCATCCAGAAAGGCGTGGAGAAGGCGAAGCGCAGCCTCTTCAAGGTTCCCACGCGGGGCACCACCATTCCCCACCAGGTGGTGGGGAAGTTCGAGTCCTCGCGCGTGCTCCTCAAGCCGGCAAGGGAGGGGACCGGCGTGATAGCTGGGGGACCGGTGCGGGCGGTGATGGAGCTCTCCGGTATCCAGGATGTGCTGACCAAGACCTACGGGTCGCGCAACCCGGTGAACGTGGTCAAGGCCACCGTGCACGGGCTGAAGACCATCAACAGGTCGCGTGAGGTGGCCGAGATGCGCAGGGTGGAGCTGCGCAAGACGGAGGGGGCGGTGCGCGCATGAGCGGGGGGGAGAGGAAGCTGCGCATCACCCTCGTACGCAGCCTCATCGGGCGCCCGCGGGCGCAGAGGCGCACGGTGCGAGCCCTGGGATTGAAGCGGGTGAACCATACCGTGGTGCAAGAGGATTCCCCGGAGATCAACGGGATGATACGAAAGGTCAGCCACCTGTTGCGCGTGGAGCCCCTGGAGGAGTGAACGATGGCCATGAAGATACACGACCTTAAGCCGGCGCCGGGGTCCACCCGCGCCCCCAAGAGAGTGGGGCGGGGCCGTTCCTCCGGCCACGGGAAGACGAGCGGCCGGGGAATGAAAGGCCAGAAGGCGCGCGGCAAGACCCGCGTCGGCTTCGAGGGCGGGCAGATGCCCCTGCAGCGCAGGGTACCCAAGCTGCGCGGGTTCAAGCCCCGGGAAAAGAAGGAATACCACCTGGTGAACGTGGAGAAGCTCAACCTCTTCTCCGACGGGGACCTGGTTACCCCGCAGGCGCTGGTGGAAAAGGGCATCCTGCGGAAACTCCAGAGAGAGGTGAAGGTCCTGGGAAGGGGGACGCTGGAGCGCAGGCTCACGGTGAGGGCGCACGCCTTTACCCGTGGGGCGGTGGCCAAGATAGAGGCCGCCGGGGGAAGCGCAGAGGTGGTCTGACTTGCTGCGGACCTTTCGCAACATCTACAAGGTCGTAGACCTGCGCCGCAAGATCCTCTTCACCTTCCTCATCATCCTACTCTACCGCTTGGGTTCGTCCATCCCGTCCCCGGGGGTGAACACCCAAGCCCTGACGAAGTTGGTGGAGGAGGGGGGGATCCTGGGTTTCCTGAACTTCTTCTCCGGCGGGGCGCTCTCGCACCTGGCGGTATTCGGGCTGGGGATCATGCCCTACATCACCTCCGCCATCATCATGGAGATGCTGGTGGCGGTGATCCCCAAGCTCAAGGAGTGGCAGGAGGAGGGCGAATCCGGCCGCCGCAAGATCACCCAGGTCACGCGCTACCTGACCCTGGTCCTTGCCCTCATGCAGTCCATCGGCCTGGTGTGGCAGTTCTCCCGGCCCCGGGACATCGGCAATGAGACGGTACGTATCATCGAGTTCACCTGGATGAAGGGCATCGTCATCGTGCTTGCCCTCACGGCCGGGATGGCCTTGTTTTTTTTTAATGGGACGCCGACCACCGAGAGGGGGATAGGGAACGGCATGTCCATCCTCATCTTCACGTCCATCATCGCCCGCGTACCCTTCGAGTTCAAGACCATGATCACCCAGACGGAGCTGCGTTACGGCAACGTGGCGTACGGCTACGTCATCTCGGCTGTGATGTCCCTGGCGGTGATCGTCGCCGTGATCTACCTGGACCAGGGGGAGAGGCGTATCCCGGTGCAGTACGCCAAGCAGATAAGGGGGAGGCGCATGACCATGGGCGGGTCCACTTACCTGCCCCTGAAGATCAACACCTCGGGTGTCATCCCCATTATCTTCGCCTCCTCGATCATCTTCTTCCCCACCATGCTCGCCCAGTTCATCCCGGCCCTGGAGGGAGTCGCCACCCATCTCACGCAGGGGTGGCTCTATTTCGCCGTATATAGCTTCCTCATCATCTTCTTCGCCTATTTCTACACCTACATAGTCTTCGATCCCTTCACCCAGGCCGAGCACCTGAAGAAATACGGTGCCTTCGTACCCGGTATCAGGCCGGGCACGCCCACCGCCACCTATTTCGGCAAGGTAATCAACCGCATCACCCTTCCTGGCTCCATAGCGCTGGCGGCCATCGCGCTCTTGCCGGCGGTGATGTTCTATTTCTTCGGGACCCAGGAGATTCCTTTCGGCGGCGCTGCCATCATGATCATCGTCGGCGTGGCCCTGGAAACCATGAAGCAGATCGAGGCACAGCTGCAGATGCGCCACTACGAGGGCTTCCTGCGATGAAACGGGCTTGAGGAGAAAGGTGCACAAGATCAACCTGATTCTTCTGGGTCCGCCGGGGGCCGGTAAGGGCACCCAGGCGGACAGGATAAGCGAGATCTATGGCATACCGCATATCTCCACCGGAGACATCTTCCGGGAGAACCTCAAGAAGGGAAGCGAGCTCGGCCTGCGCGCCAAGGAATACATGGACCGGGGAGAGCTGGTCCCCGACGAGGTGGTCATAGGCATCGTGCATGACCGCCTGGCGGAGCCGGACTGCGAGAGAGGGTTCGTGCTGGATGGTTTTCCCAGGACGGTGGCCCAGGCCGACGCCCTCAAGGAGATGCTGGCCGGCACGGGACGCGGCATAGACCATGTGCTGAATATCCGGGTTCCAGACGAGGTTGTGGTGGAGAGGCTGACGGCGCGCCGCACCTGCCGCGCCTGCGGAGCCATCTACCACCTGGTGTTCAACCCCCCGAAGGAGGAGGGGAGATGCGATTCCTGCGGGGGGGAGCTGTACGTGCGTGATGACGACCGCGAGGAGACGGTGCGCGCGCGCCTGGAGGAGTACGAGGCCAAGACGCAGCCTCTCATCGCTTACTACCGCGGCGAGGGACTGCTGCGGGATATCGAGGGCGATGCGGATATGGAAGCGGTCCTGGCGAATATAAGGAAGGTGCTGGGTTGATCCCTCTCGCGGGAGCCGGCAGCGGCAAATGCAAGTTGCGCACCGGGGCAGGGAGTTCCGGGCGACCGGCGTTGCGGGTAACGATCGCATGATCATCAGGAAATCGAGGGAGGAAATAGGCAAGATGCGCGAGGCCGGGCGCATAGTGGCCGGGGTGCTGGACATGCTCGTGGAGCACATCAGGCCCGGGGTCGCCACCGAGACGCTGAACCGCCTGGCGGACGAATATATAAGGGAGAGAAACGGAGTGCCCTCCTTCCTGGGATACCGGGGATTTCCGGCCTCCATCTGCACGTCCATCAATGATGTGGTGGTGCACGGCATCCCCGGGAAGACGAGGATGAAGGAGGGGGACATCATCGGCATAGACGTGGGAGTCATACTCGACGGCTACCAGGCGGACGCTGCGCGCACCTACGCGGTGGGGGAGATCAGCGAGGTGGCGGCAAGGCTCATGGAGGTGACCAGGAGGTCGCTGCAGGCGGGGATCGCCGCCTGCCGCGCCGGGAACCGCCTGGGAGACGTTTCCCACAGCATCCAGCGCGTGGTGGAGGAAGGGGGTTTCTCGGTGGTGGTGCAGTTCGTGGGCCACGGGATAGGCAGGGATATGCACGAGGAACCGCAGATCCCTAACTTCGGGCCTCCGGGAAGGGGCCCCGTCCTGCAGCCGGGGATGACCTTCGCGCTGGAGCCCATGGTCAACGAGGGCACCTACGAGGTGAGGGTAGAGGATGACGGCTGGACGGTGCGCACCGTGGACCGCAAGCTCTCCGCCCACTTTGAACACACGGTAGCCGTCACCGAGGGGGAACCCATGATACTGACCCTCGCTTGAGAACGGGGATGGCGGTGACAGGTAGGGTGGCCGGAAGCGGGCCGGGACGGGAAGCGGAAACGGCCTGGTCGCGGGGCCGGTGAAGGCGCCTCCGGGTTAATGAGGATGAAGGGGCGCTCCCTTGCACGTGGACGTCGCGGGGAGCCTGCCCCGAAGGCAGAGGCCCCGGGGGGCAATTTCTGGACGAACGGTAGCGAGTTTGTTAGTATATAAATTCTGGTGCGAAAAGAATTGACGCGCCCTGAAAGGGGTGGCGTTGGGAGAGTGAGGAGTGGCGAAGAAGGAAGGCTCCGTAGAGGTCGAGGGAACCGTCCTGGAACCGCTGCCGAACGCCATGTTCCGGGTGGAGCTGGACAACGGCCATAAGTTGCTGGCGCACATCTCCGGGAAGATGAGGATGCACTATATAAGGATTTTGCCCGGTGACCGGGTGGTGGTCGAAATCTCTCCCTATGACCTTACCCGGGGCAGGATAGTCTATCGCTACAAGTAGCGCGGAACCGGAAAGGAAGAAACTGTAAATGAAGGTCAGGCCTTCGGTGAAGAAGATGTGCGACAAGTGCAAGGTAATACGCCGTCACGGCAAGGTCCTTGTCATCTGCCAGAACCCCCGCCACAAGCAGAGGCAGGGTTAGGTCGAGGAGGTAAGTCATCTTGGCGCGTATAGCGGGCGTGGATCTTCCCAGGGACAAGCGGGTGGAGGTGGCCCTCACCTACATCTACGGCATCGGTGTTTCCACCTCCCAGAAGGTGCTTCGCGACTGCCAGGTCGATCCCAACACCAAGGTGCGCAACCTCACCGACGAGGAGGTGGTGCGGCTGCGCAGCTATATAGACCAGAACCTCAAGGTCGAGGGCGACCTGCGGCGCGAGGTGGCTCAGAACATCAAGAGGAAGATGGAGATAGGCTGCTACCAGGGACTGCGCCACCGCGTCGGGCTGCCCGTGCGCGGCCAGCGCACCCACACCAACGCCCGCACGCGCAAGGGACCGCGCAAGACGGTGGGCGTGAAGCGCAAGAAGAAATAGGAGAAGCGGTTTCAGGGAATAGGTAGCGGAAGACCACGGGAGGTTGCCAGTTGGCCAAGCCGACGAGAGGAAGAGGCAGGGGAAAGAAAAGGGAAAAGAAGACGGTGTTGCACGGTGAGGCGCATATAAAGTCCACCTTCAACAACACCATCATCACCATAACCGACAAGAACGGGGACACCCTGACCTGGAGCAGCTCGGGAACGGTGGGTTTTAAGGGCTCGCGCAAGAGCACTCCCTTCGCCGCCCAGCTGGCCGCGGAGAACGTGGCCAGGAAGGCGCAGGAGTTCGGGATGAAAAAGGTGGATGTTTTCGTGAAGGGACCGGGCTCGGGGCGCGAGACGGCCATCCGCACCCTCCAGGCGAACGGCCTGGAGGTGGTGAGCATCACCGACGTCACTCCCCAGCCGCATAACGGGTGCCGTCCCAAGAAGAGAAGAAGAGTGTAGGAGTGAGGCGATATGGCCCGCAACCTGGAACCTTCCTGCAAACAGTGCCGTCGTGAGGGGGAGAAGCTCTTCCTCAAGGGCAGCCGCTGCGAAACCGACAAGTGCGCCATGGAGAGGAGGTCTTACCCGCCCGGCGAACACGGGCGAGGAAGGATCAAGGAGACGGAGTACCTGCTGCAGCTGCGGGAAAAGCAGAAGGCGAAGCGCATCTACGGGGTGCTCGAGAGGCAGTTCCGGCGCTATTACGGCAAGGCCTCCCGCCAGCAGGGGATCACCGGCGAGAACCTTCTTTACCTGCTGGAGACGAGGCTGGACAACGTGGTTTACCGGGGAGGGCTGGCCTCCTCGCGCCAGGACGCCCGCCAGCTGGTGCGCCACGGGCATGTCATGGTGAACGGCCGCAAGGTCAACATCCCCTCCTACGAGCTGAGGGTGGGAGACGTGGTGGAGCTGAAGGAGAAGAGCCGGGATCTGGTAAGGGTGATACAGGCGGTGAGGGCGGCAGAAGGGAGGCCGGTGGCGCCCTGGTTGAAGGTGGACCTCGAGAAGCGTCGCGTGGAGGTCCTGTCACGCCCCAGGCGCGAGGACATCGACGTTCCGGTGAAGGAACATCTTATCGTGGAGCTCTATTCCAAGTAGGGTACGGATAGGAGGGAATATACCTTGGTTCTGGAAATGCAGAAACCGCATGTCGAGGTGGAGAAGCTCGAGGACTCCTACGGAAGGTTTATCGTGGAGCCCCTGGAGCGAGGGCTTGGACACACCCTGGGCAACTCCATACGCCGCATCCTGCTTTCCTCCATCCCGGGCGCGGCGATCACCTCCTTGCGCATCGAGGGAGTGGTGCACGAGTTCACCACCATCGAGGGGGTCAAAGAGGACACCATGGACATCATCCTCAACCTGAAGGGGGTCATCCTGCGCATCCACGACGAGGGCCAGCACTCTCTCTTTATCGACGTCACCGGCCCCAGGACGGTGACGGCCGGTGACATACAGGCCCCCGCGGAGGTGGAGATCGTCAACCCCGACCTGAAGATATGCACCATGAACGGCAAGGGCAAGCTGAAGATGGAAATGACCGCCCAGAAGGGAAGGGGGTACGTCTCCGCGGAGCACCTGGGAGGGATACGCGAGGTGGCGGGGACCATCCCGCTGGATGCCATGTTCTCCCCGGTGGTGCGCGTCTCCTACCAGGTGGAAACGACGCGCGTGGGGCAGCGTACGGACTATGACAAGCTGATCCTGGAGGTAAACACCAACGGGAGCATAGATCCCAAGGATGCCCTGGTGAGGGCGGCGCAGATACTCGCCGGGCACATAGGCATCTTCATGGGGCTCGCCGAGGGCGAGGAGGGCGAGCTGGCGAGCATCTTCTCGGCGGAGCCTCAGCGCGCGGGAGGCAAGGAGATGCAGATGCCCATCGAGGATCTCGACCTGCCGGTGCGGGTGCTGAACTGCCTGCACCGCGGCGGGATAAACACGGTGGGGCAGTTGATCGAGAGGACGGAGGAGGACCTGCTCGCCCTGCGCAGCTTCGGGGCGAGGTCCATCGAGGACGTGAAGGAAAAGCTGGAGAAGAGAGGCCTCGGCCTGCGAGCCAAGTGATCTCCGCGATCCGGAAACCGTAGCGACGATAACGAGGGGTTGAGCCATGCCGCAGCCGAAGAAAGGCAGGAGACTGGGGGGCAGCGCCTCCCATCAGCGTTCCATGCTGGCCAACCTGGCCAGGGAATTGATCGAGCATGAGAGGATAAGGACCACCCAGGCCAAGGCGAAGGAGGTGCAGCCCCTGGTTGACAAGCTGGTGGGCCTAGCCAAGCAGGGGGACCTGCACGCCCGCCGGCAGGCGCTGGCTATCATCACCGACCGTGACGCGGTGCACAAGCTGTTCGCGGAGATCGGGCCGCGCTACGAGGACCGCGAGGGAGGCTACTGCCGGGTGGTGAAGATAGGGCCCCGCCAGGGCGACGCCGCGCCCATGGCCGTCATCGAGTTCGTATAGCAACACTTGGGGAAAGGGCCCATTCGTTGCCTTTTCCTTCCTTCTTCCGGTCGGGCCGGGGGATAGGGCTCACTCCGCGACGCGCGGCCTTGCGCAGGCCACTCTTTTTCCGCAAGGCATGCTATATTGCAATATTTGCCCCTACGCCCTTACTGGGTATGAGGCCGCTTGCGATGTCGCTCGCCCGACCCCCGGTCCCGGCCTGGCGTGATTTATATGATTCATATGGAGTTGCGGGGACAGGGCCCGGACATGTCCTTGAGAAACATGGACGGGGCCTGTCCTTAAGACCCTTTAACAGATATATTCTGGGGCTAGTTCTCGTTCATGTCTGAAGGTTAACCAAGGTAGAGGGTTTCTGCCCCCTTCCTTGACCTTACCCTTTTCTTCTTCAGGCTCGGAGCCTTGGGGTAAAGGTTTGGGCGAGCGGGAGGGGGGTAAAATCGGTGTATGGCAAACTACATGATGACGCTGGCGTACGACGGAACCGAATACAAGGGTTTCCAGGTGCAACCGGGGCTTCCCACCGTGCAGGGCGCGCTCGAGGAGGCGCTCGGTCGTGTGGCGAGGCTTTCCTCACCGCTTTATGCGGCGGGAAGGACGGATGCGGGGGTGCATGCCAAGGGACAGGTGGTGAGCTTCCATGCATCCCTGCGGGTGGAGGCCGCTAGGCTGACCCGCGCCTTGAACGCGCTCCTTCCGGATGACATCGCCGTTATCTCCTGCCGCGAGGTGGATGAGGGTTTCCATGCGCGCAGGGATGCGGCCGCCCGCGCATATTCCTATTATTTCCATACGGGTGACTCTCCTTGCCCTTTCCGCCGTCGCTACACGCTGCACGTTGACGGGCAGCTCGATGAGAAAGGGATGGAGGAGGCCCTGCGCGCCGCCCTCGGCGTGCACGACTTCACCTCCTTCTGCCGCCGGGAGGAGGGAAGGTCCGCAACGCGCGAGGTCTACGAGGTGGAGGTCTCGAGGCGGGGTGATCTTCTACGCGTGCGGGTGAAGGCGAACGCCTTCGCTTGGATGATGATGCGCATGCTCTGCGGGAGCCTGCTCGAGGTGGGCAAAGGCAGGTGGTCCCCGCAGCGGTTCCGCGAGGTACTGGCGGCACGGGACAACTCGCTCTCCGGGCCGGCGCTGCCCCCGCGCGGGCTCTTCCTCGAAGAGGTCTTTTATCCCGCAGGGCCCTGATGCTCGCGCGCCAGGATACCGTGTGGGGCGGTGGAGGAGATAAGCCGGCCTTTTCAGGTGGAGGGATTGGGCGTCAGCGTGATTTGGGAACGGAGGCGCTGCAGGCCTTCCTGCGGGTCATAACCCGCGAGTTCCAGGACCAGCTTGGCGGGAGGAGAAGACGCCTCCCTCACCCAGACCCGGCACTTGCTCTCGTAGCGCAGGTTGCGGAAGTACTCCCAGGCCGCGCTGGAAAGGATATCCTGCGCGCGGTCTCCGGACAAAGCCAGCAGGTAGACATGGAAGGTCGCGCCCCCGCTTTCCTCTTCCCCCTCGCTCACTGGCGTTCCGTATCCGGAGAGCACCTCCGGGAAGTTGCGGGGATCGTACAGGCGGTTGGGCATATCCCCGGCGTCGATCACCTTGACCCCGCTGCCTTCCTTGCTGTAGACCAGGCCGTCCTGGGATAATATAGTAATTGTTTCCTCGCCGGTTGGAGAGGAGCGCAATACGGAGATGGAGAATTCCCCGCCTTCCACGAAGCCCTCGCCCTTCTCGTTCCCGTAGACGGTGTACCCGGAAACCCCTATCCAGGTCTCCACCTCCAGGCGAAAACGGTAGGCGGGGCTCATGCCTAGAGCGCGCAGGGATGCTTCCACCACCTCCCGGTCACGGTCTTCCGCCCCGCTTGGCTGCCGGCCGCAGCCCGTCGCTATGAGGGGAAGCGTGAAGAGGAGTGCGAACAGCAAGATGCGACGCGGGGCGCTCATGAGGACCGGATCACCGCCAGGATTTCGTCGCGCTTCCTTTCCATGAGCTCGCGCGTCTTGGCCTCCAGGTTGAGGCGCAGCAGCGGCTCCGTGTTGGAGGGCCGGACGTTGAACCACCAGTCTTCGTACTCCACGGTGATGCCGTCCAGGCGGTCTATGCGCGCGCCGGCATGGAGCCGCGCGATCTCCTCCAACTTGGACGGGATATCCTCCACCTTGCTGTTGATCTCGCCGGAAGCGTGGTATTTCTTGAAGGGGCGCAGGATCTCGGAGAGCGGCCTGTCTTCCAGGCTGACGATCTCCAGCACGATGGCCGCGGCGATGATCCCGGAGTCGGCGCGGTAGTTATCGCGAAAGTAGTAGTGCCCGGAGTGCTCGCCGGCGAAGATGGCACCCGTTTCCGCCATGGTCTGCTTGATGAAGGAATGGCCCACGCGTTCCCTTATAGGGATACCGCCGTATGCGAGGATGGTTTCCGGGACCACCCAGCTGTTTATGCAGTTATAGATGATCTTCTCGCCGGGGTTGGTCTGGAGGATGCGCCGCGCCACCAGGGCGGTGGTCAGGGAGCCGCTCACCGGCTCTCCCCGGTTGTCCACCAGGAAGACGCGGTCGGCGTCTCCGTCGAAGGCCATGCCCAGGTCCCCACCCGCTTCCTGCACCCAGTGCTGCAGGAGCTCTATGTTTTCCGGCTCGATGGGGCTTGGCTGGTGATGGGGGAAGGAGCCGTCAAGCTCAAAGCAATGGGAGACAAGTTCGCATGGAAGATGTTGGAAAAATGCGGGGAGGATCAGCCCCGCCATGCCGTTGCCGGCGTCCGCGACCACCCGCAGGGGCCGGATGGCCGAGGGGTCGATGAAGCTGAGGACATGCTCGATGTAGCGGGAGAGCATGTCCCTCTCCGCCACCTCGCCGCGGCGCTGGGAGGGAGGGAAATCTCCCGCCAGCACCAGGTCCCTTATCTGTGCAATGCCGGTGTCCTCGCTGATGGGACCCGCGCGGCGGCGGCAGAGCTTCAGCCCGTTGTATTCAGCGGGATTGTGTGATGCGGTGAACATCGCTCCCGGGAGGTCGAGGTCCCCGGAGGCGAAGTAGAGCATGTCGGTGGAGCACAGGCCTATATCGATCACGTCCGCGCCCTGTTCCACGGCGCCCTGGATGAAAGCATGCGATAGGGGCGGGGAAGAGATGCGAACGTCCCGTCCCACCAGGATCTTCTTCTCTTCCAGGAAGGTGACGAAAGCCCTCCCAATGCGGTGAGCCACCTCCTCGTCTATCTGCCGGGGATAGATCCCCCTGATGTCGTAGGCCTTGAAGATACCGGGATCCACGTCCCTCATCCCATCACCTCCTTCGAGACATGCTAAAATTTTAGCATGGTTTCCCCGGGCGGACCGCAGGCGTGCGCCGGGATCCGCGCGGGCGGAGGTTGCGAGAAGGCAGGGTTTGTGAGCCGGTGAATTGCCCTATGCCGGCGCGGGCCCGCGGCTTGCGAGGTATCTCCCACGCAGGGACCGCCGCTCGGGCGACAGAGGAAGGGGGGTTTCCGTGGCCGATGCGGTGAACTTGGACGACGTGCTGGTCCTCGAGGAGAGAGACCCGGGGGGCATGCTACCGGCGGTGGAGGCGTTTCCCAGGCAGTGCAAGGAAGCCCTGCGGCTGGGCAGGGAACTGCCCTCGCTCCCCCCCGCGGATGGTCTGGGGAGGGTGGCCTACCTGGGGATGGGCGGTTCCGCCATCGGGGGAGACGTGCTGCGCATCCTGCTCGAGGAGGCTACGGGACTTACCATGAGCGTGCACCGCTCCTACCGCTTGCCGGTCACGCTGGGGGCGGACACCCTTGCGGTGGTGGCCAGCTATTCCGGCAATACCGAGGAGACCATCTCCGCCTTCGAGGACGCCGTCTACCTGGGATGCCGCGTCCTCGTCGTTTCCTCGGACGGGGAGCTCCTGAAGCGGGCTCGGGTTTCCGGGTTGCCTTACGTGACCGTCCCCCCAGGCCTGCAGCCGCGAGCGGCGCTCGGCTATCTCTCCCTGGCGGCGGCGGTGGTCATGGAGCGCATGGGGCTGCTGCAGGGATTCGTCAAGGTGGCCAGCGATACCGTAGCCCACCTGGAGGATAAGGTAGAGGAATGGGGGCGACTCTCCGCGACCAGCAAGAATTTCGCCAAGCAGCTCGCTCACCGCCTGGCGGGGAAGATCCCCGTGGTCTACGGGACGGAGAGCCTCCTGGGGGTGGCCGCCTATCGCTGGAAGTGCCAGTTCAACGAGAACGCCAAGACGCCCTCCTTCTGCCACGTCCTGCCCGAGATGAACCACAACGAGATAGTGGGCTGGCACGGGCTCGATGATCTCACGCGCCGCGTGGAGACCATCTTTCTCCTCGAGGAGGACGACGATTCACGGGTCGCGAAACGGGTGGAGGCCACGGCGGAGCTCCTGCGCGACAGGGTGGGCGGGGTCACCGTGATCCGTGTCGGCGGCCGTACGCGCACCGAGAAACTCTTCGGGGCCATGTGCCTGGGCGACTTTGTCAGCGTCTACCTCGCCCTTCTCAACGGGGTGGACCCCACGCCGGTGGAGAGCATAG
>OGCI01002476.1_pt1 | contig 12195 bp, 9 predicted proteins | sample 1570021 | NCBI WGS metagenome assembly OGCI01 (sample SAMN06264664, study PRJEB24512) | hot springs metagenome | isolation source: Hot spring water | place: South Africa: Tshipise | collected 2015-06-21
CCTCCCTTTTGCGGCAACAGCTAATGTAGTCCGCACACCGCCTTAGACGGCGGTTCTTTTTTTATCCCGCCATCAGGGGCGCGTACTCGTCGGCGACAGCAATACCGGTGTTTGCCTCCTGATGGGGGTTCTGGCTCGATGTCTCCCCGTGAGAAGCCGGCGCGAGCGGCTTTTGCCCACCTAACCCCGGTTCGAGCATGGACCGACGCCAGCCTCGGGGTGATGTATTCCACGCCGCGGGACAACTCGCGCGGAACATCGGTGCTTGCAGGTGTGGCGAAGGACAAGGAACTCATCTCCCGTTCGGGTTGGTTTCTGGGACAATCTTAGCACTCGCCCGGCGTCTCGAGAACAGGTTTGCCAGACAGGAGAGGCAAACTGAAGCGCCCCTCTCACGAGGGAGAGGGGCGCCATGAGGCGTTGACTGACTTCATCTCGCTGACCGTTCAGACTCCGTCCTGCCATGAAGACGCCGACGGATTGTAGATAGACGCCATGGCTTTGGTCATCCTCGCGAACTCCTGCCTCAGGTAGTCCGGCTCCAGCACTTCCGCATCCGGACCCCACGAGAGAATCCACCACGAGATCTCTTTGGTGCCGTAGGTCTCGGCGGTGCACACCATACTGCCGTCCGGCTGCATCTCCAGTTTGTAGAAGCGTCGTCCGTGCGTGTCCTTCACGATGTGCGCCACACGAGCCGAGAACTTCACTTTCACGATGACCTCGTCGGTCTTGCCCCACACGCCCCACGACCGCTCGAACCAGGTATCAGGGTCGAAGCGCGTCGGCTTGCGGAACTTCTGCGGCAGCATTTCGGCTTCACGGATGCGTGATACACGGAAAAGTCGGACCTCCCCGTGGCGCTCCGAGAAGGCAAGCAGGTACCAGTGATGCTCGCGGAAAGTGAGGTGCAGAGGATGGATAACGATCTCCTCCTCCTGATTGGTGGAAGCTGCCCAGTAGCGGATGCGCACCTTGCGACGCAGAGCGAAGGCGTTCTGCAATGTGAGCATGATCGTCTGAAAGGCGAAGTAGTTGGCGTAGGTATCGGTGTCGATGCTCACGTGTTGCTTCAGTCTGTCCACCTCGCGCTGTGTCGCCGCGTCCAGCATGGAACGGATTTTGCCCATCGCAGTCTGCAGGTCACGCGCGAAGATAGTGCCCTGTGTGATCGCCGGGTTGGACGCGGCAATCTCGAGCGCCAGAGCCTCCTGCGGTGTGAACCGGATCGGTTCGAGGGATGTCTGCGGCTCCAGCACATACTGCCTCTGCCTGCGGCTATAGCGTTTGGCGAGCAGGTCGCTGTTCTCCAGCAGGCGCAGGTACCGGTACACTGTGCGTTCCGACACTCGCAGCTTCGCCGCCAGTCGCTTCGGCGTCAGATCCTCCTGTCTGCGGATCTCCTGCATCAGGGAAAGCAACCGTTCTGTCTTTGGTCGCCTCGCCTGAAATCCATACATGTTCGCCTCGGGCATTTTGCGAACCTCCAAATAAGGTTTTGTTGCCATCGTCATACTGTGCTTTGACGGTTAACCGTGTCACCTATATTTTATGACAAATTATGCCCTTATGTCAAGCACTTCATCCAACAATTTGAATCTCTCCTCAAAGATGATTTAGTCTAACAGACCTTTCTCATACAATTACCTGAAATCATGGGGCATCCATCAGTGCTTTCAGTCGTTGCAGGTTCACCGGATGCATCTTCTCGGCTTCCGGGGTTTCGAGAATTACGGGCACGCTTCTCAGGCGAGGTTCCCTTAAGAGAATACGGAAAGTTTCATTGCCAAGTTCACCGTCACCGATATGTTCGTGTCTGTCGACCCTGCTTCCGAGCGATTTCTTCGCGTCGTTGACGTGGATGACTTTCAGCCGTTCGAGTCCGATAATGCGGTCAAACTGGTCGAGCGTTGAGGACAGAGCGTCCTCGGTACGAATATCGTATCCGGCAACGAACACGTGACAGGTGTCAAAGCAGACGCCGACGCGCTCGGACCCGCCAGCGGCGTCGATGATGCGCGCCAGGTGCTCGAAACGATAGCCCAGATTCGTACCCTGACCGGCTGTGGTTTCCAGTGCGATACCCGCCTTCATGCCAGCCGTCTGCTCCAGAAGCAGGCGAACGCTTTCGCCCAGCACCTTCAGCCCTTCTTCCTCCGACGAATCGAGGTACGCCCCCATGTGCGTTACCACCCACGGGATGCCGAGCGCCTCTGCACGGTACAGTTCGTCCAGAAACGCCTCGCGGCTGCGTTGAAGCACCTCCGGATTTGGAGCTGCAAGGTTGATGAGGTACGAGTCGTGGGAGATAAGCGATTCGATGCCCGTCTGTTCGCGCGCCTGGCTGAATGCCTGAATGTCCTCTTCCGACAGGGGGCGGGAACGCCATTGCCTGGGACTGGCAGTAAACAACTGCACCGCTGTGCAACCAATCTCATGTCCGGAGGTAATCGCTTTGTGCAGACCACCCGTCGTGGGCATGTGCGCCCCGATCAGTCGAGTATTGTTTGCCATCACTGGTTACTAGCTCCTGTGTATCTGAGGGATGGTTCGTAGCAGGGTGTGATCCGCCATGCTGTGGATACTGCACTGCGCGGCAAGAGCCTGCGCAATTTGCCGGAACGCCTTCGCCTGCGGCGACTCCGGATGCGCTACGATGGAGGGCACTCCCTCGTTTCCGCTCAGGGAGATGCTGGGGTCAAGCGGGATAGAACCGAGGAACGGCACGCCCAGTCGCTCCGCCGCCTGCTCGCCGCCGACGCCCGCAAAGATGGGGGTCACGTCGCCGCAATGGGGGCAAGCGAAACCTGCCATGTTCTCGATGATACCCAGGATGGGTATGGCACGGTTCAGACCCTCCTCCAGTTTGTGGAACATCGCCACCGCTTTCGCGGCGATGGTGAACGCCACGTCTTGAGGTGTCATCACGACGACCACGCCTGTAATCGGCACCGACTGCGAGAGGGTCATCGGTGCATCGCCGGTGCCGGGTGGCAGGTCTACCACAAGGTAGTCTTTCGCACCCCATTCCACATCGGTAAGCAGCTGCCGCACGGTGCCCGCTACCATTGGTCCGCGCCACACTACCGCCTGATCGTCGGGTAGCAGGAAGCCCAGCGACATCATCTGCACGCCATACCGTTCTACAGGGATAATCCTGTCGTTCACCACGCGCGGGGTTTCGCGCGTACCCATCAACAGGGGCACCGAGGGACCATACACGTCGGCGTCCAGCAAACCGACCTTCGCGCCAAGCTGTGCCAGCGCCACGGCTAGGTTCACCGATACCGTGCTCTTGCCAACCCCGCCCTTTCCGCTTGCTACTGCGATGACATGCTTAACGGTGGGCAGGATGTCCTCAGCGCCGACCTGGCGTGAACGCACCTGAGCGGTCATCTCCACATTCACGGCTTTGACACCGGGAACCTTGAGGACTGCCTCAGTTGCCTGCGCCTTCATCAGGTCCTTGACAGGGCAGGCGGGAGTGGTCAGCTCTATCTTAAATCCGACGGTGCCGTCGCAGATTTTCACGTCCTTGACGAAGCCCAGACTTACGATATCGCGTCGCAAATCGGGGTCAATCACCGCGCGAAGGGCATCCAGCACCTGCTGCTCGGTGACCACATGTTCACTCATCATTGGGACTCCTTTGCTCGTCCAGACAGTTTGTTAGGATTGTACCCCGACCTGTGAGGGAAGGCAAGGGCGATGGTGGGTGTCTGGTGAAGGCTCAGCGGTTGTGCCTCAGGAACCCAACCCTCAGCCCCTTCCCTGCGAGGGAAGGGGAGCCGGCGCCTCTTCCCGCGTCGGGGAGAGGTCGGGAGAGGGGTTCTCAAGTGCTTGCTACAGCGTTTCTGCCGACGTCGTTGGGACCTGCACGGGGGTTTGAAACGCCATCAGGGCGATGGTTCAGGCAGGAAAAAGAGCATCTCAGGCGAAGTATGATAAAGAAGTGACCGTGAACGCTTTTCGGAGGGAGGGAACTTTCAATGGTACAATTTCTGCCCGTCAAACTGGGACTGATTGCCGCCAACCGTGGCTTTTTCAGTGATGAGCTCGCCGCCAAAATGCGCAGCGAGACGATTACCGCCATGCGCGAGGTGGGGATCGACGTGGTGGTGCCCGATGAGAGCATGACCAAGCTGGGCTGTGTGGAGACACTCCAGGAGGCGGTCGTTGCGGGCAAGCTTTTCAGAGACAAAGCGGTGGACGGTATCGTGGTTGCCGCGGTGAACTTCGGTGACGAGCAGGGAGTCGCCCTTGCCATCAAGACGGCTGATCTGAATGTGCCCATCTACATCTTTGGCTGTCAGGAAGAGGAGGTGCTTACTCCCAGCACTGCACGCCGCGATTCCTTCTGTGGTCTGCTATCCATCGGGGAGGCGCTTCGGCAGCTGGGTGTAGACTACACGGTGGGGCGCGTGCCCATCCTATTCCCGCGCGAGGAGGCGTTCAAGACGGACATTCAGCGATTTGCCGCGGTGTGCCGGGTGGTCAACGGTATTCGCAATGCCCGATATGGACAGATTGGCGCCCGCCCCGACGCCTTCTGGACATGCCGCTACGACGAGAAGATGCTTCAGCGACTGGGACCGACGGTGGTGACGCTGGACCTCTCGGAGGCGATCGCGGCGGTTCAGCGGATGAACCCGGATAGCCCTGAGGTGCAGCAGCGGATGCAACAGGTAGCACAGTATGCCGATGCCAAAGGCGTGCCCGCCGAGGTGCTGAACAAAATCGCTCGCTTCGAGCTGTTTGTGGAGCGGTTCATCGAGGAGAAGCAGTTGAGCGCTCTCGCCATCCAGTGCTGGACATCCATCCAGATGAATCTGGGCATCTGCACATGTACTACCATGAGTCGCCTGGGCGACCGGGGCATCCCCTGCGCCTGCGAATCGGACATCATGGGGACGCTCTCGATGCACGCGGCGCTGCTGGCTTCGGGCGCGCCTGCGACGCTCGCCGACTGGAACAACCTGCACAACGAGGACCCAGAGCTGGCAAACCTCTGGCACTGTGGTGTGTATCCGACCACCTTCGCCAAAACACCGCCACGCATCGGTGTGCAGGAGATCATCGCTACCACCACAGGCCGCGATAACGCGACGGGGGTTATCGAGTTCGAGGTGAAGGAGGGACCGGTTACCCTTTGTCGCGTCACTCAAAGCCCTGACGGCGAGTGGAAGGCGGCGCTGGCGCATGGCACGGTAGAGGAGAACAGGGCAAAGACCTTCGGCGCTTATGGGTGGTGCCGTATTCCGGGACTGCAGCGCTTCTACCGCGACGTGCTCTGCAGGCACTTCCCACACCATGTGGCGATGACGCTTGGCTCGGTCGGCGATGTGCTGTGGGAGGCGCTCGGCAACTACTTCGGCATGGACGTGTACGCGCCCGAATCCACCTCCGGTTTCTGGACGCCCGAACCACCGTTCTGGAGCTGAGATCGCGTGTACCTAACGAACTGGCAGGAGGGACGAGCAGCACCCTCCTGCCACCTCAGGAGGCGGAATATCCCGATGGAACGAGCGATGATCGACCTAACTCAAATCAAGACCTATCCAATCGCCGAGAGACACAATCTGGTCAAGCGTTCTGACTTCATCGCCGACACCGCCGATTTTCCCGTGTGGCAGAACCGACAGTTCCTGCAGCTGGCTCGGCGGGTGATCCGCGCTGCGAAGGGCGGAAAGCAGGTCATCGTGATGATGGGCGGACATGTGGTAAAGAGCGGTTTGTCACTGCTCATCATCGATTTGGTCAAACGAGGCGTCATCACTCACCTGGCGATGAATGGCGCGGTATCCATCCACGACTTCGAGATGGCTCTGATTGGGGAGACCAGCGAGTACGTCCCTCGCAGCATTGAGGACGGTTCCTTTGGCATGGCGGAAGAGACCGGACGATACATGAACGAAGCCATCAATCGGTACGCAGAGGAGGGGATGGGTGCAGCGATAGGGCGGTGGATTGTGGAGCATAACCTGCCGTATCAGGAGTACAGCATCCTGGCGAACGCCTATCGTCTGGGTGTGCCTGCCACTGTGCATGTGGCGATTGGGACGGATATCATCCACCAGCACCCCATCTGTGATGGTGCAAGAACAGGGTTAGCAACTTATACAGATTTTAAGATTTTCTGCCACAGCGTGGCGCAGATGGCGGAGGGGTGCTATCTCAACTTCGGCTCGGCGGTTATCGGTCCGGAGGTGTTCCTGAAGGCGCTCAGCATCGCACGAAATCTCGGTTACACGGTACATCCCATTACCACGGCTAACTTTGACCTGCGACGGGGGTTAAGCGACTACTTCTATCGCCCATCCAAGAACATCGTCCAGCGTCCCACGTCGCTGGGCGGCAGAGGATTCAACCTGCGGGTAGACCACCGCGTGAGCATTCCGTCTCTCCATCGTCTCATCGTACAGGCACTGGAGGCGAAGTAAGATGCCGGAACAATTGACGGTCGCCCACATCAGCGATACCCACCTGGGGTATCGTTCGCTGTCCCGACAGGACCCTAAGACCGGTGTCAACCAGCGTGAGGTAGACGTGTATCGGGCGTTCGCGCAAGCGATGGACGCGATTCAGCTGGCATCCCCAGAGATTATCCTCATCACCGGCGACCTTTTCGACAAGAAGATACCGAGCATCTGGTCGCTGGGCAGAGCCTTCCGCGTACTGCGTGTAGTACAGGAGAAGCGAAAGGGAAAGCCCCTGATACTCCTCGGGGGCAACCACGATACTCCGCGGATGCGCGAAAGCGGTGCGGTCTTTCCGCTCTTCGAGGAAATACCGGGCGTCAAAGCTGTTTACGGTAAGCCGGACATTGTCCCCCTGCCTGAGCTGAACACAGCGGTCACCTGCGTCCCAGCAGCGGGTGCCATACGCGTTGCGGAAGAGAACTATCAGTTAGAGCCCCTTGAGGGTTTCCGCTACAACATACTGGCAGTGCACGGGATGCTTCAGGGGATGACTGCCTATGAGTACTCGCCATTTTTCCTGCCAAGGTCGCGAGTCATTGACGAGCGATGGGACTACATTGCGCTGGGCGACTATCACGACTTCCACAAGGTAAGCCACAATGCCGCTTATGCCGGCGCCACCGAATTCACTACCACCAACATCTGGAACGAAAGGCGCGAGAAAGGCTGGCTGTGGGTGGTTATTGAGAAGGGGAAGGTGCCCCTCATTCGCCATCGTACGGTGCCGACGCGACGGGTGACGCAGCTGAGCGATTTGGATGCCGATCAATGTCAGAGCGTGGACGAGGTGGTCGAGCGCGTGCTAGCGGACGCGGAGCAGGAGAATGTGAGTGAAGCGCTGGTGAGAGTGCGCATCGCCAGCGTGCCATACTCCGAGCGTGCCAGAGTGCAGAAGGCGATCCTGCAGAGCCTGGCGGACGCCTTTCACGTACACGTGGAGTTTCGTGTGGCACAGCGGGTCACTGTTTCCGCTGTGGATGCCTCTACAGGCGCGGGCAATGTGCAATCCATCGAGGAGCGATGGCGCCTGTTCGTGGAGGAACGCAAGCAGGAGCTTCCGGGCGACGTAAGCGCGGCTGAGGTTGTGGAGCGAGGATTGCAGGCGTTGAGCGCGGTCAGTGAGGGAGGGTAACGATGAAACTGCAGCGTCTTCAGCTGAGCAACTTTCGGCAGTACATTGACCTTGACCTCACGTTCGACGACGGGATCACCGCAATCATTGGGGCAAACGGCTCGGGCAAAAGCACCCTGCTGGAAGCCATCTGCTGGGCACTTTACGGTACAGAGGCGTTGCGCAGTAAGGTGGAGGAGGTGCGTCCTCTTTTTCTCAGTTCACTGGAGAGCACTTCTCAGAGGAGCAGGGGCACGGTGCCTAAAGTGGTGCTCAACTTCTCGCTGGGCGATATGGTGTATGAACTGGAGCGCACCCCGCAAGGCGCGCGGCTTTACCGCCTGAACGGAGAGAGGGTCGCCATCGCAGACGGCACCACCGCGGTCAACGATATGGTACAGAAAATACTCGGTGGAATGACATATCGTCAGTTTCTCACTTCCTTCTTCGCACAGCAGGGCGAACTGGAGTTCCTGCATTTCGACAAGGCGCGCCGGCGCAATGAGGTACTCCGGATGCTGGGGCTGGAACGGGTGAGCCGCAGCGCGAAGTGGATGGATGACCAGCTGACGACGGAGCGCGCCGAATTGCGTGGCAAACAGTCGCTGCCCCTCAGTCCCGAGGAGGCGCAGGCGCAGCTGAAGTCGGCGCAAGAGGAGCTGAACCAAGCCCTGACCGAACTGGCTGAAGCGGAGAAGGCGCTTACGGCTGCCCGTGCCGAGTGGGAGCGATGGACGCCGTTAGCGCAGGAGTGGGAAGCGAAAAAGACCGCGCATGACAGCCTTCAGACGCAGACGCAGCTTCTGCAGCAGACCATCTCGGCACGTCAGCAGGAACTGTCCCGGTTGACCCGGGACGTGCAGGAGGCGACTGCGGCAAAAGCGCGGCTGGAGGAACTGCGTCCGAAGGGTGAGCGTTACAAGCAGGTGCGTGACCAGCTGCAGGCGATGGAGGACCTCCAGCGGTATGAACAACGTCGCGCAGAGTTGCGAGCGCGCATCGAGGCGTTGGAGGCACAGGTAGCGGAGCGTCAGCAGAAACTCGCCCACGCAACCGCTCATCTGGCTGAACTGCAGGAGCACAAAAAGGCTCTGGATGAAGAGGAAAAGCGTGTGGTTGCTCTGGTGCAGAAGGTGAGTGAACTGGATGATCTGCGTCGCCAGCTCGAGACAATGGACCGGCTGAAGTCAGACGTACAGCAGAAGCTCGCTGCCCTCGACGCGCAGATAACCTCCATGCGCGGGCGCCTCGATGACCTGAAACGACAGGTTGAAGCCAGTGAACACATCGTGCAGGATTTGGAGCGCACCCAGCAGCTGGTGCAGGAAGCTGAGCAGAGGGTGCATGACCTCGAAGCCGAGTTCGCTCGGCTGGAACGCCTGCGTGGCAGTGTCATTGCCCAGGCGGAGGCTGAGGCGAACAGTGTCCGCCGGCAGATGAGTGAAATTGAAGAGAAACGACAGAAGGTGGAGGCGCTCGGACCCGACGGTGCATGCCCGGTATGCACCCGGCCCCTCGGTGAGGATTTTCCCAGCGTGGTTAAGCACTTCGACTCCGAGCTGGAGGTGGCGGAGCGGCGCCTGCAGGCTGCCCTGAGCCGGAAGGCCGAAGCGGAGCGCGATACGGAAGCCATCGAACAATGCCGGACAAGCCTTCAGGAAGCGCGAAGCGACCTCCAGCAATATCGCGAGCGAGTCGCGCAGTTGCGTGAGCAGGCGAACCAGCGGGAAAGATGGTCACTGGAGGCGCAACAGCTGGATAAGCAGATTGGCGCGCTTGCCAGGCAGCGGGAGGACCTTGCGGCTTCCTATGATGCGCAGGCACACGAGGCGCTTCACCAGAGTGTGAACGAGCTGCTACCGGAAGCCCAGCGGGCGCAGACAGAACAGCAGGTTCTCCGTGAGAAGATAGCTCAATGGCGGCGCGAGGCGGACCGTGTCCGAGAAGAGGGACGGCAGGCGCGTGCGGGTCTGGAAGATGCGCAATCGCAGCGTCGGCAGGCGCAGCTGGAGCTATCGCAACTGCCGACCGGGTATGATGCCACTCTCCACCAGCGCCTTCGCCAGGAACTCGCCGAGCTTCAGCCGGTGTGGGACGAGGCGCTTCAGCTGCGTCCGGTGGCAGACCGCCTGAGCGACCTGCAGACGCAGTACGAAGGGGTAGAAGCGGCTCTGAAGCAGGCTGAGCAACAGATGGAGTCGACGCAGCAGAAGCTGATAGAGCTGGCGTACGATGCGGGGGAGTACCAGCGAGTCATCGAGCAGTATGCACAATGCGAGGGCAAGGTCCGTCAGGCTGAGACGCAGGTGAGCGTGCTTCAGGAAAGGGTCACTCAGCGCTCAGCGCAGGTGCAGGCGCTGGAGGAACAGTGGCAACGTCTGCAGGAACACCTGCGCGAACTGCGTGAGCTGCAACGCGCTGTTCAACGTGACGAAATCGTACGGAACTGGCTGCGCAGCTTCGGTGACCTGCTGAACGGCGAGGTGGTCCCCGAACTGCAGGAGCGCGCCGGGGAGCTTCTCAACCTGCTGACCGATGGGCGATACACGCAAATCCACATCTCGGAGGATTTCGAGTTCACCCTGCTGGACGAGGAGCGCCCGAAGCCCATCATCTCAGGAGGCGAAGAGGACATTGTGAACCTCAGCCTGCGTCTGGCGATGGCGGAGATGATTTGTGAGCGCACAGGTCAGCCGCTTGGACTGTTAGTGCTGGATGAGGTGTTTGGCTCGCTGGACGCGGACCGACGCGAGAATGCCCTGCAACTGCTTCGTCGCCTGCGCGACCGCTTTGACCAGATTATTATCATTTCCCACATCGAGGAGATACAGGCTGGCGCAGACCGGTGCCTATGGGTGGACTACGACCCTAAACAGCATCGCAGTTCGGTGCGCGAGGAAGCGACGTTCCTGCTTTCAGCAGAGATGCTGGAGGCGGAAGTGCTGAAGCCCGAGGAGCCAGCTCTCCATGTAGCCAGATTGGGAGGGTTGTTCGAAAGCTGAATGGACGAGCTCAGCAAGAGGCGCAAGTGGCGACGGTGGCTATCTGCCATCCTGGCAGAGACAGAACGCCTTTGCCACGCACGGCGTCTGTTCAATGAGGTGAAGAATCAGGTTCGCCACGATCCGGAGTGGGAAGAGTGGCTGGAAAACCTGTACCTGGTGGGGGTATCCCTTGTAATCCGCAGGCTGGCTGACCCTAACGCACGACACCGGACGATCTCCCTCGTGAAACTGTTACAGGATATGGAGCGTCACTCCGGGTGCCTGTCGCGCCTGGGGGCATTGAGAGCGAACCCAGCTTCTCGAAGGGCGGAAGTGCAACAGCTTTTCGACCAATTCGCAGGTCTCGGCAGCGTGCACATGCCCCAGGCGGTCATTCGGCAATGGCGGGAGGACTTCGAGCGTGTCGCAGAACCTTTTCGAGCGTGGGTAGACCATCGCATAGCACACTTCGACCTGTGCGAGGAGAGCCTTCCCCCGACGTGTGACCAGATCGAGCAGGTGTTGAACCACCTGGATGACGCCGTTATCAGGCTGAGGCTGTTGCTGGGAGCGTGAAAGAAAGCCCCCTCGCATGGGCGAGAGGGCTGGAGGGGGGAGCTCATTAACTGCGTTACACACATCTGACCACAGCGTTGCCGGTACCGATCACGCCCTGATAGCTAAGCACCTGCACCTCACGCGCCTGCTGGGCAAACCCGGACAACACCGCCAGATGGTGCAGACCGCCGACGGGCTGGGCGCGTGCCGCAAGGAACGGGTCCATGTTCAGCAGGTCAGCCCATGCGCGAGTCTCCAGCACGCGCAGAACCTGTTCGTCGTGCTGTTTGCCTTCGGGTGAAACGGCGGTGATGTTGCGATGGTCCAGGCGCCCGGATAGCCCGCCGACTGCCAGCAGAGCGATGCTGCGCTTCCACATGGCTGCGGTTTCGGCGAGGACGCGCCCCCAGCGGTAGCTGTCGCGGAGGGAGATGGGACAGATACTCATCGGCACCACCTGAATGTCCCTGCCCAACTGCAGGGCGTGCAACGCGACCACGGAACTCATATCCAGTTCGCATGACTGGGTCACCAGCCGCACAGGCAGAGAAGCATCGGCGCCGTGTTCCACCAGCATCTGCGCCAGCTGAGGAGCACCATGATACTGGTACGTGAGCATTCCGATAAAGTTTTCCTCTAAAACTCCTATATATTGGGCACAGGCGCCCACGCTGAAGGCATCCGGGGTCACCCAGCCTGCCGATACCACCAGCAACACCCGAGTGCCGCTATCCTTCAACTCCTCGGAGACGCGGCGAAGGGCATTGTGCAGAGACAGGAAACTCGTCGCCATCTCTTCGTCCAGCAAGAGCGACTGCGCAGGGATGACGTAACTGCGGAGGGCTGACGCATTCGCTGGTTGGTACCCATGTAGTCGGATTTGATGCATTTTAACCCCCTTCCTTGCACATAAAGTGCTTCGCTCCGGCTACTGAAGCCAAACGCTATCCCGTCCAACGATGCGCACAATATCTTGCTGTGTGCTGTCGCTCACGTCCACATTCAGGTGAGAGATGACGCGGTAGCGCTGCTTGCCTGCGTCAATGTGCAGCACGAGTCTTGC
>OGCI01002477.1_pt1 | contig 12189 bp, 12 predicted proteins | sample 1570021 | NCBI WGS metagenome assembly OGCI01 (sample SAMN06264664, study PRJEB24512) | hot springs metagenome | isolation source: Hot spring water | place: South Africa: Tshipise | collected 2015-06-21
CCTTACATTCGTGATTTTTCTACTTGGTATATTCGTCGTAGTAAAGATGTTCTTGAAAGTCACGGAGAAGAAGTGACGGCCTGTTTAGTTGAAACGCTTAGACTTTTTGCTACAGTTACAGCACCAATTCAACCTTTTAATACTGAAAAAATTTGGTCACTAGTCAAACCAGACCAAGGACCTGAATCTGTACATTTAACTGATTATCCAAGCACAGAGCCAATTACTCCAAAACAACAAGAATTACTTGATAGAATGGAGCTAGTTAGAAACTTAGTTAGTCAAATTCACAGTATTCGTAAAGAGAGACAAATTCGTGTAAGACAGCCACTTTATGCTGATTTTGCTAAATTTGAAATTGAATCTGATTTGGTTGAACTACTACAAAAAGAGTGTAATTTGCTTAGTAAAGATTTATCTAAAACAGAGGGTGAATGTTGGGAATACAGTGGAGAATTAGGTTATCTCAAGATTGATTTAGTGGTAGATAAAGACTTAAGTGTACTTGGTTATGTTAGAGATTTTGAAAGAGCAGTGCAGGATTTTCGTAAGAGACAAGGCTTCAAGCCGGGTCAACTGGTAGCTATGAAATGGCAAATTGCTCACCTGGAAGATGAAGAAATTTGGCAAAAAGTTTTGCAAAATATTAACTGGCGAAAACTTAATGTAGAAGTCAAATGGGAAGAGCAAGGGCTAGACGAACAACTAAGTAAATTTTTTGAAGTTAAAAGTTTAGTTAAAATTTTGGTGGATATTTAAAACCAAATATTTTGTTGTAGCTGCAACCAGTTGCCAACACCTTAAGTTCTTTTCGTGTAGAGACTTTTGTGTTTATAAGACGGGAAGCTTATATTGAGTAAATATCGGAACTTCTCTTTATGCAAACTTCTTCAATAGGAAAACTTCTTATATAAATTAACCAATTTTTTTGATTATGTGATAACTACTGTTTTTAGTAATTTTAAAAGATAAGTTTATCAAAACTAAAAATTTATACATTCGACATAAATGTACATGTCTGTGCGTTTATGTATTTAAATACTTTAGAATCAATGGAAAATTTTGTAAACTTTGCACGATAGATCATTAGATCATTCTCTAAGTCTTATATTAGTGGAATAATTTTTGGATATTTTACAATCAATAGAGACAGACAGAATCGGCAGAACCAATGCCAGATTTCTTTTTGTAAAAAATACGTCTTTTTATATTTAATTTTTCTCTAAATCTATCCGTCTAAGATTAAGGTTGATAAGGATTAAGTTTTAAATTTAGCTCTTTGGGTTTGGCTAATTACTATAAATAAATTAGATACTGACATAGTAAAAAATTAACCTTATCTTTATATAAGTTGTATTTCCTCTTCACTCAGCCATATAGTTTATACACCAGCCTTTGTCTATATCTGATTTTTAGATATTAAGATCTAGTTTTCAAGTTCTTGTTTTGAAAGATGTTTTTATTGAATACTAAGAATTTTTATTTATTAAAAACTGTTTCTCCAAACTTTGAAATTTATTTTGCAAAGTTTCTACAAATATTGATCAAACAAAAACTCGCCACCATTTTTTCAAGGTAAGGTTGTTTTTTGAATGTTTTAGTTGTTGAGCCATTTTTCCATGAAAACAATTTTTCGTTATATTTAAGATTCCTCTCCCTCAGTCTAAGTAGTAAAGTAACGAAAGATAATAAATATTGACTAATTATTATAAAAAACATTTAATCCTCTTAGTTAAACATTTAATCCTCTTAGTTAATAAAAGTATATATGAGTTGTTTTCAACCAACTAAGGTTCTAATGTGCCCACCTACATACTTTAAGGTAAATTACGAAATTAATCCGTGGATGGATGTACAAAATTTTGTTGACCAAGATTTAGCGAGTTTACAGTGGCAAAATTTATACAACCAAATATCTTGTTTTTGTCCGGATATTAAAACGATTGAGCCACATCCAGACCTTCCTGATTTGGTTTTTATTGATGCTGGTTTTTTGTATAAAAATATTTTTATTCCTTCCAATTTTAGATTCCCTGAACGGCAACCAGAGTCAGTAATTTTTGCTGACTGGTTTGCTTCCAATGGGTACGAAATCAAAAAAATTGAAAAAGAATTTTATTTTGAAGGACACGGAGACACTTTGTGGGTTGATGACAAAACTGTATATTGTGGTCATGGTTTTCGTAGTCATCCTGATAGTTACAAACACATTCAGAACATCCTATCGGATGAAGCTATTTTAGACATTCGACTTATCAAACTCACAGATCCTAGATTTTACCATCTAGACACTTGTTTTTGTCCGATAAACAAAGATACTGCTCTTGTCTTTGCTGATGCTATAGATGTGGATTCACTTAAAAAAATTAAAACAGAGTTAGACTTAATTGAAGTCCGGAGTGAAGATGCTCTTAATTTTGCTTGTAACAGCCTAGTATTTGGTCAGCATATAATCATGCCTTTTGCTTCTAGATGGTTGCAAGAACAATTGAAGTCTAGAGGTTTTCATGTTCACATTGTGGAAGTCAGCGAGTTTATAAAAGCAGGTGGTGCTTGTAAGTGTTTATGTATGCCTCTTTAGAAAGCTTTGCAGTTAAATCCTACACTTTTCTAAGTCTTTATTGAATAAGAGGAAATAGTGACGCTAGTTTTAAAAATTGAGCCAGTTTAAAAATCTCAAACATAAAAGCTGTGAGTTTGATTTTTCCAGGTTTCACACTGATAAAAGTAAGAATCCATATAATTATTAATTTATCTAGCGTTTTTTAGATTAAAGCATTTAAAACAGTTATTTTTTAACCTTATTTAGGGGTATAGATACAAGCGCTTTTAAGCATTTTCTGCAAACTTTTTTTACAAACCTTGCCATGAGCAATTTTGATCGGAAGCAATGTCTATTATAAAGTTATTTTGCAAAATAGAGCCAAACAACTTTTGTATAGACTGACTGGCATTTTGCTTTGCTAATTCTAAAATATTACTTTCACAGGCAGCATCAACTAAGGATCTCTTACTTTCTTTGATTACAAGTTGTAATAACTTTTCATTTAATTCTCTTCTTTTATCCGGGTTTAGTGTCTCTAAGTTATACAAAATTGTTATTCTTTCTTGTAAAATTCTGGTTTGATTCTCTAAAACATTAGCATCAAAAATTTCGGGTGCTGGAATATTGATTTTGATTTTCTTTGTATCAACATCAAGTTCTATATCTTCAGAGGAAATCTTGGAAAGATCAATACCAGCGATAACATAACCAGTGATAGAAAATTTTTGTGTCCGTTTGTTTTCCAAAACGGTGTGTCCAAAAACAGTCAAATCTCCCAAATCAACGGTGACTTCTACTTCCCGCTGTATTGTTTGTCTTACTGTTTCTAGTCGTTCTAGAGCTTGGACTTCTTGTAAAATTACCATCTTATCAATTACAACCGTAAATTGATCACGATTTTTGCTTGTATTCGTTTGTGTATCATTTTGAAAAAGATTTTGCCAAATAAACAAAATTGATAAGACTACTAGTGTGGTGATTATGATAGTTGTAATTATATTTAGCCATTGTTTCCAACCACTAAAAAGGTTTGTTACTTTTCTCTGAGATTTATTACTAAACATATAAGTTTTTATGATTTTTATGAAATTATTTTCCACACTTTTTCGTTAATCAAACTATCAACTATATCAGACAATCCAGAAACAGACTTTTCAAATAAACCAAATTAATACAACATTCTTATTTAGAAGGTTTTTTAGCGCCATACTTACTTCTACCTCTCATCCTCTTTTGTACACCAGCAGCATCATATTTTCCGCGAACAATATGATACCTTACACCGGGCAAGTCTTTTACTCTACCACCTCTAATCAAAACTACACTGTGTTCTTGTAAGTTGTGCCCAATACCTGGAATATATGCTAAAACTTCCATTTTGTTAGACAATTTAACTTTAGCAATTTTACGAACAGCAGAATTAGGCTTCTTAGGGGTTGTAGTGTAAACCTTTATACAAACACCTCTTTTGAACGGATTATTACAATTTATAGCTTTGTTAAGCAAACTATTCCAACTTTTTGCTAAAGCTGGAGACTTAGTTTTTCTAATAACTTTTTTCCTAGGATTTCTTATTAATTGATTAACTGTTGGCATACTAATAGATTAGTTGGCAGGAATTAACTTGACTTTCAGATCGTGGTTTTCACCAAAAATGAACAATCTGTTGTTCATTCTCACATCTTGATGCCGGTTCTTTGGCAACATTCTTTTGATGGCAAGATAAATAGGTTTAGTTGGATCAATTTGGTATTGTTCTTTGTATGATCTAATTTTTAGACCTCCGGGGTAACCAGAGTGAAAAAAATAGTTCTTTCTTTCAAATTTTCTTCCAGTTAAAATTGTTTTCTTAGCATTTATAATTACAACCACACCGCCCATATCCACATCGGGTGAAAAGTCTGCTCTATTTTTACCCATCAAGAATCTAGCAGCTTTGGTAGCTAACCTACCCAGAGGCTCCTTACTAGCATCAAGCAAATACCACGTTCTTTGTAAGTTAACTTTTGTTGGTCTGGTTGTTTTTAGGGGTTTTAATATCTTTTCAGGCATATTCTCATTTACTAGGTAATAATAACTATGCTTTTATCATGCAAGGTAAAATAATCATGAAGTTTATAAATTTGGGTATAACCACCTTGCCTTTCTTTCATCTTTGGGACAATTTCCTCTATTAATTTGCGAGCTACATCTTCTTTAAGAAAAGGTCTTACTTTAGAGTAAGCTAACTTTTTGTTATCACCAGCCCTCTTGCAAAGAGTAACTAATCTCTCAAACTTTTGAGCTGACCATTTAGCTCTGGGGGAAAAGGTAATAATTTTACCATGAGTTATAAGTGCTGTGACTAAATCTTGCCAAAGTTTTTTTCTTTCCTCTTTGGTCCTTTTAAATTTCTTTACATTCTTTTTATGGCGCATAAAACGTTATTTTACTATTTCGATAACGGTTTGTTCTGGCCTAAAACCATACTGTCGGTGGTAGTTAGATTTGGCTTTGTATTTTACGACCCGTATTTTTGGACCTTTTTGGTGCTTAATCACCTTAGCTTTCAATTTTTTCGTATTGGAATCTTTTTCTTGAAAAGAAAAAACCAAATCCAAATAAACTAACCCACCCTCTGCAACATTCTTCAATCTATCAATAATGATTCGTTGACCATAGTTCACTATATACTGTTTTGATCCTGATTGCACTACGAAAGGCATAATTCTAAGAAATACCTAAAATTTTAATTTTTTTAACTTTCTTAGTTTTAGAGATATCATTTAGTCTAATATCAACTTTTACTTCCGAACCAATTTCTTTTCCCAAAACAGCTTTAGCTAAAGGAGATTCGTTGCTAATTTTAAAGTTTAAAGCATCAGCTTCACTTGCACCAACTATTTGTACTTCAAAAGTAGAATTATCTTCAAGATATTTGACTTTTACAGTGGAACCAATTTGTACTCTGGAACTATTTGTTGTCGAACTTTCGGTACCAATAAGTCTGTAATTATTTAAAATTTCTTCAATCTGAGCTATTCTTGTTTCCAATTCTTCCTTTCTATCGAGTGAAATTTCATAATCAGCATTTTCCCTTAAGTCTCCTTGAGCTCTAGCAGCCTCAATTGCCTCCAAAACTTGAGGCAGAAATACTTCTTTAATTTGTTTTAGTTCTGATTGAAGCTCAGCTAAACCCTCTTTAGTTAGGTAGTTAGTCATGGTAAAACCGAGTAGGGGCTACTAAATAACATTTTATAGTTCTTGTCAAGCAGATATTTTTTATACCACTTAACTTGACTATATTATACTTCTTTAGGCAAACTTAGATATTTTTGAGACAATCAAACAGTAATTTTAAAAATTACAGAAAAGTGCTACCAAAAGAAATAGTTTTTCATTTATAAATTTTTGACAAAAGCCTAAATTAGAAAGAATTTACTTAAGTTTATTAAGATTGCATGACAGTATTGGATTGGTTACAAATTCCTATTTGGTTGTTTTTGGGAATAACTATTTGGAATTTAATTTGGCTAAAATTGCACAAAATTTCCTCTCAAAATAAACTTTTGTGGTTATTTATTTTAGTTCACAATGAAGAATCAAAAATTGGCAGGTTATTAGAGTCAGTTACGTAACAAGGCCTAAAACCTCAAAAATTAATTGTTGCTAGCGATAATTCTACAGATCAAACTAACAATATCGTACTTAGTTTTACTCAAAAATATTCTTGGATAGAGTTGCTTGAATTATCAACTTTACCTGAGAGGTTGAAAGGAAAAGCAATGGGCTTGTTGTCAGGGATATCAAAAAATTATTTAGTCAAGAACTAACATTTGAAAAAAATTATGTTTTTAGATGCAGATGTTTGACTTAGACAAGGTGCTTTTAAAAAACTCAAAATATTAGCCTTTTATACCTACTATCTTAGCCAAAATCTGTATCTACAAATGTTCTACTCACCCCTTTGGTTAACTGGATAGTTTTGAGTTTTTACCTCTTTAGTTAGCTAATCAGCACTCAGATCCGTTATTATTTGCAGCTAACGGACAATGTTTTGTTTAGTTTTTTAAAAATTATTACGAAGTTTTAGGTACTTACGAAGTAAGTTAAAAATAGTTTGCTGGAAGATATAGAGTTTGCTAGATTGGCCCCAAATTTGGTTATAAAATTGGTTATAAAATAGAAAATTTAGAGTTTTATAATTGTCAGATATAGTATAAAAATTTTATTGAGATAGTCAACGGTTTTAAAAATATAATTTCTAAAGGTTAGTTTAGCTCAATTGTATTTGTGTTAGGTGTTTTTTTAATCTGTTTATTATTTTGAACCCAATAATTTGGCGGTTAATCTTTTATAAAGATGTTTGGTGACATACATATCTAAACAGAATTTTTTGGGAAGTTTGGCTGCATATATTTCAGATCTTATGTTTACTTGGGTTGTCTTTTTTACTTTTTGGAAACATATACAAGGACGAATTAAGTGGAAAGGTAGAAAATATTTGATAGAAATTAAAAGTATATTTTTGTTAATTTTAACAAAATGTTTTTAAAACTTTATCTAAATGAATTCTTTAAAGTTAATCTTGTAGTTTACAATTTATTCAAATAATGTATACATCCTTTTGGATTGGTTTTATTCTTTTGAATAATATTTTAATCTTTAAAAAACACAAATAATATTTAGAATAAATTTATAAATTACCGCTTTAAAAGAACTTTATTTGTATGAATTTGAGCCAATATCCCAATTAAGGCATACTTTTATAGTAACTTATTTTGAATTTTCTAATAAAAATGTTTAAGTTTGCAACAACAAGGTAGTTGTTAATTTATTACAATTTTTAAAATAGTTAATTTTTAAGTTAAGTAAATTTTTAATTTGACCACACTACTGAATAGTGTACTCACACTATTATAAATAAACAGGAACCGGTTTAATAAGTAGCTAATTAATATCTAGTATGTTTTCCTGGTGCAGCTTGATGAGCTTTATTTACCTATTTTTCTAATTTTTCCTTATCTTCAAAATCTTCCCAGGTAATTCGTAATAATTCAATTTAATTAATAATTTGTTTTTGACGATATGCACAAAAAGTTGCATTTGCGTATCTAAATAATCTACCAAATTACATTTATCAAATGTAAAGTACAGCTTTCCTATATTTGGCTTAATTATGGTAAACATTAAACTTTGTTTAAAAAGACTACATCCTCTAAACATTATTCTAGCGCCAATTCTTCAAATTTTTAAGAAAACATTGTTTAACAAGTATTCTAACAAATTCATGGATTTTTTAGCCATTAAGCAGTTTTTTCTTGTTTTAAAGATTAAATTTTATGTTTTAGAATCGGGTAATTTTAGAACTTTAGCTAGACCTTTCAACAATTGTAAATTCTTTTTTTTATTCAGTAATCTAACTGGGGTAATCAGGCCTACAACAGATTTTTCATGACCATCTAACATTACTTCAACCGTAATCATTGCATAACCCTTACCTAGAGGTAAAATAGGGTTTTCTGTACCAATTACGGCTTTAATCGAAGAAGGTTTCTCGCCTAATTGTTCTCCAGTTTCGATTTGTTGTGAGGCAACTTGGTTACCTGTAAGTAGATGTGTTTTATATTTATCTAAATTATCTAAAAAATTTAATATATCTAACACTTTTCCTTCTGAAGGGTGTGCCAAAAGATTACTTATACCTGAGACACTTTCTATCCTTTCATTAACCGAAAACCCAACCGCTCCGCTCTGTAAAGCCAGCATTCGACTAATTTCTTTTTCTAGATTAGCCTGTTTTTGTTGCATTTCTTCAATTTGTTTTTTCAGTTCTTGCTGTTGACGAGCCGTGACTTGTAAACCAATTAACATCTGATTGATGAACAATTTAAAAGACTTTTCAGTTGGTACACTTCCACTGTTTACAAAGGGTTGGTAAAGATAACCCATCTTTCTAAGAGCGACAAACTCATTTCTGATTGTAGCTGAAGAGAAATCAAAACCATACTTTTTCTGTAACTCCGTAGATCCTAAACTTTTGCCAGTTTCACAAAACTCCTTGATGAGGGCAAATAAAATGTTTTTTTGTCTATTAGTGAGTTCATTAGGGATGTTTGAGGTAGATCTTTTAGGCATAATTAAATAATTTATATAGATTATATAGATTGTGTAGTGATTCTATTGTTGCAAATACTTTTGGGTAGAAAAAAAAGACGTAAACACCCCAACTAGAACTGATATAAAAACCATTAAGCCTAAGGAGAGGTATATTTCTGGAAGTAAATCAGTCTTGCCAGCATCAACATTAGCTGTAAAATAGCTAGCTACTAAATTACTTAATGGAACAAAAATTATCAAGACTATTATATTAGCAATCAAAGCAAAATAGGCTCCTTGGGCAATAAATGGACCTTGAATGTAAGAATTAGTAGCACCCACTAATCTCATAATTTCAATTTCGCTTTTATAGTTATAAATGGCTATTTTTAGAATATTCATCATAACTAGTATGGCGATTAAAGAAAAAACAATTACCACAATTAATCCGATAATATTTGTCCAATAATATAGAGTTTGTAAGCGGTCTATAAAATCTTGTTTATTTAAGACCCTTTTAAAAACTGGCTGGTATTTTTCACTGGTTAATAAGTTGTATACTACTTTATAGTTTTCCACTTTGTCTGGTTTTACTAAAAAATAATCTAGATTGATTTCAAAGTCTATGCTAAGTAGAGTGTTCCTAAAACCGTCTGCTTGGTCAGCATTTTGAGCTAGTTCTCTTTTGGCTTCTTCGTTGTCGACATATCGCCAAGATTGAATCTGAGGAATACGGTCTAGATCCCTTTTGATTTCTGCAATTGTTTGCTCATCCAGATCGGGTTCCAAAAAAATAGTAATTTCAATATTATTGTCTAACTGGCGAAGTAGGTGACTAATAGAAGTTCTCAAGATAATAATTATAGCAACCGAAGAAAGGCTAACGGCTAGTACTGTAATAGCAGTAATTGACAACCAAAAAGATCTAGACAAATTCTTAGCACCTTCAACTAAAGAGTGTTTGTTGAACATATACTAACATATATTTTTAGTTTTTCCGCAAAAATAGTGAGTATCAACCTATATTGATATTGTCAAATTCGTAATAAATAGAATCTATACTTGTCTCCTTTTATATTTGGTATACAAGGATAACGAGTCAATTTTATATTACCATACTTAATATTTTGAATTTAAAAAATTTGAGACAATAATTTATATATAAAAGTATAAAAGAGTTTATAGTTAATTTTCGCTATTTTTATTTTTTTTCTTATTTTTTTAAACTGTAATTATTTGTTACAATGTTTCATATTCTATATTTTGCTCAAATTTTCATCTTTTTATTTAGAGTAAAAATTTAGTTTGCTAGACTTTCTAAATTTTTCTTTTTGTTGATTAAAAACAATCAAACTGAAAGTTATACAACTCTTTTAAACTAAATTAAACTCTTTTAAAGTTTTATTCTATGTTTGTTGTTGAGACTGATTGATAGTTTGCAAATTTACAAGCTCTGTATAAATTCCGTTTTTTTTGATGAAGATCGGTTGGTTTTCCTTGCTCTAAGATTTTATCATTTTTGATAACTAAGATATAGTCTGCTTTAATAGTTGTTAATCTGTGAGCGATAATAATAGCTGTTAGATTTTTCATCAATTCGTTAAGTCCAGTCCCTTCTAGACTTCTTGTTTAGCTTTGTTATCCAAAGATTATGTCGCTTCTTCCAAAATCAAAATAGATGAATTACTGATAATAGCTATGGCAATGACAATTCTTTATTTTTGTTTCCCGATAGCTTAACCCCCTCTTTCACCTATTTCTGTACCAAATTCTTTGGGTAATTTTTCAATAAACTTGCATACATTAGCCAATTTTGCGGTTTTTTAGATTTCTTCAATAGTTGCTCCAGATTTACTATAACTAATATTCTCAGCTATTATTCCAGAAAACAAATAAGGGTTTTGCAACACACTGCAATATTTTTTATCTAAGGATTTTTGAGTAATATCTAGCCATTATTTATTCATCAATAAATATAAAGTAGAATATAAATAGTTATTGATCCGGTTTTCGGTTCGTAAAATCTTAAAATCAAATTAGTAATAAGATTTATCTTCTCCAGATTCTCCAATTATTGCTGACTTTTGACTAGAACCAATTTCAAAACTAATATCTTCTAGAACTATTTTATCCTCATAATCAAAACTTACATTCGCAAATTTAACTTTAGTTTCAGTGATCTTAAGCTTTTTAGCACCTGACTTGTCTTGAATTTTTGGTGTCTGGTTGATTACTTCAAAAAGTCTTTAGAATCTGCTTGAGCTTGTTGCATTTGACTAATAAGTGACATAGCAAATCAAGGGAATCTAGCTTGTTGTACGGTTGTGTTAGTAAAATTTAACTCTGAAAGAGTAAAAATCCCCTAAGGTAAGTACTATAAAATAATGTAGCTGAATATAGCAAATAAAACAATATTGAGTGGTAGCTTACGGATAAAATCAAACTTGTAATAACCTCAAGATTGAATTTTGGCAAGATCTTAGATCTTCATCTGTTTATTCTAAATAGGTTTATTCTGACTGTTGTTGTAAAAAAGCCTTGACTATAAGAATAGAAGTTATAGTTTACATTACCCTGCCAAAAGAACTGTCTTGAATTTGGTTAATAACATTTTGTCTTTTTATCCACAGATAACTAGATTTATACCTGATGGCAATATTGTAAGAAGAGTATTGTTAGTAGCAAAGCTATTTATCAGCTATAAAAGACCAAAAGAGAATGGTAAAAAAAGCAAGTCGAGAAAAAAGCAAAAACCATTATTAACTTGATTAATAAAAGTCGAGGTATTTTAAATACTTCTTTGTAGTTTATTTAAAATCTCTTCACTCAACTCGTTGTCAAAATAAACTATCTCAAGACTAAGATTTTTTTGTAAAACCTAGAAGCTAAAAGTATTAAGTTTTTAACCTAAAATATCTCTTATATATCCAGGAATACTTTGAAGAGTCGTATTAACTACATCTACAACGATCAGCAAGACTAAAGACCATGTGATAGAGTATCGAGAGGTGAGAATTTTCATTTTCTATGTTATCCGCAATCAAATCTAAATTTATTAGATTCTTTAGGATGAAAGGGTTAACTAAGTTTAGCAAAGAATTGTAGCTACAAAACTACATAGACTGCATAGTATCCCTAAAATTTTTAGTTAAAATAATAATTTGCCAAGCAGAGTTCATATTTTATGAAAAAAGCCTTTTTATTGGTATAATACTGTCAAGTATCGAAATTTATGTCTAATTTATTTGTTAACAGAATGTTTCTTTAAGCAAATACCGTAAAAAAGCTAAATTAGTAAAAATTGTTTGATTGAAAGTGATTTCAGTAAGATTTTTGTTCAAAACAGTAAAGGTGGTAATTATTTATTTTTTCTTTTTTACGAAATAATTATTCGATTTATTACCGATTCAAACTTTTAATACTTTTAAATAAATTAATTAATTTTAATAAAATTAATGTTTATTTAATTTCAACCAAATTACCTAATTATTAATCAATCTATAAAAAAACAAACTGTATTATTATTTGTATTCTGTTTATTTAATAAATTAGTAATAAACAAGTAG
>OGCI01002479.1_pt1 | contig 12184 bp, 11 predicted proteins | sample 1570021 | NCBI WGS metagenome assembly OGCI01 (sample SAMN06264664, study PRJEB24512) | hot springs metagenome | isolation source: Hot spring water | place: South Africa: Tshipise | collected 2015-06-21
GACGGGTTGGGAGGCTGTCGCTCGATTCGCCAGCGCTGGTAATCTCTCGCGCGCGCAAATATCTCGCGCCGGTTGCCTCGCCGCAGGCGCAGGGTCACCGCCAGTATCGCCGCACGGGGCGGATTGGGTCGGCGCAGGATGCTGTCGCGGTACGAGAACTGCATCCACTCTTTGCCTACCAGCCGACGTTCACCCTCCACCACCAGGTCGATGGTCTCGACGAGGTCGCAGATGTTCGCGCGGAACGCGCCCGCGTTGGATACCAGCGCACCGCCCACCGTGCCCGGAATGCCCACCGCGAACTCCAGCCCCGATAGCTCTGCCTGCGCCGTCTTCAGGAACAGCTGCTGGAAGGGGGCGCCCGACTCGGAGAAGGTGACTTCGCCCACCTCGATTCGCCGACAGCAGTTGTAAATCACCAGACCGCGCACCCCCCGGTCGCTCACCAGCAGGTTGCTACCCAATCCCAGAATGAAGGTGGGCACGTTCAGCCGGTGTGCTGCGCTTGCAACCTGCGCAAACTCCTCGATATTGACCGCTTTGTAAAACAGCTCCGCAGGACCGCCCACTCGCAGGGTCGTGTATTCGGCTAGAGGCTCTTGGAAGCGCAGATGGGAGGGACACGGAACCGCCTGCACCAGCTGGTGCAACGCCTCAGTCAGGTCAGTTGGCGGTGTCGATGTGGTCACAAGTTTCGCCAGCCACGGAAGAGATAGGGATGGCGGAGAGGGCGGGATTCGAACCCGCGACCCAGCTCATCGCCGGGTACCCGCTTTCGAGGCGGGCGCACTAGGCCACTATGCGACCTCTCCGCCTAATGAGTATACAGAAAATCCGGCGAGATGGCAAGGCGTGAGTGGAGTGCGTTAACTGCGTGGGCTGACAGTGTCTGCCCCAGCGCTTGGGTGCTACGAACGGCTAACTATCGCTCTGCGTCTGCTGGCGCCAGATGCGCTCGCACAGCGGTAGGAAGTCGCAATCATCGCAGTGGGCGATACGGCGCGGCTGCAGGTACTCGAAGTCGCGCCCGAAAATCTCCTCGCCGAGGATGCGAATGTCGTCGCGAAACTCGCGCAGCTCCTCGTCGGTCAGGCTGGCGGAGGCAAACTCGCCCGTCCGCAGGGCAACGATGGTGGCGATGACCCGCCGGTCAGGGTAGTGGTGTTTCAGCAGAAGCTGGTAACAGCACATCGCGAGATCGTCGTGCACCTCTTCGGGGGTGACACTGGTGCGGAAGCTCTTGTAATCGATAATCTCCAGCGTACCGTCGGGATGTTCGTCTACACGGTCTACCCGCCCAATGAGCGCAAACGCGCCCATGTCCATGCGGAGCAGTCTCTCCTGCATGAAGAGGCGTGGTCGTTCCTCCGGCGGCACCACCTGTAGCGCCTCCTGTTGCTGGGCGTGGTACTGCTCAATCAACGTCGCCGCTATCTGCTGAAACGCCTGTTCCTCCTGCGCGTTCTGGTATCCGGCGGCGACCCACTGCTGCTGCATGACCTGCTGAAGCTGTTCCACCGTGACCTGTTCCACACCGCCCGTGGCGTGCAGGTGCTCCAGCACGGCGTGCATCGTGGTTCCGAAGGAGTACTCCCGTTTTGCACGGAGGTAGAACCTGCCCTGCGGGTTCAGGTAGGAATGATAGTACTTCACCGCGCACAGCAGATAGGTGCGGATGCGGGTCGGGCTGAGCACAGGCTTGCGTGGCATCGTTACACCGCCATCACGGTAGTCACCACGTCCAGCAGGCTGCCGCGTTCGCGCAGGGACTGAACCACCTTATCGACCGCTTGTGTCGAGCCGGTCAGCAGAATGGTCTTGCTGTCGCCTCGCTCGGAGATGGTTTCTGATTGCACGCCTCGAGGCAGGTCAACTGTTTTCTCGTCGGGCGTCACGCGGGCGATAGCGATGGTGCGCAACTCGCGCGCGGTGTATGGATATGCCTCCACCTGCACCACGTGTTGAAGACGTGCAATGGTACGCAGCAATGTCTCTTTCTTGCGTTCGGTCGCGCGGAAACTGAGCAAGATGGTGCTGGGCGTATCCGGAATGTTGACGACACTGCTACCCAGCGTGGTATCCACCGACACGCCGCGACTGGAGAAAACCGAGGCGATGGAGGTCAGCGCACCCGGCTTATCGTGCACCTTAATCACGAACACCCATCGTTCATCCACCATGTTTGAGCCACTCCCGCAGTTTGCGCTGAATCTGCGCGGCAGACTGCATCAGCAGGCGCGCCTCATCCTCCCACAGCTGGATCGACACCACCTGCGACCAGCCGTTGTTGCCCACCACAATGGGCGCGCCGATGGAGGTGTGAATGCCGTAAAACTCGCCGTCCAGCCGAACCTGCCCCGCCACCACGATCTCGCGGCCGTCCATGAGCGTGCGCACGAGGTCCACCGTCACGTTGGCGGTTGCGACGGCGGTCTTGGCGCCGGAGAGGTGAGTTAGATACGGCTTGAGCACCACGCGCAGGTCCGGAGAGAGGCGATCCACGTGTTCAAACGCCTCACGGATCAACCCCTGCTGGAGGTAAGCAAGGGTATGCAATTTCGCCTCCTGTGCACGCTGGGGAAAGTCCAGCACACTGCGGTTACCGCGCAAGCGGGCGTTGATTGCCAGCATTTCCTCCATGTCCATGCCGTAGATGCGCACACTGCTCCAGAGAGGAACCATCTGCTCGCCGTGCTCGCCCACCACAAACCCATGCACCATCTGCCTGCGCACGCCCACATCGGAAGCGATCTCCCGGCGGAAGCGCAGAGAGTCGGAATACGCGCCGATGCCAATGACCCGATGTCTGCCCAGGTACCTGCTGAACACCTCCACACCCAGCTCCACCGGGTTGGTCACCACAATGACCACCTCGTTGCCGTGCCCGTACTTCTCGATGGCGCGGGCGTACATGTGAAACACGGGCAGGTTGGTCAGGGCGAGGGTATCGCGTGAGGGGGCACTGGTGGCTTCGGTGGGTACTGCCTGTCCCGCCGCCATCACGATAATGTCGCCGACCACCTCTTCTGGGTGCAGAGCGACATCGAGCTCGGGGGCGGTTTCGGCGTAGGCGTCGGAAAGGTCGCTGCGCAAGCCGAACAGCACGCGCTCGCTGTTGCCGCCGCGCCTGCCCACCAGCTGGAGCCGTTCGGTAGGGGAGAGCACTCGCTCCGCCACCAGCTGGATAGCGATTTCGCGCCCGCAGTCTCCGCTCGCTCCGATTACGGCTACATCCATAGCATTACCCGTCCCAGATAACGTCCTGCACGCCCTCGCTGGCGTTTGCCGCGCGTGCCATCACGAAGAGAAGGTCTGCCAGGCGATTAAGATAGGTGATAATGTGCTCGTTGCCTGGCTCCGAGTGAAAGAGCGTCACTACCCGGCGTTCGGCGCGGCGGCACACTGTTCGCGCCACGTGCAATGCGGCGGCGGGGACACTGCCACCGGGCAGGATAAAATGGCGCAGAGCGGGCAAGCTGTTCTCCAGCTCATCGATCCAGTGCTCCAGCTGCCGAATGTGCGCCTCGCTGACGGGTTGAACGGGAGGCTTCCGGCTGGCGGGCGTTGCCAGCTCCGAGCCAATGACGAACAGCGTGTTCTGAACACTCTGCAGGATGTCACGGAACTCTTCGTGCGCGTGCAGGTGCACCAGTGCCAGCCCGATGTGCGCGTTCAGCTCGTCCACACTGCCATACGCTTCCACGCGAGGGTTGTCCTTGCTGACCCTGTGACCGCCAATCAGACCTGTCGTGCCGTCGTCGCCTGTTCTGGTATAAATTCGCATCTATTCCCCCGTGATGTGGTGCCGTCCTTCATTTTGGCTGATGAGAATGGCGATGTCAAGGGGAGGGGAGGGTGTGAGAAAATTCGTTGCCAGCGAGAAATTGACGATCAGAAAGGTTGTGATAAGCCCTTTCTCACCCCTCTCCCTGCCTCTCGCCGGAGCGGGGAGAGGTTTCGAACTCCTCCTTCCCGCGCCGGGAGGGGAATGGGGGGATAGGTTCGGTCTTTTCCCAGCATTCTTTGGGATTGGGACAGGAAAGCGGGGAAGGATGTGGCTACCTCGATTGCCAACAGGATAGTGCCATGCGCCGAACACGTACGCCGAAAACGACGCTTCCGTTGACCGCGATACTGCTGATTGCAGTCGTGTCCGCCTTGTGGTATCGCTGGATGCCCGCCCGCGGTGACTTCGTGGGGAAGGTGGTGGGCGTCTCTGACGGCGATACCATCGAGGTGATGCGCGCAGGCAGAGCCGTGCGTGTGCGTCTGGAGGGCGTGGACTGCCCGGAGAGCCGACAGGCTTACGGCACCCGCGCGAAGCAGTTCACGTCGGAGCTCGTGTTTGGGAAGACGGTTTCGGTGCAGGTTCGTGGCACGGATCAGTATGGGCGCATTCTGGGCGAGGTCATCCTGCCCGATGGGCGTAGTCTGAACCGCGAGCTCGTGCAAAACGGCTACGCCTGGTGGTATCGCCGCTACTCGAACGACCCCGTCTTGCAGCAGCTCGAGCAGGAGGCACGCCGCGAACGACGAGGTTTGTGGCGAGATCGCAACCCGACACCACCGTGGGAGTTCCGGCGCGAGCGAAGAGCGCGCTGAGGCTGGCACGCCCGCGCCGCGGTTGCCTTGCAGGAATCCCCGTCTGGCTCCCCGAAAGCGTACTGCAACACCCTCAGCATGACGAAAGGAGCTACTGAGCATGGAAATCGGTATATTGACTGCGCCGTTTGGTGGGGAACCGCTAGAAGTGGTCGCAGCTTTCGCGGGCGAGCACGGCTTCGCTGCGCTGGAAGTGGCTGCCGGTCCGGGTTCCAAACATATTGACATCACCAGCTTCACACAGGCGGATGCCGACAGGGTTCTGGATCTGATGGAACGACGCGCACTGCGAATCAGTAGCGTGGCGATGTACACGAACACGACTCCCGCCGACCCCGGCGAGCGTGCGAAGGTGATCGACCTGCTGAAGAAAGCGGTGGACGCCGCGAAATTGCTGGATGTGGACGTGGTGTGCACGCTGGGCGGAATGCCTGTGCCCGGCAAGGACAAGTTCAAAACGATCGAGGAGGACTGCACGCAGGTCTTCCCGCCGGTGCTGGATTACGCAGGCGAGCGCGGTGTGAAGATTGCACTGGAAAACTGGTATGCCACCAATATGCAGGGCTTGGAGCACTGGAGGTGCATGTTCGAAGCCGTTCCGCATGAGAACTTCGGGCTGAACTTTGACCCGTCGCACCTCATCTGGCAGGGAATCGACTACGTCGCCGCGGTGCACTATTTTGGCAAGCGCATCTTCCACACCCACGCCAAAGACACCGAAATCCGCGAGGACAAGCTGCGGTGGTTGGGCAATCAGGCGCATGGCTGGTGGCGCTACGTCATCCCCGGTTTCGGCTCGGTGCGGTGGGGCGAGTACATTGGCGCTCTGCGGGCGCTCGGCTACGACGGCGTGCTTTCCATCGAGCACGAGGATAGCGCTTTTGGGCGGGAAGAGGGGTTCCTCGCAGCCAAGAAATACCTCAACCAGTTTGTGTAGGAGGGTGATATGGCATACCTGCTGGGTGTTGACGTCGGCACGAGCGGCACGAAAGCGTTGCTCATCGACGAGGGCGGCACGGTAGTTGCCCGAGCAGTCAGCGAGTATCCGCTGTATACGCCGAAGCCGCTCTGGGCAGAGCAAGAGCCTGCAGACTGGTGGCGTGCGACGTGCGAGAGCATCCGCGAGGTGTTGGGCCGGGCGGGCGTCTCCGGCGAGGAGGTGAAGGGCGTCGGGCTGTCCGGACAGATGCACGGCTCGGTGTTCCTGGACGAGGCGAACGAGGTCATTCGCCCCGCTATCCTGTGGTGCGACCAGCGCACTGCCGCCGAGTGTTGGTGGATTACGGAGACGGTCGGGCGCGAGCGCATCGTGGAGCTCACCTCCAACCCGGTGCTGACCGGCTTCCAGGCAGGCAAGATTATCTGGCTGCGCAACAACGAACCCGAAGCGCACGCTCGCGTGCGCAAGGTGCTCCTGCCGAAAGACTACATTCGCTACCTGCTGACTGGCGAGTACGCCACCGAAGTCTCTGACGCCTCCGGCACGTCGTTGTTCAACGTGTGCAAACGGCAGTGGGCGGACGAAGTGCTGGACGCCATCAGTATCCCGCGCGAGTGGATGCCGAAGGTATACGAGTCGCCAGAGGTGACGGGGCGCGTCACCGCGCAGGCAGCTGCAGCCACAGGACTGAAGGAAGGGACGCCGGTGGTGGGAGGCGGTGGCGATCAGGCAGCTGGGGCGGTCGGCAACGGCATCGTGGAGACGGGAGTGGTATCGGTGTCGGTCGGCACGTCGGGGGTGGTGTTCGCCTTCGCGGACGAACCGGTGGTGGACCCCGGCTTGCGCACGCACACCTTCTGCCACGCGGTGCCCGGCAAGTGGCACGTGATGGGCGTGATGCTGTCGGCAGGTGGCAGCCTGCGATGGTGGCGCGACACCTTCGGTACGGAGGAGAAAACGGTCGCGGCGGCAATGGGGGTGGACCCCTACGAACTTATCACTGCGGAGGCAGCGCAGGCACCGCTGGGAACAGAGGGGCTAATCTTCCTGCCGTACCTGACAGGCGAACGCACTCCTCACGCCGATCCCCATGCCCGGGGCGTGTTCTTTGGCGTGACCCTGCGCTCGGACAGAGCGCACTTTGCGCGGGCGATACTGGAGGGCGTCGCATTTGGACTGCGCGACTCCTTCGAAATCCTGCGGGAGATGCGTCTGCCAATCACGCAGGTGAGAGCATCCGGTGGTGGGGCACGCAGCGGAGTGTGGCGGCAGATCCTCGCCGATGTTTCGGGTTACGACCACGTGACGATTAACGTGGATGAGGGACCCGCCTTCGGTGTGGCGTTGCTTGCAGGGGTGGGCACTGGTGTGTGGAAGAGCGTGCCGGAAGCCTGCCACGCGACCATCGAGGTGGTCAGCAACACCCCGACGAACGCGGAAGCGCACGAGGCTTACCAGCCTTATTACGCGCTGTATCGCAAGCTGTATGCACACCTGAAGGCGGACTTTGCCGAGGTGGCTGGTTTGATGGAATAGTCGGCTCGGGCGCGTCTGAACGCAGGCGCGCCCCTGCAGTCCCGATGGCTGCCCCAGTGGTCTGTTGCCACGATTGCCCCGTTTCGTGTAACATAGGGTACAGCCATGTGCTGAGGATGGCAGAGGCATGTGTCTCGTGGCAGTTATCTCCTTCATACTGGCATGGCGGTTTCCGTTCATGTGGCTCGTGTTTTTCTGGGCGCTGTGGGCGATGGCTCAGCAGACCAAGCGGTCGCGCGTCTACTACCGCGTAGACTACGAGCCTCCACGACCCAGCGCGGACCCGCCACGTCAACAGACGCTGTACGACCTGCTTGAGGTCAGCCCAAACGCCTCGCCGGAGGTCATCAAGGCGGCATACCGTCAGCTGGCGATGAAATATCACCCCGACAGGCAGGCAGGCGAGCGGGAGCGCAAACACGCAGAGGAGATTATGAAGGCGATCAATGCTGCTTACGAGACGTTGATAGACCCCTACCGACGGGCAGAGTACGACCGTGAGCTACGAAACGGCTGGTGAGAACAGAGGGAGGTAACGAACGATGAAGTGTCCCAAGTGCGGCGCGGAGGTCAAAGAGGGATTGGCTGCGTGCAGTGTGTGCTTTGCTCCGCTGACCGGTGAGGAGGCAGAGCGCCAGGCGAAGGTAGCCAAAGAGGCGGCACCCATCACACCAAAGCCACAGCAGGAGGCGCGCGCCGGGCGGGCAGGCGGAAAGGGTGGTGGTGCTGTCGCTGCAGTGCTGGTTATCATTCTGCTGGCGGCTATCGGAGCGGCGAGCTGGTATTACCTCATTTATCTGCGCTCGCCTCAGATCGCAGCACGGCAATTCATGGACGCCTTGCAGAAGAAGGATTACGATGGCATCTACCAGGCTTGCGTCTGGTCGGGCTTTCTCGGCTTTGTGAAGAGTGGTCAGGACGTGAAACAGGTCTTTGACATGGCTGCAAGGCTTGGTCTGGATGTGAGCATAGACAGCTACACGATCGAAAGTGCGGAGGTTCAGGAAGGCACAGCGACCGTCAAAGCCACCGTTACACGTGGGAATGACAGGGACAACTGGAACATTCGCATGGTGAAAGGCGAAGACGGCAAGTGGAAGTGTGACCTGCTCGGCACGGTAATGTCCGCTGCAGGCGGATCGCTGAATCTGCCGCCAGGTGGCATTAATCTCGGACGCTAGCCGATGATTGATCGGTAGAGTGACGACTAGTCCATCTGTTGAGGGAGGTGTGAGATGAAACTCTCTGCGTCTGTCGTCGTCCTGCTTTACGTGCTCAGCTTTGCCAGCGTGTCGCTGGCGCAGGGCACTCTGTTTCCGTTCGTGGTGCCATGGGACTCGGCGCCTTCAGGCGTCGCCGATTTCAGCGGGCTTTTGCACCGTCCGGCAGGCAAATTCGGTTACGTGCGCGTCGGCGCGGATGGGCGTTTCTACGTATCGAACCAGCGCATCCGCTTCTGGGGCATGAACATGACCGCCGATGCCTGCTTCCAGCAGAAGACCAACGCGCCCAAGATTGCGACACGTCTTGCACGAGCTGGCGTTAACATCGTCAGATTTCATCACATGGATGCCCCGTGGGCGAACCCGTCGCTGGTCAATTACTCCGCCGGGAACTCGCGCACTCTGAACACAACGGCGCTGGACAGCCTCGACTACCTTTTCGCGGAACTGAAGAAGCAGGGCATCTACGGCAACATCAACCTGGTAGTGCACAGGCTGTTCTCGTCTGCCGACGGTTTGCCGCAGGAAATCAACAGTGTGACGGACATGAAGGATCAACACGTCATCGGCTTCTTTTATCAGCCGATGATCGAGCTGCAGAAGGAGTTTGCCCGGCTGGTGCTGACGCACCGCAATCCGTATACGGGGCTGACGTATGCACAGGACCCCGCAGTGGCGTTTGTGGAAATCAACAACGAGAATGGCTTGATACATGGCTTCCTCGGAGGGGTGACCGACCGCATTCCCGCTGTGTTCCGCGATGACCTTCAGCGTCAGTGGAACGAGTGGCTCATCGCCAAGTACGGCAACACCGCCAACCTTCGGCAAGCCTGGGACCGCTCCGAGCCGCTTGGCAACGAAATGGTCACCAACGGAAGCTACACGAATGGTTTGAATGGGTGGTTTCTGGAGCAACATGCTGGCGCTGCTGCCTCCGTGACGCGAACGACGGACGCGCCTTCGGGTTACACATACTCGGCGCGGATACAGGTCACCCAACGGGGCTCGCAGGGCTGGCATGTGCAGTGGGCCCAGCCTGGTCTCACCGTCCAGGGAGGGCGCATATACACTCTATCCTTCTGGGCGAAAGCGAACACCTCCCGCACCATCGCTGCCGTGGTGGGTATGGCGCATGAGCCGTGGGAGGGACTGGGTCCCTGGTACGATGTTCCTCTGACCACGCAGTGGAAGCGCTTCGAGTTCACCTTCGTCGCCACACAGAACGACACGAATGCCCGTGTGCTCTTCAGTGGCATGGGCACGCAGACAGGTACCTACTGGTTTACCGGCGTCTCCCTGCGCCCGGGCGGAACCCTGTATGCACTTCCATCTAGCCAGAACCTGGAGAACCGGACTGTCGCCAACGTCCTGCGCAGCAACTGGAGCAGCACGCCGGAAGTGGTTCAGAAGGACTGGCTGCGCTTCCTGTGGGATCGTGAACAGCGCTACTGGACGGAGCTGCGCGACTATATTAAGGGACCGCTGGGCTGTTCGTCCCTGGTAACGGGCACCATCGTCGGGTGCAGCACGCCCAACCAGATGGCGGTCATGGAGTGGGTGGATACGCACTCGTACTGGCAACACCCGGAATTTCCAGGCGGCGGCTGGGACACGTATAACTGGTACATCCGGAATATCCCGATGGTGAACGAGCGAGGGGGTACGCTGGCGTGGCTGTCACCGAAGCGCGTGCTTGGCAAGCCACATGGTCTTACCGAGTTCAACCATCCTGCCCCCAACACCTACACCAGCGAAGGGTTGATACTCACCGCGGCATACGGGCTGCTGCAGGATTGGGATGCCATTTACTTCTACACCTATGCCCATCGCCACACCAATCTGGACGCGCGCATGATAACAGGCTTCTTCGACATCGACCAGCACCCAACACAGTGGATTGCCATGATACCCGCAGCGGCGATGTTCCTGCGAGGAGACGTAGCTCCTGCGCAGAGGCAGGTGGTCGTGTCGCTCAGCAAAGAGCAGGAGATCGACGCTCTGCGCGGCAGCTGGGCGTGGAGGCTGGTTGACGGCACCGATGCTGGATTGCGGGGTGAGATGGGCTTGATACACCGCCTGGCTGTGGCTGTGCAGGGTCAGACGATACCAGCGGGCGCCCTGCGGCCCGACCAGGTAAACACCAGCACGAACCGTTTCGTTTCCGATACGGGACAGCTGGTGTGGGACCTCAGCACTTCGGGGCGGGGTGTGGTCACCCTCAGCGCGCCGCGAGCTAAAGCAGTGGTGGGCTTTGGCGGCGGGAGGGTCTTTGACCTCGGAGATGGCGTGACGGTCGCACCCGGCACGACGCGCCAGAACGGCTTCGGCGTCATCACCTTAACGGTCAAGCAGGGGACGCTGAGCGCTAATCCCTCGCAAACGGTGCAGATGCTGATTACCGCCACCGGTTACGTGCAGAACACCAACTGGGGGTGGGAGGAGCTCGGCGACAACCGCGTGACCGTGCGCAATAACTGGGGCACATCGCCCACGCTGGTGGAAGGTATCCCTGCCCGCATCACCCTGCCGATGCCTGCCAGCATGGTGCAGGCATGGGCGCTGGATGAGCGCGGTGCCCGCAAAACGCGACTTCCGGTGGCAGCGGACTCGCAGGGGCGCGCGGTGATTGACATCGGGGCGCAGTATCGCACGCTGTGGTATGAGGTCACGGCTACGGTGCGGCGCACCATTAGCCGTTAGCGTGAAGCGCACTGCTGAAACAGCCCCTGCGAGCCGGCTCGCAGGGGCTGAGCGCGTTGTTTAGCGTGACCAGCGCTCAGGAATCGGTGGCATGGCGGGGAAGGGCGCGTGCGGCTCGGACTGGTACCAGTAAGCCACGGAGGCGATGTCGTCCGTAAGCGGCTGGAACTTGCCGTTAGGCCACCAACCCAGCGCCTGAATGGTTACCTTCAGACTCTGTTTGAAGCGGATCGGGTCCATGATGTGCCAGCGGTAGAGACCGTGTTTGGGCACCGCGCCCGGCTCACGCTGCCACAGCGGATAGCCTGTGAACGGGGCGTTGAATGTGTCGCCGAACCCCCAGGCTCCGCAGAAGTAGTCCTCCGTGCCCGTTCCGCAGATAGTGGGGTAGTCGGTATCGCCGTCCATGTAGAACTTGATTTCCCCCTCGCCCCACCAGCCATCCGACAGCTGTGTCCAGGCGAGGAAGGTGCCCACGTAGTGCCCCTGTCCTGTAACGTCGTCCAAAATGAGATGCTCCGGATATTCGCGGGTGGTCATCGAGCGTCGCCACTGCGCGTGGAGGTAGGCGGCGTTGTCAGGCACGTCGGTTAAGGTGTAGGTTATCTGGTAGAAGAAGCCATGAATCGGCTCCCAGCGCTGGTTTTCAATGGTAATCCGTGCTCGCTTGCGGAACGGCATCGGGAAGTAGCAGTTGAAGCCGCCCGAAGGGTTCACTGCAATCGGCAGGGAGACCACGTTGTAGCGCAGTCCGTGCCCGTTGCAGAAGAAGTCACCCAGCGGGACCTCCACCGAAGGCTCATTCTCGTCGTCCCAGTACATGCGAAGGATAGTGTCGCGGTATGCCTTGACATCCACAGTAATCCAGATGTGCTGGATGACGCCCGGTCCCTGAATGTCCGCCAGTGTGGTGGTGGTTCCCGGGTCCAGCGTGATGCAGGGACGCACTTTCCAGCCCTTGCCCAGCATGGACGCCGGGTCGTTGACATTCGGTTCCGCCTTGGCGCCGCCGCCACGTTCGCCGTTTGGGTTCTCGGCGGAGATGGAGCGTGTCTCCGCGTCGGACAGCAGGAAAACATTCCCCAGTCCGAGGTTTAGCAGTTCCAAGCCGTTCATCCGTCTCCTCCATCGGTATGGTACAGAGTGTCCTCGTAGCCTTTCGGGATGGAACGGCTAAGCTCCT
>OGCI01002481.1_pt1 | contig 12155 bp, 10 predicted proteins | sample 1570021 | NCBI WGS metagenome assembly OGCI01 (sample SAMN06264664, study PRJEB24512) | hot springs metagenome | isolation source: Hot spring water | place: South Africa: Tshipise | collected 2015-06-21
GAGCGATACCTTCATTCCATTCCGTTCTGCACTTCGAGATTTAGGTGGAATATAGTCCAGAGAAAGTTTAAATTATTGTGTTTGATAGACAAAGATTATTTCTTTATTTGCTTTCGTAGTTTTTCGGCAGATTCCAGAATAAGAGATTCCGTTTCTTCCCAGCCGAGGCAGGGGTCCGTAATGCTTACTCCATATTCAGGTACTTTACCGGGAGGTGGGAAGGGCTGATTACCCGCTTTAATATTACTTTCCAGCATAGCACCTAAGAGGAAGGAATTTCCCTCAATGCGTTGCTGGACTACATCTCGCAATACATGAGCCTGTAATGTGTATCTTTTCCCACAGTTTGCATGACTACAATCTACAACAATACGCGGAGGCAAATCTGCTTTTTGCATTTGTTCAATAGACTCAATAATACTAACGGGGTCATAATTCGGTCGGCCTCTTCCACCACGGAGGATTATGTGAGACATCGAATTTCCTGTTGTCTCAACTACACAGGAACGGCCATCTTCATCAATTCCTAAAAAATGGTGCCTCCCACGAGCTGATACCATGGCATCAATGGCGACCTGTAAATTCCCATCCGTGCTATTCTTAAAACCAATAGGCATAGAAAAACCACTTGCCATTTCACGGTGCGTCTGCGATTCAGTTGTCCTTGCCCCAATAGAAGCCCAGCACACAAGGTCCGATATGTATTGAGGCACGATAGGGTCTAACAATTCCGTCCCTGTTGGCAATCCCATCTCTGCAATGTGTGTTAATATCTCGCGAGCAAGTTTAAGCCCTTTAATAATATTGTGTGTATTATCCAAGTCGGGGTCGTAGATCAACCCTTTCCAGCCTAAAGTAGTGCGGGGTTTCTCAAAGTAAGTCCGCATAATCACAAAGCATACATCATGTACCTGCTGTTGAAGTTCTAACAAACGGTGGGCATAGTCCAATGCAAGCTCCTTATTATGTATCGAGCATGGACCCACTATAATCATAAACCGTGAGTCCTTTCCTGTCAAGATATTACAAACTACCTCTCGAGAATTTGCAATATGCTCTTTGATAGATTCTGATGTTGGGTACAGTTGTTTTATTTCCCGCGGCGAAATTAACGGCATGAAAGATAAAACATGTATATTTTCAATCGCTTTTTGCATCTGCTTTTCCATGAAATACACTCCATCTAATACAAAAAAGAAAATTTATATATATTTTAACAAATATATCACCCATGATGGGAGATTTTGTATGAAGAACACATCGTCCTCCAATATAGAAGATCTTAATATTTTAGAAAAATGGAGTTATTGTTTAATGTCCCGAAAGCATTTTTCTATTTGTTTCTTAAGACTATTTTTTCTATTGTTAGGAGTTTATTTTTCCAGTCTATTCCGGCGGAGAAACCTCCTAAGGTATTATTTCCACCCAGTACACGGTGACATGGAATAATAATTGGAATTGGGTTTCTTCGCAAAGCCTGTCCTACGGCCCTTGCATATTTTTTGGGCAAACCTGTCTGAACGGCTAACTCTCCATAAGTGCAAGTTTTACCCCAGGGGATTTTTCTCAATACATTCCATATTTTCTGTTGAAACATCGTTCCACCGGATATGTCTAAAGGAATCTGTTCGAATTGTTCGGGTATTCCTGAAAAATATCTATCCAATAAAACAATTAGCAGTTTTCCCAACAAAATGTTAGAAGTGGTGTGTAAAAGATAGGGCTTTGGGTTTCCCTCGTTATATAAAAATAACTGTTGTAAACCGCGGGACGAAAAATAGCCGTAAACAGTCCCTATGTGGTGTCGGTAAACAAAATTGGCTGAGTGTAGTAACGACACAAGGAGTTTCCCTCCGTTATAAAAAAAATATTAAAATAAGTGCACAGTTATTATATCATGTAAGAGAAAGGTGCCACATGGTTCCCATTGTTCTTTCCACAATTACCGCGAGATATTCTCATTCCGCATTCGGTTTGCGTTATTTGCGAGCCAATCTCGGGAAATGGAAAGAACATTCCTTAATAAAAGAATTTCACCTCAAACAAACACCTTTATTTATAGCAGAAAGTATTTTACAGGAAAGTCCGCAGATTGTAGGATTGGGTGTCTATATTTGGAATGTTAATGAAATTACAGAAGTGGTTCAAATAATAAAAAGGGTTTCTCCGGAAACTATCGTGATAATAGGGGGTCCCGAAGTTAGTTATGAATATGAAAGTATGCCAATTTTTAAAGAGGCGGACTACCTTATCTGTGGCGAAGGGGAGCACATTTTTTCAAAATTAATAGATGAGATGATGGAAGGAGAATTTCCACAACAGAAAGTATGGAAAAAAGAAGTAGATAAATTAAATCTATTAGTTATGCCCTATGATGATTATTCACAAGAAGACATAGCACATCGAATTATCTATGCTGAAAGTTCTCGGGGATGCCCTTTCCACTGCGAGTTTTGTCTATCAGCGATAAATCCTGGGGTCCGTTTCTTTGATAGAAAGCAATTTCTCAAAGAAATGGAAAAATTGATACACCGGGGAGCAAGAAATTTCACTTTTGTAGACCGAACTTTTAACATCCATGAAGAACATGCTCTTGATATAATTTGTTTCTTTCAGAGACATGCAAAAGAAGACATGCGTATCCATTTCGAGATTGTTCCTGACAAGTTAGGAGAAAGAATTTTAGAAGAATTCAAAAATTTCCCGGATGGAGTATTACATCTTGAAGTAGGTCTCCAAACAGTTAACCCAGAAACACAAAAATTGATTTCCCGCCGACAAGATTTAACCCGAACTTTTGAAGTATTATGCTTTTTGAAGGAACAAACAGCCGCAAAAATCCATGCAGACCTTGTTGCGGGTATGCCTGCGGAGACATGGGAAAGTTTCCGTGAGGGATTTAATTATCTAATCGATTGTGCCCCTCAGGAAATTCAACTGGGAATATTAAAACGGCTTCGTGGAGCCCGTATCTCTCGACACATTCAAGAGTACCAGATGGCCTTTGCACCATTCCCTCCTTATGAAATTTTGCAAACCTCGACAATGACTTTTGAGGAACTACAAAAATTAAAGAGAATGGCTCGTTATCTTGAACTATATTACAATCAAGGAAATTTTCCGCAATCACTTGCTTTATTATGGAAAACAGGAACTACTCCTTTTGACGCCTTCTCAGAATTTAGCGATTACATCTGGGGAAAAACGGGCAAAACACATGAACTATCTCTTTCCTCATTAGCAAATTTGCTTTTCTCCTATCTTCTTGATAAAAACAAGTTTTCTCCCGAGGAGGTTGAGAAAGTTATAAAGCTAGATTATAATCAAAAACCGGGAAGAACGGAAAAAATAAATTTTTCAAAAAAAATCTCTTAAAGATAAAATTATAGAACCAAGGTTCTATATCAGATTAGAAATAAAATATATTAGTTTTGTAAAATAGGAGCAAAATAAAAGGAGATAGTTATATGGAAAATAATGAAAAGAAACCGTTGGTAAGTGTTATTATGGGAAGCGCCTCGGATTGGGATGTTATGTCAGGTGCAACAAAAATCCTGAAGGATTTTGGTATACCGTATGAATCCCGCGTATTGTCTGCCCACAGAACCCCGGATATGTTAAGGGAATATGTAAAGTTTGCAGAAGAACGAGGTGTGGAAATTTTCATAACGGGAGCAGGTATGGCTGCAGCACTGCCGGGAGTTGTGGCTTCCTGCACGGTTCTACCTGTTTTAGGTGTTCCCATACCTTCGGGTGCCTTAAATGGGTTGGATGCCCTTTATTCCATTGTGCAGATGCCACCGGGTATTCCCGTAGGTTGTTTTGCCGTCGGAAAAGCCGGATCTACAAATGCCGGTTTGATGGCTGTAGCTATTCTTGCTCAAAAATATCCCGAGTTAAAAACAAAATTGACCGAATACCGAGAAAAACAGGCGAAGAAGATTTTAGAAACAAATCTTCCTGAAGAATAGTATTAATATAAAGAATATTCGGAAACCTTTTGGAGTTGTTTTTCTTTGATAGATGGGTCTTTTGTCTTTTTTGCTTTTTTAATTGCAAGTTTTGTGCATGCTACAACAGGTTTTGGTTCTGCGTTAGTAGGTATGCCTATATTGGTGTTCGCTATTGGATTGCAAATCTCTGCTCCACTCCTGGCTTTGTTAGGTCAGATTGTTAATTTAGGTGTCCTATGGCAAAATTGGAAAAACCTTGATTGGAGACTTGCTCTTTTATTAATTATTCCGTCAATATTCGGTGTTCCGATTGGACTTCTCCTTCTTAAAGGGGGTAATGAGACATTCTTAAATGCTATATTAGGGATAATTCTAATCTCTTATGGGGTTTACTCTTTTTTCTCCAAAACTACACAGAATATGGACGAAGGCGCATCTATTCTTAACCGGGCCCAGCTATTTTTAGGAGCCACAGCCGGATTTTGTGCGGGTATCTTGGGAGGAGCCTATAACGCTAATGGACCGCCAGTTATTATTTATACAAGTTATATTCATTCGGATAAAGGCTCATTTCGTTCCATACTTCAAGCGTTTTTTTTAATAAACGGTTTTGTTATCATTGCTGGGCATGCCTTCGCAGGTTTGATAACAAAAGATGTCCTTTTTTATTCCCTTTTTGGCTTACCTGGGCTTGTATTAGGAATGCTTATAGGTTTTTATATAGACCGGTTCCTTACTCCTCAACGATTTCGGAAAGTCGTAATTACAGGTATAATCATCTTAGGTACAGGTTTACTTATTCCGATTTTTTATTCGGTCTTGTTTTAGTCATATCTAATCCATGTGAAATACTTCGGAGATAGGTATAAAACGCGGTTTATTTCCATCGGTTTCCATTAATGGATTTGTTTTTGACCACCATTCCTTCATTATCGCTTCCTGAGCGATACGGACGAAACAGCCTTCCGGGTCTTCGGACTCGAAGTAAGCAAACAAATCCAATTCCTTACGGTAGATGGAGTAATTACGAAAACCCGCCCTCCGGTGAGCCTCTAATACTTCCTCACCTATATCCTTATGTAATTGTTCGTATTCTTGAATCACACTTGTATCTTTTAGCCTCATCATAAATGCATATCTTCGCATACTTCCTTCCTTTTCGTTATCGTTTTGCCTTATATATATGTATAATTTTATTTATTGTTCATTATTAACATGAAAGGTTTCAACTATGAATATTGTGGCGATTTTATTTTTGTTCTGTATTACATTTAACAATACAGAAAATGAAATCCTTTTTCAGAATGCAAGTCTTAATGCGGAAGCCCTTCTTTTCTGTAGAAATGTTCTTGAGGGCTGGCTCCAATTTGCAGACCCGGAAATAGATTTATTCCCGAGGAATCTAAAGGGAGATACTTACTGGAATGCAAAAGATTGTTCAGCGGATAACTATCCCTTTATTACCTTAAGTGCTTATTTTACAAACCGATATATATTTGAAACACGAATGAAGCGTATTCTTAAGAATGAGCAAAAACTTTGTAATCGGGTAGACCGTCTTCCTGATGATTGGGACTTGATAAGGAAAACATTTCGACAACCCGAGCCAAAATTAGAAGACCTCATTTTCGGCTCTGCGGAGTATATTAAAGATGGATTATTACCTCTGACTGAATATTTGGGACCCACAGAATGGTCAGAGAGAATGATTGGCTTGATGGAAGATATATGGAAATATGCAAAAATAGAAACAGAGACGGGTTTGCTCCCCGATATTTCACATGAGGTTGGCGGAGATTTATTACAGGGGTTATGCCGTATTTACTGGTTAACAGGGGTGGAGAAGTATAAAGAGTGGGCGTTTCAGTTAGGGGATTATTTTTTATTATATCACCTTCCCATAGATACAGAATATTTTCAGTTAGATGACCATGGCTGTGAAATTTTTGGAGGTTTATCTGAAGTGTATCTGTTGTCAGCCTATAAATCGCCTGATAAGCGAGAACGGTGGAGGGAACCTATTCATCGAATGGTTCAAAAGATATTGAAAGTAGGACGGAATCAACAAGGGTTGTTTTATGATGCAATTAATCCAAAAGAGGAGAAAGTTTTGCGGGAAACGCTAACCGATAATTGGGGTTACAACTATAATGCAATAGCAACTATAGGTATCATAGATAATGAAAAATTATATCTGGAAGAAATACAAAAAACACTTGACATGCTATGGGATTTTCGCGATTATCCGTGGGAAAATGATGGAGCCGATGGATTAGCCGATTCGTTAGAGGGTTGCCTAAATTTGTTAAATCGATTTCATTCAGAAAACGCAGAAAAGTGGGCCGACTATACCGCCCAGCGACTTTTAAAGAAGCAAAGACCATCAGGAATTGTTGAAGGTTGGCATGGTGATGGGAATACAGCACGAACAATGTTAATGTATGCTCTTTGGAAATCAAAAGGCTGTTATCTCCATCCCTGGAATGGAGATTTATCTATCGGTGCAATAAAAACGGAAGACAAAAAACTACAAATAGTAGTTAAATCATGTTGGAATTGGACTGGAAAACTGCATTTTGATGTGGCAAGACATAGAGAATTCTTTCATTTCCCAATAGATTATCCCCGACTAAATCAGTTCCCAGAATGGTTTACCATCGAAAAAAACAAAAAATACATCGTTCGTATAGAAAGTGAAAAAGAAGTAGAAATAGTTGGGAAGGATTTATTAGAGGGTTTCCCTTTGAGTTTACCTCCAAATTCCACCAAAATTATAATTGTCTACGAATCTTAAACTGAAACTGCTTTGCTTCTCATTTTTCGGATAATATGCACGACTATTACTAACGCTAAAAACGCCACAATTATCCAGATTCCTTTGAAGCCTACTCGAGATGTAATTGACCACACAGCACCAAATGCTGACAAAGTAAAAGAAACAAAAAGAAGAATATTCCACAACCACCACTTATAACCTTGTGGAGAATCGTCTTTCAATAACTTTTTCTGATTTAATAATAACCAGAAGGATAAGTATGCAAGCGGTAATAGTGTCATACAAAATAAAGAAGTAGGAATAGCCAGCCACATTTGGGCATCTTTCCAGAATAACACCCCCACAAGACTGAGCGAAACCATCAATCCACCGAAGAATTGCGTCCAACCTCGCAGAGGTCGGTTTAACAATTCACAAAGGCAGAGGCTATTGATTAACATTAACATTGTCGAAGTTCCTAATCCCATTCCCAACACACCAATCCCAAATACATACCTTGCTACGGTAGACCCTGTTAATGGCTTTAATGCGTCCGAAAGATTAAACGCATCGCGACGGACCATCATAGCAGATAATTTGCGGTCAATTTCAGGCAAACTTTTAATTTTTTCTTCTTTTGCCTCTTTTGATAATGCATTCCATGCCTGCTCTCCAATTTCATAAATAACCCGCCCTTCTATTAGTTTCTGAAAACTACCTACCAAATTAGGAGCAGGTTGAATTATATTTCCCTTTTCATCTCTTTCACCCAAAAATCCGGGGGCCGGTTTAGCATGAAATTGAGTAGCAGAAGCGATTACCACACAACTGGTAGCAAGAATAAACGGGAAAAACAGTCCTGTTGACAAATCAAATATAGCGAGCCCACGGAATTCACGGTCCCAACCTTTCCGCAACATGGAGTACGGCAACATAAAGGTCATATTGATGCCTACCGCGGTTGCAGCCGCACTAATTATGACATCCCTCTGTTGAGAGACAATTAGATTTGTCCAGTAAGAACGAAATGTCTCAGGTACTTGTTCAATATACGGTATCAAATCTCTGGATGGACGGAAAAGGAGAGAGAAATCAGGAATAAACCCTGCTAAATATTTCTGCCATTGAACTTGTCCCGTTATCGTAAGTACTGCGACCACTCCAAAAAAGCAGACTACAACGGACGCTACCATGAGTTTTACAATAATCTCAAAAGTTTTTACTCCTCTACCCCCCAATGTATATAGAATAAGAAAAATAATGTTAATACCTAATACAACCAATCCCGCCAGAACTTTACCTGTAAAAGGTTCAACGGTGGGAGGTCCAAAAATTTGGGGTAACAAATTCTGCTGGAAAGAGGCTATTGCAAGTGAATATTGAGGCATAGACCAAACCAAATTCGCCAGCATAGATGCCAATAGCCAACTCCACCCTAAAACGGGACTTACAAATTCATTTATAGTGCGGACAGGTCTTCTCCCCGTAGAGAGTGTTACATAGGAAATAGCGCTCAACATAATAATCCCTGCAATCATTGCCAAGGGTTGCAACCAAAGAAGACCAAAACCTACAAGTACACCTAAATACATACTTGAAGAAAGAGAACCACCCCCTAATGTGATCGCACTTTGAAGCCATCCTGGACCGGATAACCGGACAAAGGATTTAAATAGGGCCCCTATCCCTTGGGTACGGGCACGGACTATCATTTCCCGTTCTTTTTGAATATTAGGGGCGATGGATTTCATCTGTTCCAACACAGGGTCTTTATACTCGTCCACAATATTTCTCCTTTGCTTGCTAATTATTAATGATGGGAATAATCTCATAAGAGATTATTCTCATCCCTTTAATGTAACTATTAGTAAATTTATTGTATATAATCGTTTAGAATATTTTCCAACAACTCCTGGCGACCGCTTTGTATTTTAGGTTCGCCATGCTCTTCAGCGTATTGGGCTAATTCCTCAAAACTAATTTTCCCGCTTTCAATTTTCTTGCCAAATTCCTTGTCCCAGCCAGCATACCGCTGTTTTATGGCTTTTTCAAAAACTTTATCCTTGATTAGATTTCCTGCAATTTTAAGTCCTCGTGCAAAAGCATCCATTGCTCCGATGTGAGCATAGAACAGGTCTATCGCATCGATAGACTGTCGGCGAACATGGGCGTCAAAATTCAAGCCACCTGTGGTGAATCCACCAGCTTTCAAAATAATATACATCGCTAATGTTGTATCGTAGAGATCTGTAGGAAACTGGTCTGTATCCCAACCCAATAATAAGTCTCCGCGGTTCGCATCTACCGAACCTAACAATCCATTGGCCGCCGCGAAAGCCAATTCATGATGGAAAGTATGTCCTGCTAAAGTAGCGTGATTAGCCTCTATGTTCAATTTAAAATGTTCTACCAATTTGTAATGTTGAAGAAACGCATAACAACTTGCACAATCGAAGTCATATTGGTGTTTGGTGGGTTCTTTGGGTTTCGGTTCGATATAAAATTGTCCTTTAAATCCAATCTTCTTTTTATAATCAACAGCCCTTTGTAGGAACAGGGCTAAATGGTCTAATTCTCGTTTCATATCTGTATTGAGAAGCGTATCATATCCTTCTCTACCTCCCCAGAAAACATACCCTTCACCCCCTAATTCATGTGTAATTTCGAGTGCTTTTTTAACCTTTGCTGCTGCAAATGCAAATACTTCAGGAGAAGGATTTGTTCCTGCACCTGCCATAAAACGCGGATGTGAGAAAAGATTGCAAGTTCCCCAAAGGAGTTTGACGCCTGTATCTTTTTGATACTTCTTTGAAAGTTTCACAATATGGTCCAATCGCTTATTGGTTTCAGAAAGGGTGTCCGCTTCAGGAGCAATATCTGTATCATGGAAACACCAAAATCCAACACCTAATTTCTGATAAAACTCAAAAGCCGCTTGTAGCGTTTGCTCCGCTATTTGCATCTCATCCGTTCCTGACCGGAAATTGCGGAAAAGAGTGGGCGCGCCAAACATATCCGCTCCTGTTCCACGGAAAGTATGCCAATAACATACTGCGAAACGCAGATGCTGAGCCATTGTTTTGCCTAATACTTTCTCTTTCGGATTATAATGCTTAAATGCAAGCGGATTTTTAGAATCAGGACCTTCGTATGCAATAGGTGTCTTCACTTCAGGAAAATATTCTGCCATAGCCAAACCTCCTTTAAGGGTTAAGGTAGAATTTTAACATTATACTTTTTTATTATTTACAATTACATCTTTATACCTATACCTGTTGTTTTTATACATATCAACCGGCAGGCTTCAGAATAAGAACGGCCCGTGGAAAATCATCACGGCCAGAACCCGTATCGGGCATAAATTCTAACCAGTGTCGAATAGGTTTCTCTCCAGTAATATCGAGGTCATTGGCTATCAACGAGAAAGTCGTTTTATTCCCGGACTGGAGTTGAAAGGGGGTTATTTCTGAGGGGGGAAAGTGAACCTCATAGTATGTATAAGGATCTTTTCTTATAACAGCAAGGTTAACAATGTCGTTTACCGTTTCTTCTTCACGCCCCGGCCCAACATATAGAAACACCTCCGGTCCCTTTGATGTTAAAGTTAAACTCCACTCCCATTCTCCTAAAAAGAGTTCCAAATTATCCGCACACCATACGATATCCCCTGCAAAAGGTTGATAAAATTCATTATCAAAAACTTGAACAGCCATGTAAATACCCTCCTCATTCCAGGTACATTTCCATGATGCTTGCAGGTCCTGTGTATTCTGTTCCGGGTCAAAACGGATAGGATACAAAAGGGGATATTCGGGTATGTGTTCCCATTCTATTAAATCCCCGTCGATGGATGGTTTTTGCTTTATGTAGGGAATGGTTATTGAAGGGTAGATTGGAGAAGGGAGGTCAAAAGATAGCGATGATTGATTTTGATTTACTAAAATCTTTGCTTTCGGAACAGGGTATAATTTTGGAGAGGTTGTATTTCTTGTAACTTTTATAAATGGAGATGCAGTCTGTGTACCTGTAAGTTGGAATTCATTATTATTAGAAGACAAATTCCAAAGAGGAGGAACATCCCAAAGAATTTTCACAGTTGCAGGTTCGTTTGAAGGGTTTTTTATTTGTATAGGTAATTCCATTTGAATAGGGCTACACCAGTCCCATTCAACCGGGGGGATTTGAATAGAAGTTTTCCACATATTTCTCAAATCTACCTTTTCCTTCGAAACAACATCCATCGGCTCAACATTTCCAGGTTTCATTACGGACCATGAAACAGTATCACCGTTTACCTGTACCCATAAATAATGATGAAAACCCCCTTCCTCGGGGGCTGTACGGATAGGGCCTCCTCCTCCGCCTGAAATCACATAATGAATGTTACCTCGCCTCCCCAAATTCATATAAAGGTGTTCATGTCCCGCAAAAACAAATACACTCGGAAAAGACTGTAAAAGAGGTTCTATCGCAGACCAACCCCGATGATTTGGGTCAACAAAATAGGGCTTATGAAAAAATATAAAGAGATGCTTTTCCTTCAGTTTAGAAAGTTCTTTTTTAAGCCATTCTATTTGAATATCAGAAAAGGTATCTACCTGACCGGGCTCTTCTGTATTCAAGAATATAAAACGAGCATTCCCATAAGAAAAAGCATAACAAACAGGGCCTATTCGTAACTTATATATTTCTTCCGATTCCTTATTCGATATATCATGATTTCCTGGTGTAGGGAAGAAGGGAACCTGAAGTCTCGCAATTATTTGTTCAAATTCCTTCCATTGTGAGTCCAGACCTTCGATAGCACCTCCTAAAATTAAATCGCCAAGACTTACCATAAACGGGGGATTTAGAATATTCCACTCTTCAATCATGCGAAAAAAATATTCTGAAAACTCATGAGGCTCTCCGGGTTGTGTGTCTCCCACTACTATAAAATCAAATCGCTCCTGACACACAGGGGGATTCTCCCGTAGCCGTTTAAAGGATTCCTCTACAATAGTTCCCGCATTGGATATAAAAGACATAAATAAAAAGATAGACATGAAGAAAACATTTATAATTGTTCTATTTAACATTGTTTATTCCTGATATTCTAATGGATGTTTCTCTAATATTTTATAACGAATAAGCAATAAAGAGAAAAATTCATTCTAACACCACAGGGTTATTAAAATAAATATAGGGACAGTGTATTTACTGTCCCTATATTGTTTATTAAATAAGGTATTATGTTAGTTCTTCATAAAGGGTGTAAGTTTTCGCCACTGTAGCAATAACAGACCCGATACTAATCCTAAGACTATCATATCGGCTATGTGTGAACTTTCAGATGTTCCTCCGGAACCACAGGAGATAATAAACCGACGCTTGGGTCCCTTGCTTATCACAAGGTCTACCGCCGTTCCCCGGTCAACCTGTGTCCCTGCGGTCGGATTTTGGCTAAT
>OGCI01002484.1_pt1 | contig 12146 bp, 12 predicted proteins | sample 1570021 | NCBI WGS metagenome assembly OGCI01 (sample SAMN06264664, study PRJEB24512) | hot springs metagenome | isolation source: Hot spring water | place: South Africa: Tshipise | collected 2015-06-21
TATCGTGACCCCCGCCGTGGTGTGGGGGATGTAGACCACGCAGAGCCCCTCCCTTATGCCCGCCTCACGCACCGCCTCCCGCACCCTGGAGGTGATGTCCACCATCTGGGACCTGGAGGCGGTGGAAACCTCAAAGGTATATTTTTCCATATATTATCACCCCAGGCTCATGCGCAGCGAGGCTTCCATGTTGAAGGGCGGCAGGTCCTCGGGATCGATGACCACGTCCACCACCGCCGGCCCCGGGGCCGCCAGGGCCTCCGCGAGCACCGGCCGGATGTCGGCGACCCTCTCCAGCCGCCATCCCGACGCGCCGAAGGAGCGGGCCAGGGCAGCGAAATCCGGGTTCCCGTGGCAGGTGCCGATTATCCTCCCCTGGCACTGCACCCGCTGCCGGATGTTGAGCACGCGGTACATGTTGTCGTTGATCACCAGCACCAGCACCTTGATGGACTCCCGGCAGGCGGTTTCCAGGTCCTGGAGGGTCATCATGAAATCGCCGTCTCCCAGGATGGCCACCACCTCTCTCTCGGGATGCACCAGCTTCGCGGCCATGGCGGCGGGGAAGCCGAATCCCATGGCTCCGAAATTGACCGCCGAGAGGTAGGTGAGGGGCTCGAGGCAGGGGAGGTAAGCCATGGGGTAGAGGAGGTGCGTGCCCGACCCCACGGTCACCACCCTCTCCCGCGGCAGGAGCTGCGCCAGTTCGTGGATGACCCTCGCTCCCGAGAGAGGCTCCCGCCCGGAGGTCCTGCCCTCCCGCACCATGGCCTCCCAGTCCTCCCGCCTGGAGGTCAGGAATTCCCACCATTCCTTCCTTTCCGGTGCGCGATATTCCCTGAGCGCGTCCAGGGCCTCGACGAGGAAATCCCTCACGTCCGCTTCGATGGGGACGTGCGGCCGCAGGCGGCTGGAGAGCATGGCCTCCATATCGATGTTCACCATTACCAGCTCCCCGGGGACGGGGAGGGTGTATTCGTAGGAGGTCATGTCGGAAACGGTGCACCCCAGCGCCAGCACGGCATCCGCCTCCGTGAGGGCGGCATCCGCCACGATGTTGCCGCCGCCGAAACCCGCCCTTCCCAGGCAGAGGTCATGGTCCTCGGGGATGGTCCCCCGCCCGTTGCCGGTGGTGGCCACCGGTACCCGCAGGTTCTCGGCCAGGCGCACCAGCAGATCCGCGGAACCGGAATAGGCTACCCCGCCCCCGGAGAGTATAAGGGGTTTCGCGGCTTCCTTGATGATTTCCAGTGCCTTCCAGACGTCCTCCACGTGCATGGGAGGACGGTACTCGGCGGCGAAGCGGAACCTGGGAGCCTCCAGCGTTACCTCCTCCTCCCACACGTCCTCGGGAACCTCGATGAGCACCGGCCCGCGCGCACCGGAGACGGCCAGGGTGTAGGCCTTGGTAAGGACGGAGGCTGCCAAGTCCGCCTCCTCGAGCCTGAAGGTGCCTTTGCACAGGGGAGCGAAGATGCTCGTGTGCTCCGCCTCCAGCATGCCGTCGCCGCCCCTCAGCTTCCTCTTCACCGCGCCGCTGAGCAAGAGCATGGGGCTGCAATCCTTGTAGGCGCTGCCCACGGAGATGAGGGCGTTGAGGGTTCCCGGACCGGAATGGGTGAGCGCCACTCCCGGGATCCCGGTGAGGCGGCCTTCGGTATCGGCCATGCTCGCCGCCACCTGCTCATGCCGGCAGGAAATGTATCTTATCTCCCCCTGGTGGTCGTAGAGGGCATTGACGAAGGCGAAGTTGGAGGTCCCGATGATGCCGTAGATCCTGGTCACCCCCATGGCCTTCAGGCCCTCGATAAGCATTTGAGCGCAGTTCATGCTCCCTTCCTTCCCTCGTGCCTGCCTGCCTGTTCCCTCCCGCCTTCTGTTCCTCTCCCCTTCCTCCGGCTTTCCTTCCGCCGGCCCGCCTATTCCACGCCGTTGACCACGAAGCGCGGCTTCCCGCCCGAGAGCGCGCCGACGACGTTTTCCACGGTCACCTGCAGCATGCGCACCCGGCTCTCGTCGGTCCCGCCCGCCACGTGGGGCGAAAGCATCACCCTGTCTGACGCAAGCAGCGGGTTGTCGGGGTTTACCGGCTCCTCGGCAAAGACGTCGATTCCCGCGCCCGCCAGGCGTCCCTCCCGCAGGGCCTCGGCCAGGGCCTCCTCGTCCACCACCTCGCCCCGCGCCAGGTTGAGGAGGTAGGCCCCCGGCTTCATCATGGCCAGCCTCTCCCGGTCCATGAGATGGCGGGTCTCGGGGGTGAGGGGCACGTGCAGGGAAACGATGTCCGAGGCGCGCAGCAGCCCCTCCAGCTCCGCGAACTCTACCCCCAGCTCCCTTTCCTCCTCCTCGGGCAGCCGCCGGAGATCGTGATAGAGCATGCGGCACCCGAAGGGGCGCGCGCGCAGCGCCACCTCCCTGCCGATATTTCCCATGCCCACGATGCCCAGCGTCTTGCCGTGCAGCTCGCCCAGGCCGAGGGTGAAGATGTCCTGCTGCCCCCACTCGCCGCGCGCCGTCTTGGCGTGGAAGTAGAGGGCTCGCTTCAGGAGACAGAGCATGAACATGACCGCGTGTTCCGCCACCCCGACGGCATTCGCCGCCCCCACGTTGGCCACCGGGATGCCCGCCCGCCGCGTGGCCTCCAGGTCGATATGCTGGTACCCGATGCTCGGTTGCTGGATGAGCCGGCACCCGCGGGCCGCCTCCGCCACCGCGGCGTCGATGGGCAGACGGAAGGTGAAGTCCCCTATGATGACGTCCGCTCCCCGCACCGCCTCCTCCAGGCCGGGACCCGCATCCCCGTTATAGACCTCCACCAGGATATCCTCGCGCCCGGTCACTCCCGCGAGCATCCCGCGCACCGCATCCTGGGACAGCGGGGAAAGCACCACTATCCTCGGCATCTACAGCTCCCTTCCTTGCTCGCCCGGCGGCCTTCCTGCCCTCCCCCTTGCGCGATTCCCTCGCTCAATCGCGTGAGCGCGCAAAGCGAAAGGCGGCCGCGGCTCCGAACCGCTATCGTCTTGCATTGCGCGGGGCAAGCATTTTATGTATTCCCCTTGCTCGCCACGGAAAAACTCGCCGCGCCAGCCCGGCCATGAAGGTCCCCGCACGGGAGGCAGCGTTAAAGGTCCGCCGGTACGCGAATGGGGGGCGTGATTTGACGGGGAGGCGCGCGAGAGGCAAGAAGGTCGCCCAGACCTTCCTCGGCAGCCGTTGCCTGCGGAGGGGGGCGCCGGCGGGGCCGTTCTGGAGGCACGGGTCAGGGCATATCCTCGAGGTATATGTCCTTGTACCTCTCGACCGCCTCCTCCCGCCGCGCCCGCCGTTCCTCGGCGGTGGCCTCCAGCACCTTGCGCAGGGCATCTCCCAGGATCACCGGGTTGAAGGGCTTCACTATGTACCCGTCGGCGCCCATCCTCCACCCCCGGGCGATGTCCTCGTCCTGGACCTTGGCTGTGAGCACCACCACGGGCAGTTCCTTGAGGTCGTCGTCGGAGCGGATCATCCTCAGGATTTCCCAGCCGTCCATCTGGGGCATCATGATGTCCAGGACCAGCAGGTCGGGGGGGTCCTCATGCATCATCCTCATGGCCGTCTTCCCATCCCAGGCCTCCTCCACCTCGAAATGCTCCAGCTCGAGGTTGATGCGCACCAGGCGGGTCACCATGGGATCATCGTCCACCACCAGCACGCGAGCAGCCATATACCTCCTTATAGCTCCGTTTTATTTTACCTGTCCCCTCGCCCGAACCGCAAACAATCAATTATTCCACCTGCCCGAGCAAATTCCCTTCCGGGGAACGGGCCGTTCCCGCGGATGCCGCGGGCAGGCGGGGCACTTTTCCCGGTAATGGTATAATCTCCTTGCATCATCGCCGGCTGGGTTGGGCGCTCGCCCGCCCGCGGAGCGGACACGGGAGGCAGGATGAGTTACGACATTTTTCAACCGGTGCATGAGGATTTCCGCCGCAGCCTGCGGCAATTCGTGGAAAACGAGCTCGCCCCGCACGTGGAGGAGTGGGAGGAGGCTGAGGAGTTCCCTCGCTGGGTCTATTCCCGCATGGGGGAGCTGGGATTCCTGGGCATGTCCTACCCGCAGGAGTACGGGGGCGACGACGACCGCCTGGCGGAAGCCGTCTTCCACGAGGAGCTCACCCGTTGCGGCTCGGCAGGGGTGGCGGCGGGGCTGGGGGCGCACATCGGCATCGCCATGCCCCAGATAAACCGTTTCGGCACCCCGGAACAGAAGGAGAAATACCTGGTGCCGGGGATCAAGGGCGAGACCGTGGGGGCGCTGGGCATCACCGAGCCGGAGGCCGGATCCGACGTGGCGGGCATCAGGACCTACGCCGTGCGCGACGGCTCGGACTGGATCATCAACGGCTCCAAGACCTTCATCACCAACGGGGTGAGCTGCGACTGGGTGGTGCTGGCGGTGAAGACGGACCGCGAGAAGGGCTACGCGGGCATCTCGCAGTTCATCGTGGACCGCGGAACCCCCGGCTTCGAGACCTCCAAGAAGATCAAGAAGCTGGGGTGGAAGGCCTCGGATACCGGCGAGCTCTCCTTCATCGACGTGCGCGTCCCCGCGGACGCCCTGCTGGGCGAGGAGGGCCGCGGTTTCTTCCAGATAATGGCAAATTTCGTATGGGAGCGCCTTATCATGGCCTTGGGCTCCGTGGCCGGCGCACAGCTGCTCTTCGAGATCTCCCTGCAGTACGCGAAGGAGCGGCAGGCCTTCGGCAAGCCCATCGGCAAGTTCCAGGCCATCTCCCACATGCTGGCGGACATGATCACCGAGATCGAGCTGGGCAGGTCCTTCACCTACCACGTGCTCAAGCTCTACGTGGAGGGCAAGGAGCCGGTCAAGGAGGTGGCCATGGCCAAGCTCTACACCTGCGACATGGCCTGCCGGGTGGCCGACTGCGCCCTGCAGATCCACGGCGGCTACGGGTACAGCGAGGAGTATCCCCTGGCGCGCGCCTACCGCGACATGCGCCTGGGCCCCATCGGCGGGGGCACCGACCAGATCATGCGCGAGATCATCGCCCGCTCCTACGGCCTGTGAGACGGGGCCATGGCCTCCCGCATGGCGGATGCGAGCTCCTCGGCCCTCTGCGAGCCGAAAAGCACTCTCTTGCCCTCGCGCAGCTGCAACTGGACCCCGCGCTTGCCGGACACGTTGTACGCCCTTCCCTTCAAGCCGCACCTTATGCCCCAGCCGCCGTACTCGAGGATGGGGTGGTAGGTGACCGCCTCCACCTCCTCGATCTCCTCCACGCCGATGTGATGAAATCGCGCATGGAAAGGGTAGTAACGATAGTGCAGGCCATCCTCCTTCACCTCCACCACCAGCCGGGCGGAGAGGAAGAGGGCGGGAAACCCCACGCCCATGAGCAGCCAGATGAGGTACATCGCCCAGTCGGGCGCCTCCTTTTCTCCCGCGGGCGCGTCGGCGAACAGTTGCCGCAGCGGGGCATACCAGGCGAAACCCGTCACCACCAGTACCGTAAGGTATATCCACCACTGGTGAAAGCGCTGCACCTCGCGAAAGATGGTCCCGCTCTCCCGCTCATTCCCGCTCATGCCACGACATCCCTCCGCGATGGTCTCTCCCCTCGAAAAATACAGGGCCTTGCCGCGGCCCGCCGCCCGACCTTGACGCCGCCTCAGCCGCCGCCATCGCTCCCGCTCTCGCCCATGTCCGCGGACTCCGGCGCTTCTGCGATCGACCTCCTCTCCCGGAAGAATAGCACGGAAACACCCGCGCAGAACAGCAGCGCGCTCACTACCTGGAAAAAGATACCAGCAGATGCGTCTTCGTGGTAACGGAAGAACTCCACCGTGAAGCGCACCGCCCCGTAGCAGGCCACCGAGAGCAGGAAGAGGCTCCAGCCCCGTCGCAGCCGCTTGCGGAACCACAGCAGGCCGCAGAACACCGCGAGATCCAGCACCAGCTCGTAGAGCTGGGTGGGGTGCACGGCGACGTCGGACCCCGGGAAGGTCACCGCCCAGGGCAAGCCGGAGGGCTTCCCCCCGCAGCAGCCGTTGAGGAAACAACCGACGCGCGCTATGGCCAGGGAGAGGGGTAGGGCGAGGCCCACCGCGTCCGCCACCGCCCCCGCGGGGACCCCCATGCGGCGCACCACCAGCACGCAGGCGGGCACGGCCAGGAAGAGCCCCCCGTAGAAGACCAGGCCCCTCATGTTGAGGTCGAACACCAAGCTCCACCGGCCGGAGAAGTCTTCCAGGTGACCGAGCACGTAGAAGGCGCGTGCCCCCGCCACGCCGGTGATGGCCGCCACCGCCCCCACCGTGTACATGACGGAACCGTCCCTGCCCCGACTGCGCAGCTCCCGCGCGGCCACCAGCACCCCCGCCAGGAAGGCGGTGAAGAGCATCACCCCGTAGGAATATACGGGGTAGCTTCCTATATGGAAGAGAACGGGCCGCATGCGCCACCTCCCTGAAGTCCCCCGAAAGCTGATATTCTTACCACATCCCCATAACCAGAAAAGCCCTTCAACGCCCCTCACTGGAGCACCACCCCCGGCAGGAACGGTCACTTCCCTTCCGGGGGTCGCCGAGGTCAAGTTTAGCAGAGCGTTACCCGCAAGTTAAGGTTTGCGGCTGCGCTCCACGGCGCCCGGCCGTTGACCGCGTCGGCGTCTCGCCAAACGACCCTGAGCAGGCGCATTCGTCCCTTTCGAACCCTCCCGGAGAGCAGGTTCCCGCGGAAGGGCGCCCTCCCGGCGCCGGGCCTGGAGAGTCCCCGCCGGGCGAATTGGGATACACGCCGCGGAGGCGCGCGCGCAGCCCCGTCTTCCCCCTGATGCGGGCTATACCGGGCGAAACGGTCTACGGGCTGCCTGGGTCACGCCAATAATACCAGAGGCAGGCGATAATCATACCCCCAGCTTATGTTCGCCGCCTCCCCTTTTCCCGCTAATTTAAGTGAGAAGAGGGTCGGCAGGGAGGCATGCGGAGATGCGTAAGATGGGTTTTACAAGCAAAAGGAGGCTGGCCCTGGGCCTGCTTTTTGCCTTTTTTGCCCTCTTTTCCCTCTTCGCCTTTTTTGCCCTCCCTGCCGCGGCGCGGGAAGCGGGCACGGTATCCGTCGAGGTTTCCGTAGCCCCCTGCGTGCGGGTGGGTGCGGACGGCCTGGTCGGGGGCAACATCTCCACGGTCATTATCCACCCGGCGGATCTCCTCACCGTCCTCCCCCGCTGACCCTCCTGGCGCTCACCCACGCCCGCAACATTTGATTTCATCATCTTTTTGATGAATCGCACCACCTGACCCGCTGGCCCTCACGGCGCCCGTCCTCGCCCGCAACAACGGTTTTAATAACCATGGATTACATGGGAAGGCATGGGGGCACATCATCGTATTCACGCTAGCCTTCCGGCCCCGAGATGAAGCTACCGCCGGCGGATACGCCGCCCTCAAGCCTGGCTAGCGCCGGTGCATCCGGCGCACCAGGCACCAGGCCCCCACGCCGAGCAGCACCAGGAAGAGGATCCAGGACAGCGGGACGACCCAGAATCCCGCCTTCTCCCGCTTCTCGGTGTCGAAGACGTTCATCTGGGGACCGTACCTGATCTCCGCCTCCGCCTCGTAGACGCCCAGGAAGGGGGGGCTGGGGAGGCTGCCGTCGAAGTAGCGTACGGCGCCCGGCAGCAAGGTGATCTCCCCCAGGTCGATAGAGCCGGATCCGAACCCGAACTTTGAGCGGTAACTCAGGGAGGCCTGCACGGTGAGGTGCACGTTGCCGGTATTTTCCACTTCCAGGTGATAGCGGATGTCGCGTGCCGGCCATCCCGCCTCCCCCCCGGCCGGAGGCCCCCAAAGGGAGAAGAAGTCGCTCTCCACGGACAGGGCCCGGATATTCGCCTCGCGCACGATCTCCCCCGAGACGGTGACCAGTATGAGCGACCCGATACGGTAGCTGGGCTTCACCCCCTGCCCCGGGGGAGGCTCCGCTGCGTCCTGGAAGAAGAGCACCGAGAAGTGCCCCCCGGGCTCCGCGTCCGAAGGGACCCGCAGGTGGAAGGGTTCCTCGTGCTGGGAGCGGGCCGGGACGGTCAGGCGCTGGCGGGGGATGGTGATCCACTGGGAGCAGGAATAGGTGTAGTAACCTGGTTCCCGGAAATCATAGCTGTTGTCGGGGTTGATGAAGAAATCCATGGTATAAACGAGAAGCTCCTGGTCGTGCTGGGTGTGATTGATGAGGGTGACGGTGAAGTCCATTTCCCCACCGGGGTCCATGGTCAGCTCTTTCTTAACCGGAGATACCGTGAGGTCGAAGTCCTGTGCTCTAGCGCAAGGCGACGGGCACAAGAGCATCAAAGACGTAGACGCCGCCAGCAAGATAGATGCGATCCCCAGTCTTCTCATGGCCATGCCTCTGCAGCTCAACCTCTCAAGCGCCGCTCGCGCGTCATCCTCAACGCGGCCTTCCGTCTTGCCCCCGTCCTCCCTACCTCCATGCCGCCCTATTAACATTCGGCCCCTCACCGGCCATCCTGTATTTCTTTTTCACATAAGCCTTAGAATCCTCCCCGCAGCCCCCTCCCGCCATCTCTTCCCCGCGCCCCGGGTCCAACGGCGAACAGCGCGTAAGAAGACCGGCGGCTGCACGAGCAAGCGCAGACGGAAAGCGCCCTCGCGCCCCGCGCCATGCGCGTGCGAAGGCGAGGGGCGCGCAGGTGACTACTGCCGTGAATTATACCAGCACGAAAAGCAAGGAGGGCCCGGATGGTATCCGGGCCGCTCCTTCTTGTCTCTTCGTTTTCGCAGGATGTTATTGCACCACCACCGAGTAGGTATGCGTGGCGGAGTAATTGCCTACCGCATCCTCCCACTCGATGTCCACGGTGTAGCCCACGGTGACAGCGATGTTGCCGCCGCGGTTGCCTTCCGCCACCATGGTGCCGGTGCCGAACTCGCCGCTCCCTGTCGCCGTGACCCTCCCATCGCTCGAGGTGGCTGCGAAGGTCAGGCGGCTGGAGGGGATGGTGTCGGACCCGCTGGTGAGATCCCTGTTCTTGCTGACCTGGAGCCTCCACGACCGGTTGGCGGAGACTGTGGCCCCGATCGCGTCCGTGTACACGCCGTTCTGGCCTGAACCGCCGTCGGGCAGCAGGCTTCCGCCGCCGAAGTCCACGGGTGCTCCAGCCACCGTCAGCCGCAGCGCCCCGGCGACGCTGGCCGACACGCCCACGTTCTCCGGGTTGTCGGCCTTCGCGGGGGCGCCCACTAGCAGGAGCGTGAGCATGGCCAACGCCCCCAGCGTCCCCAGCACTCTCATCCTCTTTCTCATCTTCCTACCTCCTTCGTGAAATCTTCGAGAACTGTCATCCTTGAGATACTTCTCACCTTCATTGTCGATCACCTGCAAGCAGCGTTAAACAAATATCCGGCAAACAAGCGCGTTCACCCGGGGAGCGGCGATATTTCAAGGACAAACGGGCATAAGAGGAGGGTGAAAGGGTGGGGAGCTTCCGGGAAAGGAGATGCGCACGGCCTTTCCGGGCTATTCGGTTGTTTATATAATGTATGGAAAGCCGGCGTAGCTCAGCAGGTAGAGCAGCTCACTCGTAATGAGCAGGTCTGCGGTTCGAGTCCGCACGCCGGCTCCATGTTTCAGGGACTCAGGGTTCGAGGGGGGAGTCACGTGGCGGGGCTTAGGATCGCCGGCGGCACACTGCTGATCATCGCGGGCGTGGGCACAATCGTCTTATTCTTCCGGCCCAGGAAGCTCAGGAGAATGATGAGGATGAACAGCAGGGTCTACCGGGAAAGCGAGTCGCGAAGGGAACTGGGCGACGCCGTTTACCAGTATACCGTCTTTCCGAGGGTGATGGGCGTGATGTGGCTCGGACCCGTTTCTCCTCGCCATGATACTCGTCGGTCTTGGGGTTTCGCTGTTGTTATAAGCGCCCTCGAACCAGGGCAAAGCTGATTTCCAGACGTGGGGGACGGGATCCTCAGCGGGGCAGCGCCATCTCGATGTCCATGATGTGCTCCTTCATCTTGTGGGTGAACTGGAGTGTCTCGAAGATGTTGCCGATGCGGTCCTGTATCTCCGCGATGCGCTTCTCGTCCCGCTCGGGCTGGAAGAGGTGGCGGAACCTCCCCTGCATCTGCAGGTATTCCTCCACGGGCACCAGCTTCGCCTGTCCCTGTATGATGCGCTGGGTGCCCGCCGTGTAGGTGGTGCGCCCGTTCTCGTGCTCGTAGAGCATCCACATCCCCTTCTGCGCCGCCAGGCGGGCGACCTTGATGGTGTGGCTGGAGGGGAACTTCCATCCCGGCGGGCAGGGGGCAAGTATCTCGATGTAGCGAGTTCCCTTGATCTCCCTGGCCTTGGCGAACTTGCGGAACATGTCCGTGGGGTAGGCCAGGGAGGCGGTAGCCACGTAGGGGGTGCCGTGGGCCACCACGATCTGTGCCACGTCCTTGCGCCACTCCCCCTTCCCCTTGGTGGTGTTGGTGGTCCAGGCGGCATAAGGGGTGGCGCCGCTGCGCTGCGTTCCCGTGTTGGAGTAGGCCTCGTTGTTGTAGCACACGTAGATGAAGTCGGCGTTGCGCTCCGCCGCGCCGGAGAGAGCCTGTATGCCGATGTCGTCTTCGAGGCTCCTCAGGACCAGCTCGTGGTGTTCGTTCAGGCGCACCGTCGGCCAGCGGCTTTCCGCGGCCAGCTCTCCTCGCAGGGCGGCCTCCATGTTCTCCGCGATGACGTCGTAGGGCACGTCGCGCCCCCCCCAAGCCCGTCACCAGGTCGTAGAGGGGCAAGTCGCTGTGCCCGTAAATGACCGCCTTCACCTCGGAATAGAGGGCGCCCTCCAGGCCGAAGGAGATCCCCCTGTCCACCACCATCACCGCCTTCAGCGTCGCAAGAAGGCCTCTCAACTCCTCCGCCGGGAAGGGCCGGTAGGAGCGCACGCGCACCAGTCCGCAGCGGTGTCCGCGTTCCCTCAGGAAGTCCACCGCCACCCGGCACTCCGAGGCCACCGCCCCCCATGGCCACCAGGGCGCAGTCGGCGTCCTCCATGCGGTAAGTCTCCACCAGCCCGCCGTGATAGCCTCCCACCAGGTCACGGTATTCCTCGGCCGCTTCCACTATCACGCGGCGCGCGTTCTTCATGGCCTGTTGTATGGAGAACCTTACCTCCTCGTAGTCGTCGGGGTAGATCACCGACCCGTGGGTGAAGGGATACTCCAGGTCCAGCTTCCACAGGGAGCGGAAGGGCGGGAGGAAGCGGTCCACCGCCTCCTGGTCCCGGATCTCCACCTGCATGTAGGTGTGGGACATGATGAAGGCGTCGTAGCAGACCGTAACCGGCAGGATGACCTTCGGGTCCTCGCTCACGCGGTAGGCCTGGATGATGGTGTCCAGGATCTACTGGTGCGTGGAGCAGTAGAGCTATATCTAGCCCGTGTCCCTCGCCGCCAGGGAATCCTGGTGGTTGCACCAGATGTTCCAACCCGGCCCCAGGGCCCGGTTGACGTTGACCATGACCATGGGAAGGCGGATGTTCGACGCCCGGTGCAGGAGCTCGTTCATGTAGGCCAGGCCGTGTGCGGAGGTGGCGGAAAAGGCCCGCACGCCCATGGCCACCGCCCCGATCATGGCCGCCATGGCGCTGTGCTCGCTCTCCACCGGGATGTAGGAGCAATCCATCTCGCCCTCGTCGATGAAGCGCGAGATCTCCTCGATCACCTGGGTCTGCGGCGTGATGGGATAGGCGGACACCACCTCCGCCCGGGCCAGGCGGGCCCCCCAGGCGGCCACGTGGTCGCCGGTCTCGACCAGTCTCATTGTAATTCCTCTTTCACCATGGTCATGGCCTTGGTCGGGCACTCCTCCGCGCAGATACCGCACCCCTTGCAGTAGTCGTAGTTGATCACGATCTCTTTGCTGATACAGGCCTCGGGACAGTATATCCAGCAGAGCAGGCATTTATTGCATCTCTCCGCGTCCAGCACGGGGCGGAAGGTCCTCCACGACCCCGTCTTGCCTACGCTCCCCTCCATGGGGACGGATAGGGTGGTGATGAAGCCTGTCTCCGGCTGCTCCGTACCCTTCCTTTTCCAGGGCATGCTTTCCTCGCGCCTTCCCCGTCTCTCCTCTTTTCCTT
>OGCI01002488.1_pt1 | contig 12115 bp, 12 predicted proteins | sample 1570021 | NCBI WGS metagenome assembly OGCI01 (sample SAMN06264664, study PRJEB24512) | hot springs metagenome | isolation source: Hot spring water | place: South Africa: Tshipise | collected 2015-06-21
GAGAGATATTAAGGGTTATGAACGATAGGTCTGTCATAATAATATATGAAGATACAAGAGGACTAAGCATTTCGGAAGAAATTACTTTTCTTGACAAACCTATGTCGGTTAAGGTTGGACCTGGCATATTATCAACCATACTGGATGGACTTCAGCGCCAATTGTCTCATTTTAAAACCGAAAGTGACATCTTTATAAAACCCACTAGAAATATTACTGAGTTTGAGCCTGATAAAAAAGAGTTTTGCTTTCACCCTCTGAAAAAAGAAGGTGATTTAACAGAGATAGGAGAAGCTTTAGGATATGTAGAAGAAAAAGGCTTTAAATTTTATGTCTTTTCAGACCAATCTGGCAAACTGGATTTAGTAAAATCTGGCACCATCGGTTTAAATGAACCGGTAGCTTTTATAAATAACGGCAAGCCTATATTTATTTATCAAAGCTGGCACATAAAGCAATCAAGACCATACAGAAGAAAAATAGTGCCTAATGAGATTCTGTTGACAGGTCAGAGAATGATTGACTTTTTATTTCCTCTGCCTCTCGGCGGCACGGTCATATTCCCCGGAGGATTTGGAACCGGGAAGACAGTGCTTCAGCAGACCATAGCCAAGTTTGCGAAGATAGATCTGGTTATTTATGTTGGCTGTGGTGAAAGGGGGAATGAGATGGCAGAGCTCATAGAAGATTTTCAGAATCTAAAGGATCCATGGACCAATAAGCCTTTGTTGGAAAGAACAATCCTTATAGTAAATACATCCAATATGCCGGTGGCAGCCAGAGAAGGCTCCATCTATACCGCAGTAACACTTGCTGAATATTACAGAGACTGTGGGCTAAATGTGCTTCTTATCGCCGATAGCATTTCAAGATGGGCGGAGGCATTAAGAGAGATTTCTTCATCTCTGGAAGAGATGCCCGGTGATGAAGGCTACCCCACCTATCTGAGCTCAAGATTGGCATCTTTTTTTGAGCGAGCGGGTGTGATAGAAACTTTTAATGGTTGGACTGGTTCGGTTACCATGCTAATATCAGTTTCTCCGCCGGGAGGGGACCTTACCGAACCGGTTACACAGAGCGCATTAAGAGTAGCAGGAGCCTTTATTTTTTTAGATAAAGAGCTTGCTCAGAAAAGATTTTTTCCAGCCATTAACTATAAACTAAGCTACTCCCTTTATGAAAAAGAGCTCACCCCCTCTCTTGAAACATATTTCGGCAAAGACTATTTTTTATTGAAAAATTTTGTGCTTCAGATTCTCAGAGAAGAAGAAAAACTTAGGGAAATACTTGAAGTGGTAGGATATGAAAACCTTCAGGATAAAGACAGACTTACAATGGATTTTGCTGAGCTTATCAAATATAAATTTTTAGTCCAGAACAGTTTTACCAGTGATGCCTTTTCTCCACCAGAAAAAACCATACAAATTATAAAAAGGATAAAAGATTTATATGATGAGGCTTCCATATTACTATCTTCCGGTGCACCTTTTTTTGAGGTGAAAAGGGTATATGAGTCTTTTTGAGCTAAGCTATAAAACCATAAGTGAGATTAAAGGTTCAATAATATTTGTAAAAAACATCCTCAAAGCTCGACTGGGTGAGATTGTAAAAATCAAATTTCCTGATGGCTCAGTGGGTATTGGAGAGGTGTTAAAGACAGATAACCAGATAGCTTTAATCCAGGTTTACTCTGAAATTAGCGGACTTTCAACAGAATCAGAGATTGTTTTTCTGGATGATGTGGCAAAAATGCCTTTATCTATTGATTTGCTTAACCGGGTATTTAGTAGCTCCCTTAAACCGCTTGATAATAAGGATATGTTTATAGCTGAAAAATATTTGGCTGTGACTGGTTATCCTATAAACCCTGTTCAGAGAGCAGCTCCTGCAGATTTTATAGAAACAGGTATCTCTGCCATAGACGGATTAAATACACTGGTAAAAGGGCAGAAACTTCCCATATTTTCCTGCGCCGGACTTCCTTCAAAGGAGATTGTAAGGTTTGTTCTGAAGAATTCAAAAATAAAGGTTTCACAAAAGTTCTGTATAGTCTTTATCGCAATAGGATTATCATTTTTTGACTATTCTCATTATATGGATACCATATTATCAATGAACACACCCTATGTAGCGTTTGTTAATCTATCCGATAACCCAACCATAGAAAGGCTTATAGCCCCCAGATACGGGCTTTGTGTAGCCGAATATCTTGCCTTTGAGCATGATTATGATGTATTAGTAGTGATGGCTGACATGACAAACTACTGTGATGCGCTGAGGGAGATAGCTACAGCAAGGGAGGAGCTCCCAGGGAGAAGAGGATATCCTGGATATATGTATTCTGACTTAGCCTCATTGTATGAAAAAGCTGGCAGAATAAAAGATAGAGTAGGTTCTATCACTATTTTGCCGGTTCTAACCATGCCTGAAGATGATATAACCCATCCTATACCGGATTTAACAGGCTATATTACCGAGGGGCAGATAGTATTATCAAGAGAGCTTAATCAGAAAGGTATCTTCCCACCAATAGATGTTTTGCCAAGCCTTTCAAGGCTTATGAACAGAGGGATTGGTGCAGGTAAAACTCATCCCGAGCATAGACATATTGCTAACTCACTTTACCGATTATACGCAAAAGGAGTAGAGCTAAGAAGGCTTGAACAGATTGCAGGCAGAGAAGGCATGCCCGCCAATGAGCAAAAAATTATTGATTTTGCAGACAAATTTGAAAAGACTTTTATAAATCAGGAAGAAAGAAGAGACATAGAAACCACTCTAAAAATTGGTCTTCAGCTGCTTGAGCCTTTTAATCTTTAAATTTTGCATCGGTCGGATGTTTTTATGGCGCAAAGGTCTCCGCACATAGTACAGGGGTAAGACTTTTTTATTTTTCCTCTTAACATCTTTTCTGCCTTTTCAGGATTAAAAGAACAGGAGATCTGTTTTTCCCAGTTAAGCTCTCTTCTTGCCCTGCTCATTTCCATCTCTTTTTTCCATGCTTTTCCATTATTTCTGGCAAGGTCAGCTGCATGAGCTGCCAGTTTTAGGGCAATTATACCTTCCTTAACATCCTTAGAGGTAGGTAATGTAAGATGCTCTGCTGGAGTTACATAACATAAAAAGTCTGCACCAAAATAAGCTGCCCAGGCACCACCAATAGCTGCTGTAATGTGGTCATACCCAGCCCCCATATCGGTAACAAGGGGACCAAGTACATAAAACGGTGCATTGTGGCATAGACTTTTCTGCAGTTTAATATTCGTCTCAACCTGATTAATAGGCACATGACCGGGTCCTTCTACCATTACAGGAACGCCTTTTTCTCTGCATGCAGTAACAAGCTCACCAAGGATTATGAGCTCCTGAATCTGAGGTCCATCGGTTGCATCAATGGTAGAGCCGGGACGCAACCCATCACCTAAACTCATTGCCACATTATATTTTTTGGCTATATCAAGTATTTTATCAAAGTGTTTGTAAAGGGGGTTTTCTTTATTATTTTTCTCCATCCACTCCACAAGCAGTGAGCCACCTCTGGAGACAACACCCAGTATCCTTTTTTTATTTTTTAATCTATTTATACATTCTCTGGTAAGCCCTGCATGGATAGTCATAAAATCTACGCCTTCCTCTGCCTGCTCCGACACCACATCAAGAAAGGCATTAATATCCATCTTTTCAATACCTACCCCTTTTTTCATCACCAGGTCACAGGCAATCTCATAGATAGGCACAGTACCAACCGGAAGTTTAGTATGAGAGAGTATCTCTTTTCTTATTTTCTTAAGGTCTCCACCAGTTGAAAGATCCATAACCGCATCCGCACCATATCTTTCGCATATTTCAAGCTTTTTTAGCTCTTCCCTTATATCTGATGAGTAATGGGATGTACCGATATTTGCATTAATTTTGACTGATAGCGGTCTACCCAATGCCAAAGGCTTTATATCTCTTTTTATATTCTTTACAAAAATTATGCTTCCATCAGCTAATCCTTTTTTAATCTTTTCAGTGGAAACATCCTCATACTTACTGACTAAATCAATCAACTCATTCATTTTTGCTCCATAAATTCCTTATTTTTTCAAGATATTCCAAATAATTTTTATTTCCAAATACAAGGCTTCTTACTGCCACGCCGTATGCACCCGTCTTTTTAATCATTATAACATTTTCCGGAGTTATTCCGCCGATGGCAAACACGGGCTTTTTAGTCAAAGATACAATAGCTCTTAATTTTTCCAACCCTTTTCCTTCAAGTCCCGGTTTACAGCTTGTTTCAAACACATTGCCATACACAAAAAAATCAGCAACGTTATCATATTCCTTAACCCTTTTTTCATCATGGCAGGAAACCCCTATCTTAAGATCGCTAAAATATTTTTTTACCAGAGTGGGGCTTAAACTTGTTTTCTTTAGCTGTACTCCGTAAAGACTATATATCTTTGCCACATCTACTCTATCATTTATTACAAGTTTTATTTTACCCTTTGTAATTTCATGCAGCTTTTCAATAATGTTTGTTAGCTCTATGGCGGACAAATCATTCTCCCTCAACTGAATAAAACTATAACCCTCTTCCACCACATTCTTAATAATCTCAAAAAATCTATCTTTGGCAAGCTTTCTATCTGAAACAATATAAATAAAATCCATTACTCAATTAAGTCCGTTAAAGGGCTCGATGCGGATGCATAAAGCCTTTTGGGCATTCTTCCTGACAAATAGGCAAGTCTTCCAGCTTCTACAGCCAGTTTCATTGCCTTCGCCATCTTGATAGGATCTTTCGCAGCTGCAATGCCAGTATTCATCAGCACCCCGCTACAGCCTAACTCCATGGCAATAGCCGCATCAGAAGCGGTTCCCACTCCTGCATCTACTATTACCGGTACTTTTACAGTCTCAAGAATAATTTTAATATTATAAGGATTTCTAATCCCAAGTCCTGAGCCGATAGGCGCCCCAAGAGGCATTACAGCAGCACAGCCCAAGTCTTCGAGTTTTTTTGCTACAACTGGGTCATCTGTGGTATAAGGCAACACTATAAAACCTTCTTTTACCAGCACTTTTGCAGCCTCAATAAGCGCCTCGTTATCGGGAAAAAGCGTCTTTTTATCACCTATAACTTCCAGCTTAATCATCTCTGAAAGCCCCATCTCTCTTGCAAGCCTTGCTGTCCTTATAGCCTCTTCGGCAGTGTAGCACGCAGCTGTATTGGGCAGAATTGTTACATTAAGTTCAGATAGATAGTCAAGTATAGTTCTTTGTTGACCTTCAATATTAATCCTTCTTAAAGCCACTGTAACTACTTCTGCCCCCGACTCCTTTATGGCTCCTAGCATAAGTTCAGGCGTTTCATATTTCCCGGTTCCCACAAGTAGTCTGGATTTAAATTTTTTTCCACCAATCTCTAAAAAATCTGACATAATATTCCTCCTTCTATTATCCTCCACCTACAAAGGTTACAATTTCGAGGCTATCTCCCTCTTTTAAAAAGATCTCTTCCCACTCTGACCTTTTAGCAATCTCTTTATTTAGCTCTATTGCCAGATAGGGGCTCTTTATCCCCAGTATCTCTAATAGTCTGGGAATATTGGTATTTTCCGGAATCTCTCTCTCTTTTCCATTAACTTTAACTATCATAAAAGTTTCCCCTTAAAAACTAAGTCTTCAGATAATACTTTTTTTTGCTTTCCGATACTAATAATTTTCTCTCTGGCATCTTTATTCTCAAGGTTATCTAAGTACTCATAAAAAGTGTATAGTGCATTTTTGCTGCAAAAATCTTTAATTACCCCTTTTTCTGCCAGTTTATGAAAATTTTCTCCTACCCGCTCCTTTTTATAACAGGCAGTGCAGAAACTGGGCAGAAAACCTTTCTCGAGTATGGATATAATCACCTCTTCAAGGCTTCTTGTGTCATTAAGACTAAACTGTGAAGCATCCTCTTCTTTTACAAGCTGCGTATATCCGCCCGGCGATGTTTTTGATTCAGCACTTATCTGGGATGCACCGTAGCATAATATGTCATCTCTGAGCCCTGACGGTTCTCTGGTAGATACCACTATACCCGCCGTCGGCACAGCGAGCCTGTACACAGCCACAATCTTTTTAAAGGTAATATCATCAACAGGGGCAGGAGGGCTCTCTATGACAGCTCCCCTCGCATATCGAAAGCGTGGCACAGATATGGTATGAGGAAATGTTCCGTAATGCTCTTTCAGAAAATAACTGTGCGCAATACAGGCAAGCACATCAAATTTATAGTCATATAACCCAAGAAGAGCACCTATACCTACATCTTGAAATCCCGCTTCAATGGCTCTGGTCATAGCTAACAGCCGATATTCAAAACTTTTTTTTCTCCCCTTGATATGAAGTCTTTCATAGGTTTCTTTGTGATAGGTCTCCTGAAATAACTGAAATACGCCTACTCCCTCTTTTTTAATAGCTCTTAGCTCTTCAATCTCCATGGGTGCAGCATTAAGATGGAGTATTCGAAGTCCCGACCTTTCGTAAAGATATCTTATAACGTCGGTAATATAATCAACTCCACATATATTGCTATTCTCAGCAGTTACAAGAAGCGCTCTTTTAAAACCTCTTTTTACTAAAAAATCTGCCTCTTTTAATGCCTCTTGCTTCGTCAAGGTCTTTCTTTTTTCATATGTATTACCATTCTGAAATCCACAGTATAGACATTTATTTACACACTCATTGGAAAGATAAAGAGGCGCAAAAAGTACCACTCTATCTCCAAATACCTTTCTTTTCAGAGTCAAAGATGACTGTTGAATAAGTTTTAGGTCTTCTTCTGTATTAACCGATAGCAGATAAGCGGCATCTTCTAAGGAGAGCGTTTTCAGATTCAGAGCCCTTTCTAAAATATTTAAAAGCCTCTCTTTTTTAAGAAAGAATCTCTCCTTTGAAAGCTCTTCAATTAATGTAAAATTAAGCATGTTTATAAAAACCCTTTATCCTTTTTATCTTTTCAACTATCTCAAATGGATCTCTACCGAGGACTCTGATTACAGGTTCTTTCCCCATCCCGCCTTCATCATATATAAAATCAGGCGGACTTTTAAGCTCCTTACAAGCCTCTCTCACACCCCAGTCAAGTGAACTACCTTCTTTGTTTCTGATCTCTTTGGGTTCTTTATTTCTATCAAATGATGTTACTTTAAATTCAGTCTTTTTTATCTGGTCCATCACTTTTTTATCATATCTGATTGCCATTGCCGAGTTTAGTTCAGGAAAGAAGCTTTTAGCTGTTAACAATAGCCTTGCAATATGTTTTGACCCTCCAAACTGAGGATATGATAATGTATAAATATCATCGCCTGCCGATACAATTCTACCTTTAAAACCAGCCACATCCTCAATCCCTAATGGTTCAGGTAAAGAATATACAAGATTCGATTGAATCTCAGGTAACATTCTGCCGATTTTTAGCTCCTTCAATATTAAAAAAGCATCGTTTAGCTTCATAAGATAATTATATTTTAAAGAATCTCTGTATATGGTAGCCATCTGATTGACTGTGCCGAACTGTGAGCCCAAGGGTATCCCATGTATAATGGCTTTTAATACAAAATCTCTCCCCATCTTTATGGCTTCAAGTATATCTCCATAAAGTGCCAGATATGAAGCTATGGCTGTGGCGAGGCTGCAACCTGTACCGTGGGTATTTCTGGTATTTATACGGGTTATTTTAAACTCATAAAAAATATGCCCATCATAAAACACATCAAAATCAATTTTAGAGTCCCCCCCTTTTATAAGAACTCGGGGCGCATAATTGCATAGCTTTTTTGCTGCTTCTTTAGCATCTTTGATACACTCAATTTTTATATTACTAAGCTTTTGGGCTTCAAAATAGTTTGGTGTTATAAGATAAGAATATTTCATCATCTCATTAAAGACATGCTCTGGCGTCAATCTGCTGCCGCTCTGGGCAAACATTACCGGATCAAGGATAACAGGTTTTTTCGTATTTTTTACAAAATCAATTACAACCTGAGCTATATCTATACTGCCGAGCATACCTATCTTTACAGCATCAAACTCTATATCATCACAGATAGCATCTATCTGGGATTTTACATGCTCCTGAGGCAGAAGATGAATCTTATGAACACCTTTTGTGTTTTGAGAAGTAATAGCGGTTACAACCGTAAGAGGATACAAACCAATAGCTGAGGCAGTTTTTATGTCCGCCTGAACCCCTGCCCCTCCTGATGAATCAGAACCAGCTATAATAAGCACTTTTTTCATATCTCTTCAAACTCCTTCTCGTCTTCTTCGCCAAGCAATATTCTTACAACCTGATTAGCCTGATGAGCTGCTGCAATAGCTACCCTCGGAGCCATAAGCCCCTGTCCCGGCTTTGCTTCCGATATTAGATCACCGACCACATAAAGTCTCTTTGATATCTTTCTTGTTTTTATAGCATTGTTTTCACCATATCCAGCAAGTCCAGAGGCTGCAATTAGAATAGTGTTTTCCATCTTTTCTATCACCGTATTAATAAGCATTGGTTTCATATCTGCCCTGTCAAAGGCTTCTACCACTATAGGGCACTCTAAAAGATCAGATGGAATATTATCAGGAGTAAGTAACAGATTATTGGCTTCCACCTTTATATAAGGGTTTATGCGCTCGATATTTTCTTTTAATGCAAAAACCTTCTCCCTACCTATCTGGTCTATAAAATACTGTTGTCTATTAAGATTAGATGGTTCTACCAGATCAAAATCTACTAACTTTATTGTTCCAACGCCCACACGAGCAAGATATATGGCCACATTTGACCCTAAACCTCCACATCCGGCAATTCCAACTGTGCTGCATTTAAGTTTTGAATAGATTTTAGGGGTGTGCCTTGCCACCATAAGATACTCAAGCTCTTTCCTGGATGGTATCTCACCTCTTTTAATAAAAGATACCTCATCACCCTCTTTTAAGATAATAGGCTCTTTTACAGGAAAACCATTATAGATGATAATATCTGCATCAGGCTTGACTTTTTCTTTAAGCTCCTGAAGAGTTATCCCTCCATAGACAGTTAGTTCTTTCTCGTTTACTTTAATCTTCATAAGTTTAATACGTCGGGGGATATATAACGAAGGATATAAAGATAGAAATAAGAATTTATATCTGACCTTCCCTCCGTCGGCATTACCCGAATCAGGTTCAAGGAGTCATCTCCACAAGGAGATTCTCAGCTTAAAAGCACCCCCGGTCTTTTCACTATTTATTTTTCTTCGAAGACTATTTTATGCCCTACAAGATTAATCTCTTTAATAATACCAGAGATCTTCTTCGGCTCATCAAGAAGCCCCTCTATAACAAACTCATTATTGCCAACAGGCACAATCTTAACAGCTTCTTTATAAAACAGCTCTTCTTTTTCACCTTTTTTTACAAATACATTTGATTCACACATATTTTTATTAAAAACCTATTTGGCAAAAAAGTCAAAGTAAATTTTTTTAATCTGTTATATTAGCGTTGCCCGGATTTTTTTTACCATAAGCTCAGGCTGATAGGATTGTTTTGATATTCGTAAATTCTCCTTATCAAGGTCCTGCTCAAAATTAAGATATTTATATCTTTCTGGTAGCGCTTCTGCAAAGCTATGGAATATATACTGATAGATGCCTTTATACTTGGTAAGTCCTTTAGCAAAATGAAAAAGGAACATTTCCTTCCCTCTTTCCTCACCTATAACATAGCCTGCTGGCTCATTATTTACATAGTAGATGAACCCGCATATAACAAGCTCATCATATAACTGAAAGGCTTCCAGCATAGCATAGTAATCCGTTTCTTCTTTCGACTGCCCCGATTCTTTCTGCCACTCTTCAAGGATATATCGGGCATGGTCCATTCTTTCATTGACAAGGGCTTTCACTTCGGCTTTATACTCTCTTAAAAAATAATTAAGCAGATTTCTTTTGTTGTGAAGAGCTTTTCCCGGGTATGTCTTAATCTTTTCAGTAAGATACACATAATCGGAATCCCCTTCTCTATACTGAATTTCCAAATTTTCAATGCCTTCAATCCATCTTTCATCTAAAGGGTAAAGAAAATCGACTTGCTTTGAAAGTTCTTTTAGATGAGCCAGGTCCAAATCTTTTAAAGGCCGAGTAGGCATGATATAGCTTTTTCCATCATAGGTAACGCCTTTTATAAATATATCATCCTCTTTTATAACCTCATATCTGTGTACATTTCTAAACAGATATAGATTTGAGAAACTGTATTCAGATATGAAGGTATCTAAAGCTTTTAGCCTTTCATACAAAAGCTCTTTATGGTGGAGTGATAAACTTTCTACAATCATATAAGCTCCTTGTCAATGCTTCTTAACTGAATTGCCTCAGCAATATGTTCAGACTTAATCTCTTCTGACTGATTTAAATCGGCTATGGTGCGGGCAAGTTTTAATATCTTGTTATAGACTCTTGCTGAATATTTAAATTTTAGGGCTGAATGCTCTAAAAGTTTTATAGAGTCATTATTGAGCTTACAGTGTCTTTTAATCATTGGGTTATTCATTCTGTTATTAAAGAAATTTGGATTGCCAAACCTTCTTTTCTGCATCTCTCTGGCATTTAATACTCGCTCTTTTATCTTGTTTGAGCTCTCTTGACTAAATTCTTTTGATAACTCTTTGATGGGCACCCGTGGGACCTCAATATGTATATCAATCCTGTCAAGTATGGGTCCTGACACCTTTTTTCTGTACTTGAGAACCTGAGCATAGCTGCAGGTACAAGGCTTCAGCTCATCACCATAATGCCCACAAGGGCAGGGATTCATTGCCGCAATAAGCAAAAAATCTGCCGGGAACTGAACAGTCATTGCAGCTCTAGATACTGTTATTTTCCCTTCTTCCAGTGGCTGTCTTAAAGCCTCAATCACAGGTCTTTTAAACTCAGGGAACTCATCCAAAAAAAGAATACCTTTGTGAGCAAGAGATATTTCACCGGGTTTGGGATTTGCTCCTCCACCTACAATAGCAATTTCACTTGATGTATGATGAGGTGCCCTGAAGGGCCTTACTGTAACAGGTTTGTCATGGGTAAGTAGCCCCGCAGCGCTGTATATCATAGTGGTCTCTAATGATTCCTCCCTATTCATTGGAGGCAAAATGGTGGGGACTCTCATAGCAAGCATTGTTTTCCCAGAACCGGGAGGTCCTATCATCAGCAGATTATGATTCCCTGCCGATGATATTTCCAGAGCTCTTTTTGCAGTAATCTGTCCGTAAACTTCTGAAAAATCAACCGTAAGTCTATCTTCTTTAAAAAAATCAGCGGATTTTTTGTAAGGTTTGAGATTATTATCACCTTTTAAAAATCCAGCCACCTCAAGGAGATGCTCTACCGGATATATGGGAATATCAACAAAGTAAGAAACCTCATTAACATTTTCAGAGGGGATAATTATCCCATCAAGAGATAGCTTTTTTGACAAAAAGGCTGAAGAGAGTGCGCCTTTTGCCTTCCTAATCTTGCCATCAAGAGAGAGCTCTCCTGCTATAAGATATCTCTCAAGTCTAGCTTTACTAAGATTTAAACTGCTCGCGATTAGAGAAATTGCTATGGGGAGGTCAAAGGATGTGCCTTCTTTTTTTAAATCTGCTGGTGCGAGATTGATGGTTATCCTGTGTTCGGGAAATGGTAGTTTTGAATTTTTTATAGCTGACCTTATTCTTTCTTTACTTTCCTTTACCGTGCTTTCCGGTAATCCTACAATATTAAAGGCAGGCAGCCCTAAGGACACATCGCTTTCAACCTCAACGGGAAAGGCTTCAATACCGATTAATGTATAGGTAAGTACTTTATAAACCATCTCATATTACTCACTGCTGCCATCTTCAAGAGATTCTCCGCTTTTGTAATCTTTTCTTTTTAAACTAAGATAACAGCTACCACAAACATTAAGCTCTTTGCCATCATCGTTAAAATATTTAAAACTACCTTCGTTGTCTTCCATTTTTTTCCCACAAACATTACACTCTTTCATAAGTCCTCCGCTTTTTTATACTTTTTAAAACTATTTATAGTATAATATTTTACCAAAAAAATTAAAGAGGTGTAATACA
>OGCI01002489.1_pt1 | contig 12113 bp, 9 predicted proteins | sample 1570021 | NCBI WGS metagenome assembly OGCI01 (sample SAMN06264664, study PRJEB24512) | hot springs metagenome | isolation source: Hot spring water | place: South Africa: Tshipise | collected 2015-06-21
AGTTGGGTACCCGTGAGAGCAAGGGCGGTGCCATACGCGCCGAAAGCCACGGAAAACACCAAGCAGAAAGCCGACACGATGGCGGGCATAATCTCCGGAATCAGGATCTCGAAAATTTGCCGGATTTTGCCCGCCCCAAAAGATTCGGCGGCGAGGATTTTTCGGGTATCGAAGTTTAACAGCACGGGCAGAAGGTTGAACACCACCCGAGGAATCAAATAGTAACAGTAGGCAAACGATAGTCCCACGGGACTATAAATGAACCGGGAGAAAGCCACGGGATCTACCCCCACGTAGGAAAGGAGGATGGTGAAAAACCCCGCTCGCCCAAAAGTGAGGATGAACCCATACGCTACCACCATCCCAGAGAAGGTGAGGGGGAGGGATATGAGGAGCATGAGGAAGTTGCGAACTTTAGGAGACAACTTCACCATTCGCAAGGCGATGAGAAAGCCAGATACCAACGAAACGAAAGACGCGGACAAGCTAAGTACCAAGCTTCCCCATAGCCCGCGATAGAAGAGGGGATCCCGAAGGATCCGAACAAAGGAATCCCCCCCTCCTTCGATGAAACTGGTAACGAGAACAACCAGTAAAGGAATGACGAAAAATCCTCCCAATAACAGAACCCCCGGGAGGGTCAGACTTAAGTACCCTCCCGGAGAGGAAAAGAAGCCTTTGCGCATACTCGGGATGAGAATTATTTGCCCAGCACCGCTTCGGCCCAAAGTTTGTCCACTTCCGCTTTCTTCTCTGCCGATTTATACAGATCCAAGGGGATCACCTGAGGGGCAGGGGGCATCTTGTCCAGAATTTCCTGAGGAAGCTTTATGCCCGGAACGGATGGACGGACAAAGCCTTCGGCGAAGATCGTCTGTCCCGCCTCGGACATGGTCCAGTTGAGCCAGAGCTTCCCCGCGTTGGGATGAGGGGCTCCTTTAACCAGGCTGATCGCGTAGGGCGCTGCCACGCTCGCTTCCTTCGGGATCACGACCGCCACGTCATCTCCCATCCCATCCAGGTATTTCGCTTTGAGCCCATCGTTCTCGTACCCGATGTAGATGGGGATCTCTCCTTTGAGGAACTTCGCGTAGGGCGTAGTCCCTTCCACTCGGAGAACATTTCCCGCCTTGTGAAGTTTGCCTAGGTATTCGACCCCGGGTTTCACGTTGTCCATCGTTCCCCCATTTGCGAAGTTGGCGGCAAAGACCAACACCTGGCCTTGACCCGTAGAACGAGGATCTAGGTACACGATGGAGTTCGCGTACTCAGGCTTTAAAAGGTCCTGCCAGGTCTGGGGAACATTCTTGACCAACTTTTTGTTCACCAGGAAGGCGATCACCAGCTGGTGGATGGTAAACCATTCACCCTTTTCCGCCTTGAATACCGCGGGAAGTTTCTCGAAATTCACCGGGGTAAAGGGTTCCAACAGTCCCTTTTTGTACGCATCGATCGCGGAAGCGGCAAAGTAGTAGGCCGTATCCGCCTGCGGTCGGTTGCGGGATTTCTCCAAAGCGACCACGGTTGCGGCAGAACCTAGATCGTTATAAACGATCTGAACCAATGGATACCGCTTGGAAAAGGTATCGAACTGTTTCTTCCAGTTCGCCCAGGTAGGTCCCGTGTCGAAGGACACCACCATCCCTTCCGCGGCCGCTTTGGCGTACAGATCTTTTTCGCCCGGATACAGTTCGGGTCCCGGAAGTTCCACTGCCACAGCTTGAGCCGCCGCCTTGGGGGCTTCGCTCTTTCCACTCGCCCATAGGAGAGTGGAAAACCCCATGAGCACCAATAAAATCACACACACATTTCTTTTCATAGATACCTCCTGCTTGAACTTTAACGTTTCTTTGTTAAGAATTGGTTAAACCCAACTGCTTGAGTACTTGTTCGACACCATCCAGGGTTTCCTCTAGAGTGGAGGGGAATAGGATGGATCCCTTACTTAGCCGCAGGAAGAACTCTTTTCCCTCCTCGGGGCAATTCAGGAGAAAGATGGGTTTTTGGGCTTTAATGGCTAGGGCGATCTCGGAAGCGGTTCCTGGATTCATCCCCACGCCAATGATGAGATCGGAGGTGAGGACGTTGATCACGTTCCGGGCTTCTCCCGTTCCCGTCACGATGGGTAGGGTAACGTAGGGGGAAACCCCATTCCGGTTCGATCCAGGCAGGATCCCTACCACAACGCCTCCTATCCCGTAAGCTCCTCGGCTAGCCGCGTTCATTACCCCGGCATCTCTACCGCCCGTGAGAAGAACCCAGTTCCTTCGGGCGATTTCTTCTCCCAGAGCGAAGGCGATTCGAAGATCCTCGGGACTAGCGTCCTCTCCGGGGCCCATCACGCCCACGACCGGTCGGACCATGAAGGAATACTAACAGGGGGGGTGTTAAATGGTCAACAGGAAAAGGAAGAACTTTCAATGTGTAATAAAGACCTTGATATAGTACTATGATTCTTTAGCTGTTTCAGATTTTGTGTATGTTGTATCCTGAACCTTCCTTTTGATCTTTTGTGTTGGAGTTTTCTCGAAAGGATCAGTTTGGAGTAAGGCCTTACCAATTCTAGCAAAAGAAGAAAGGCGACTGTTTACCTCCTTGCGGACGGATTCCAGGATCTCTTTCGTGTGGGACTCCAGGGCTTGCCGAAACACCTCTGCCTCGTCCTCCACCGCTCCGTACATCTGCCGGATGTCTTCCTTTATCTTTTCTAGTACTTCCGGTTTCAATTGGATCAGCGCGGTCAATCCTCCAACGGGATCTCCATAGACAAGAGACTCTTGAACGTAGTTGGATTGGTTGATGAGGGATTCGATTTCCTCTGGGTAGATGTTCTCTCCCGATGGACCGAGAATCATGGTTTTCAACCTTCCCCGGATAAAAATTCTACCCGTTTCGTCCATCCGGGCGAGGTCTCCGGTTCGAAACCACCCATCCTCCGTAAAGGCTTCCTTTGTCTTTTCCGGATCCTTATAATAGCCGATCATCACGTTTGGACCTTTCACCTGAAGTTCTCCTTCCAAGTCCCCCTCTTTGGTAGGAACGATCCTCACTTCCACCCCTTCCAGAGGATGCCCGGTAGAACCAACATAGGTATGCTTGGGGTTGCACCCTGCCACAAGGGGTGCGGTTTCTGTCAATCCATACCCGATGGCATAGGGAAACCGAGCCTCTTTCAGGAATTGTTCCACGTCCTGCGCCAGCGCGGCTCCTCCAATCCCGAAGAACCGGATTCGTCCCCCGAAGGTTTTCTTCAGTTTCATCCCTGCAATCCGGACAAGGAGTTTTCGGAATAGGGGAGAAGTGTACAGTTTGTGAGACTCCAGTTTCGGTTTCACGCTGGAACGGTAAATCTTCTCCATGATGAGGGGAACGCTGAGCATGATGGTGGGGCGTATTTTTTTCAGAGCGGGAAGAAGCACACTGGCCGTAGGGGGTTTGTCCAAGTACGTGATCGAAGCTCCCTGAAGGAAGGGAGCTAGAAAACCGATGGTGCACTCGTAGGTGTGGGCCAGAGGGAGGATCGAAAGGAGTCTGTCTCCAGGATGTATACGGAAGATGGACCGGGAAGCGAAGGCGTTACTCACGATATTCCGATGGGTGAGCATCACTCCTTTGGAGATTCCCGTAGTTCCTGAGGTATATAGGATCGCGGCGAGGGAAGTTTCCTCCACGGTAGGAAGGGGGAGGGATAGCCGCTCTTCTACAGCCCGGTTAGCGGTATCTTCAATATTAAGAAACCGCATTCCCTCAATGGTACCAATCTTTTCCCGCATCTTTTGAGAAGCTATGGTTAGCGTACATTCTGCATGGGTTAGGATGTTGCGGATCGCTTCGGAGGAAAAATCCGTCAGGATAGGGACGATCACGGCTCCGAGGGATGTGACGGCCAGATAGACCATGGGCCACTCTGGCCGGTTTTCACTGATGAGGGCAATGTGGGATCCGGGTTCCACACCATAGGCTGTTCGTAGATGATGAATGAGTCCGAGAACTAGGTCTCTGATTTCCTTGTATGAGTACATCTTCCCATTCAACATGCCAAGGGCAGGATACTCCCCATACTCGGTGGTACTCTTGAGGAATACTTCTTGCAGGGTGAAGCGTTCCAGGTGATACATACATTGCCCCCTCTTTCTAAACTTAAATTAATCCTCTTCCGGTACTACTCGTACGGCTCCCAAATCCGCGGATGCGGCAAAGTAAGCGTACGCTCGGAGGGCAGCGCTTACTTTTCGATTCCTATTGTGAGGTCGATACGCCTTCTTACCCCGAGCCTCTTCCTCTTTCCTCCGGGCAGCCAATGTTTTCTCGTCCACTAAAAGCTCGATTCTTCGGGAAGGAATATCGATCCGAATCCGGTCGCCGTTTCGGACAAGGGCGATTTCGCCTCCGGAAGCCGCTTCGGGTGACACGTGCCCGATCGATAACCCAGCTGTTCCGCCAGAGAACCGGCCATCGGTGATGAGGGCGCATTCCTTTCCCAGATGTTTCGATTTCAGGAAGGAGGTAGGATAGAGCATTTCCTGCATACCCGGTCCTCCCTTGGGACCTTCGTACCGGATCACTACCACGTCTCCTGGTTTGATCTGGTCCCCGAGGATGGCATCACAAGCTTCTTCTTGCGATTCATACACCTTAGCGGGGCCTTCGAAGGTAAATAGGGAAGGATCGACTCCAGCGGTTTTCACGATACACCCGTTTCGAGCGAGGTTTCCGTACAGTACCGCTAGCCCTCCATCCGCCGTGTACGCGTTGGGGATGGAACGGATACACCCCGATTTCCGATCCTTGTCTAGTTCCTTCCACTTAGAATCCTGTGATCCTAGCGTTAAGTTTCGCCCTGAACTAGCCGGTGCGGAATAGTACAGTTCGAGGGCTTCCTTCGATACGTTGGGATTCATGATGTCGTACTTGGGTAGTATATCTCCTAGGGAAGGAGCATCTACCCGCTTTACCGAGCGGTCGAGTAAGCCACCTCGATCCAGTTCCGCCATGATTCCTAGAATTCCCCCTGCCCGGTGCACATCCTCCACATGGTAGGAGGAGCTAGGGGCTACTTTACAGAGACAGGGAACCTTCCGGGAGATCGCGTCGATGTCCTTCATCGTAAAAGGCACTTCCGCCTCTTTAGCGATCGCAAGAATGTGTAATACCGTGTTGGTGGATCCTCCCATGGCAATGTCCAAGGCCATCGCGTTTTCGAAGGCTTTACGAGTGGCTATGGAGCGGGGTAGGACGCTTTCGTCCCCCTTCTCATAGTAGCGGCGGGTGTTTTCCACTAGAATCCGGGCCGCTTGTTCAAAGAGCTTCTTGCGGTTCTTGTGGGTAGCGACCAGGGTTCCGTTTCCGGGAAGGGCCAGTCCTAAGGCTTCCGCTAGACAGTTCATCGAGTTGGCGGTGAACATTCCCGAGCAGGAACCGCAGGTAGGGCAAGCATTCGCTTCAATGGCAGCGAGTTCCTCATCCGAAACAGTATCGTCGGAACCGGCAACGATGGCATCGATTAGGTCGTACTTCTTTCCTTTCACGATACCTGCTTCCATCGGACCCCCGGATACGTAGATCATGGGTATATTGAGCCGCATGGCGGCCATCAGCATTCCTGGAATGATCTTATCGCAGTTGGCGATGCAAAATAGAGCGTCCACCGTATGGGCGTTAGCCATGTATTCCACGCTATCTGCGATGAGATCTCGGGAAGGAAGAGAGTAGAGCATTCCGTTATGACCCATCGCGATCCCATCGTCGATGGCGATCGTGTTGAACTCAGCCGCGAAACATCCCATGTCTTCGATGATTTTCTTTACTTCCTGACCAATCTCGTGCAAGTGCACGTGTCCAGGCACGAACTGGGTGAAGGAGTTCACGATACCGATAATTGGTTTCCCGAATTGAGACTCTTTCATTCCCGTAGCTCGCCATAAGCTTCGGGCTCCCGCCATCTTCCTACCTTCTGTGGAAGTTTTACTGCGTAAAGGAATACTCATATGGGTACACTCCTAAAGAAAAGTATGCTTGAGTATGTTATACCCCCCTTTTTAAGGGCGGTAAAGGCCTGTCCAACTGGGGAGGAAGGATTCTAACAATCGATCGAAAAGAAGGAAGGCTTACCAAAGGGAGGGTAGTGCTGCTGCTTTTTTATGGATTGAGTCGAGGTTGGCCAGGAGAACGGCAGTGGTATCCCAACTACCTTCCAGAAAGGCTTTCCGATATCCTTCGTTCATGTCTACTGGGCATGTCCATCCAGAGGAAGTGGATAGAGTCTTGTACTTCAAATCGATGCGAATATCCGTCGAAGGATTCTGGGTCACCAGGGTGATAAGAGTCTCCAGATGGAGGGGGCTCACCATCACAGTAGGCATTCCGATGGCGGTAGAGTTTCCCGCAAAAATCTCCGCGAAAGAGGGGGCTAAAATTGCTCGGATGCCCGCTCGGTACAGAGCCTGAGGGGCGTGTTCCCGGGAAGAGCCGCACCCAAAGTTGGCTCCTGCCAGCAGAATAGTCGCTCCCAAGTATGTAGGATCATTGAAAGGATGGGGTTTGGGCTTTCCCTGTTCATCGAAACGCTCATCGTAAAATGCGTAGGCTCCCAACCCCTCGAAGGTAATGAACTTCAAGTATCGGGCAGGTATGATCCGGTCGGTGTCCACATCGTTTTCCGGAAGGGGAATTGCCCTACCTGTAATGCGTTCGATGACAGAGGAGTTCTTCAAATTAGGATGCGCCATCGTCATATCTCCCATTTGCGGATATCCACAACTTCCCCCGCAAGGGCAGCCGCAGCCACCATGGCGGGACTCATCAAGAGGGTCCTTCCCTTGGGGGACCCCTGTCGACCTATAAAGTTTCGGTTGGACGAGCTAGCACAGATTTCCTCCCCCTGGAGTCTATCAGGGTTCATGGCTAGACACATGGAGCAGCCCGCGCTTCTCCACTCGAAGCCTGCATCTCGGAAGATAATGTCCAATCCTTCTTTTCGAGCTTGCGCGTCTACCTGTTCTGAGCCGGGTACCACGTAGGCCCGTACATGGGGCGCCTTTTTCCGACCCTTCACGATTCGAGCGGCCTCCCTTAGATCGATCATTCGGCCATTGGTACAGGATCCGATGAAAGCGACATCGATTTTTTTCCCCTCGATGGGTTCACCGGGGGTAACCTTCATATGGCTATACGCTTTTTCGGCCGTGTCCCGTTCGGTCGGCGGTAGGTCCTTCGGGCTGGGGATCCGACCGCTTACGGGAATGGCCTGCCCCGGATTGATTCCCCAGCTCACCATGGGCTCTAGGGTATTTCCCTCAATCTTTACCACGTCATCGTAGGAGGTGTTGGGATCGCTCCGAAAGGAAAGCCAGTAGGGAGCGACCTCATCGATGTTCTTGGGCGCGAAAGGTCGCCCTCGGAGGTACTGGATAGTCTTCTCATCTGGTTCCACATACCCTACCCGGGCGCCTCCTTCGATGCTCATATTGCAGATGGTAAGACGTTCTTCCATTCCAAGGGCTTGAATGGCGCTCTCCGCATACTCGTACGCGTAGCCCAATCCCCCGTTCACTCCCAACCGGGCGATGATGGTCATGATGATGTCTTTCGCATACACCCCTTTCGGGAGTATACCGGTAACTTCAATCCGGCGAACCTTTGGTTTGGAAAGAGCCATGGTTCCTGTGGCAAGGATATCCCGAATCTGAGTGGTTCCGACCCCGAACCCCAAAGCCCCGAAAGCTCCATGGGAAGAGGTATGGGAGTCCCCGCAGGCTATGGTAATCCCCGGCCGGGTAAGGCCGAGTTCCGGACCAATGACATGGACGATGCCCTGGTAACCAGAACCGGGAAAGAACGCTTTTATCCCGTGTTTTTTTACGTTCCGTTCCAGGGCCGCCATCATTTCCTCGGCGAGGGGATCGGAAAAGGGACGGGCCTTACTATCGGTAGGCACGATATGATCCGATGTGGCAAAGGTACGTTCGGGAAACAAAACCGGGAGCCCCCTCTCCTCGATCATCTGAAACGCCTGGGGCGAAGTCACTTCATGCACTAAGTGCAAGGCAATGAACAACTGGTCCTGTCCATTGGGAAGGGTGGCAACCTTGTGGAGTTCCCAAACTTTTTCCAATAATGTCATAGGTATCCTCTATGCCGTTAAGCTAATTAATAATACTATAAAAGTCAATTAAAGGGGGAAACAAGGTGGAAATCATACTGATCGGATGTCTCGCTTCCAATCGGGTAATCGGAAAAGAAGGTATGATTCCCTGGGATCTCCCGGAGGATCGTAAGAGGTTCAGGGCTTTCACCTGGGGAAAGGGGATCGTGATGGGAAGAATCACGTACCTCTCCATTGGGCATCCCCTCGAAGGGCGGATCAATTTTGTCTTGAGCAGTCGGAAAGACATGGGAGAATGGGGGGTCTATCTATGCAGGGATGTACCCGCTGTATTGAACCTGGCAGAGAAACTAAGGATCGAAGAACTGTGGGTCATCGGAGGGGAGCAGGTATATAAGGCGTTTCTCCCATTGGCGGATAGGATGGAGCTCACGGTATTAAAGCAGCCTTACGAGGGGGATACCTGGTTTCCCCCCTGGAAAGAAGAGGAATGGGAACTCGTGTCAAGGACTAACGGGTCTCGACCCCTAGGTGATCCGCTCGAACACGAATACCTTCGATTCGAAAGGATTGCTCCCGTTGAGAGGTGAATCGCTACACGAGAAGACGGCTGATCCCTTCGAGGATCTGTTCCACGAACTTGGAGAAATCTTCAACTTCTTCTTTTTGAAATCGAAATCCGATGGCTCCCGGATGCCCACCTCCATTTTTAATTTGCAGAGCTTCCAACACCGACCGGAGATCGAGGCTAGAGTATCCGGAGGCCCGGCGTAGACGAAACTGAATGAGGTTGGATACATTGTCGGGATCATAGTAGGCTACCAGGCCTAATTTTCCTGACAGTTCTGCCAATCGATCGGCTACCGATTTGGTAACGGCAATCACGGTGTCGAACCCGAACTGAGAGAACAGGTGTTCCGAACTTTCTCGGTCGAACACTGAGTAGGCGATTCCTTCCCGTTCCAGTCGTTTTCCGTAGATCCATTCATAGCAAGCCTTTTCCTCGTTGGACAATGCTTCAATGGCCTGGAACACTTGTTCCATGGAGGAAAAATTGGAACTTCCTTTTTCCGTTTTGGATCGAAGCATCTGGTCGAACAGGGAAGAAAAGGTCCGATAGAACCATCGTTCCTTGTTGGTTTTTAGGAACTTTCCCATTTTGGAATCCCCAATGATGCCGGTGAGAAGGGCAAGGGCAAAGTTCCGAGAAAAGAGTTCCTGGATACCGAACTGTTTTAGGAGTTCTGTTCGACAGGACAATTTCAACGCTAGGAGTCCAATGAGTTCACAGGTACTGGAGGCGTCACTCACTAAACGGAACCCTGGGTCGCCAGAATACGCTGCATCTGCTTCCAGATGATGATCGATCTCGATCTTTCGGACATTGGGATCTAGAAGGGCTTCTTCTATGGCCGCATCGGTATCGATCATCTCGGGTTTCGGAGTGTCAAGGATCACGATCACCTGCGGATGGGGAGGAGTCTGGAAACAACCCTCATGGAGAAGGATCCCATTGTAGGAGCAGATCTTGAGGAGGTAGGATAACTGTTCGGGCACTTTACCACAGGTACTAATCACTATCTGCTTGGAGAACTTTCCCAGAAGTAAACCAAAGGCTACGAGGGAGGCGATGCAATCCTCATCGGGGTTCCGATGGCCGATGAGGAGGAAACTTTCCTTGTGTAGGATCTCTTGAATGATGGCATCGATGATACGGTTCTTTGCCCGTAGGGTGGGTATTTCTATCTTTGTTTCTCGCGCAACCTCATGATCGATCCATCTACTGGGTGGCAGAACCGACCGATTACGTCCTTCCTCTTTTGCCCGGTATAGCGCTTTGTCCGCTTGTTCTCGAAGGGTTTCGACCGTCCGCGCATGGCGAGGGATGGATGCGATCCCTATGCTGGCAGTCAGGCGGACATCGGGATGCTGTGGAAAGGAAAGGTTTCTTAGGGCTTCATTTGTTTTCTGACAAAGCTCAAGGGCTGTTTCTTGATCTGTCTCGGGGAGGATGAACGTGAACTCGTCCCCCCCATAGCGGGCGAGAATGTCTCGTTCCCGGAAAGTAGTTCGAAACACTTTTGACGCTTCTAGAATTAGCGTGTCTCCGAACTCCTGCCCATAGGTCCGATTCAATTCCCCAAACCGGTCTAGATCTACCATCACTAGGCTTAGGGGAGTTTGGGTGGAAAGGGCATGGGCTACCTGGGTGTGGATCGCTTCGTCGAGAAACCTGCGGTTGTAAAGTCCGGTGAACTCGTCGATCACCGCTCTCTTACGAGCTCCTTCTCCCCATCGAACCATGTCGGAGAGGAGGGAACCTGTTGCGGTGAGCCTTCTGGAAAGGATTCCCACCATGCGGTTCATGATTTTCAATGCCACCCGCGGCTGTTGTTCCAGGAGCTCGTAGAAAGATGAAGCATCGAGGGTGAGGAACACTGAATCTTCCAGAGTTCGACAGGTTGCCGAGCGGGGAGCCTGTTCGATGATGGACATTTCGCCGAAGAAGTTCCCAGCCTGGATCTGGGCGAGGGGAAGTTCCGTAGAGTCGGGAAGCCGAACGCTGATCCCGATGGAACCGGAAAGGACGATATACATCTCTTTCCCCTCGTCACCTTCCTGGAAGATGATGCGTCCCTTTGGATATTCTTTTCGTTCCATCCGACTTTTTAGTATCGATAGCTCCCGTTCTTTTAAATCCTGGAAGATTTCGATCCTGGACAACAGTTCGTTGAGAATCTCCATTACCTTTCTCCTCCTTCCGAGGGAAAAAGGATCTGGTTTCCCCCCCGTTCTCGGCCAATGAGGGGAAGTTCATGGGCTTTTCCGATGAGGGTAGGTGCGTCGAGAGCATGGAGGGGAAACACAGCAATTCCGATGCTAACGCTGATCTGGAACGGGACACCTCCCGTTAAATCAGAAATATCGATTCCATGGTAGGCTTTCTGAATGGATCGGGCAACTTCTTCCGCCTGGTTTTTATCCGTTTCCGGAAGGATGCAACCCAGTTCGTTCCCCATGAATCGAACCACTATCCATCGCGGTCCTGCCAAGGACCGGAGAGTGGACGCCATTCGAACCAGCGCTTTATCTCCCACCTCATGCCCATACGTGTCGTTGATCTGCTTGAAATTGTCCGGTTTTACCATGAGAACGCTCACGGGATGTTCGGGATTCTTCAGGAGTTCCGGGAGCCGTTCCTCCATGAAAGTTCGATTGTACAGGCCTGTGAGTTTGTCCCCATACACCTGTTTACGAATTTCCTGGATCCAGGGGGAATTTTCCTTCAGCAGATTGTTGGCCTTGCGGATTCGACCGGCAATGATCACGAGAAAGGATTGGAGGACGCGGGCGCCCACCTTGGGGTGTTCGCTAAGGAACCGGGAAAGATCATGCCCTTCTGCAGGGAAGCGCAAAAGGGTCGATTCCATCAGGGTTTTTGCAGAAGCGTTTCTTGGGGAGCCTGTGAGGAGGTCTAGTTCTCCAAAGGAGTCTCCCTCTACGTACCGAGCGATTTCCTCTTCCCCAGGAGATTCCTCCTTTTCCACTAGGATGGAAACGGAGCCTTTAACCAGAATATAGAGGCAAGTAGAGGGATCTCCCTTGCGGAATAGATAGGTTTCGGAGGGAATACGAATTTCTTCCGTATAAGTTGTCAGAGTTCGGAGGGTAGTTGGTTTGAGAAGGGAAAAAAACTCTGCCTTCTGGAGCAGTTGAACTCGCTCCTTCCACTGTACCATGCCCTAAATATAGAGCACCTTTTGCCAGAAAACAAGAAAAGGCCCGAAATCCGGGCCTTTCCTACAAAAAGTCGTTATACTCGAGTCTTACTTTTTCAGCTTTCCCGCTTTTACTACGTATTCGTTGAAGGCAAAGAGCATGGTTTTCAGTTCTGCCACGAACATGATGGAAGAGAAGGTACTACCCGAGCTTACGTCGGCGTTATGGATGAAGTCTCGTTTGTAATTCATCCCGAAGAACTTGCTCCTCCACTTCAGGTCTTTCATCT
>OGCI01002491.1_pt1 | contig 12086 bp, 11 predicted proteins | sample 1570021 | NCBI WGS metagenome assembly OGCI01 (sample SAMN06264664, study PRJEB24512) | hot springs metagenome | isolation source: Hot spring water | place: South Africa: Tshipise | collected 2015-06-21
GCCATCGCCGACTTTCACTTCGCGCCCACCGCTCAGGCGCGTGATAACTTGCTGAAAGAGGGGGTAAGCGCCGATACTATCTGGGTCACCGGCAACACGGGCATCGATGCCCTGCTGATGGTGGCAGAGATGAACTACCCCATCACCGACCCTGCGCTCAAAAAAGTGCTCTCGTCTCCTTTGCGCACGGTGCTGCTGACGGCTCATCGGAGGGAAAACTGGGGTGAGCCTCTGCACCGCATCTGTACCGCTGTGAAGAGACTGGTGGAACGCTTCGACGATATTCAGGTGGTGTTTCCGATGCACCGAAACCCGCTGGTACGCGAGACCGCCGCGCAGGTTCTGGGAGGACTTGCACAGGTAGTTCTGACCGATCCGCCCGATTACGCCCCTTTCGTGAAGCTGATGCAGCACTCCTACCTGATTCTCACCGACTCGGGTGGTGTGCAGGAGGAGGCGCCCAGCCTGGGCAAGCCGGTTCTCGTGTTGCGCGACACGACCGAGAGACCGGAGGGCGTGCAGGCGGGCACCGCCCGATTGGTGGGCACCGACGTGCACCGCATTGTCGACGAAGCGAGCGAACTGCTCACCGATCAGACCGCGTACCAGCAGATGGCGCGCACGGTGAACCCATACGGTGACGGCAAAGCTTCCCAGCGAATCCGGCAGGTACTGCTGAATCACTTCGGGGTGGTGCTATGAGCAACTCATACTCGTGGCAGGACAAAATACGTTTCGGGTGGCGTCTGGGGCTGGTGTGGCTTCTGCGTATCCTGCTGATAGTGGTTTTCCTGTACGCGCTGACACGGGTGCAATCGCTGGTGGTCACGCTGGTAGTTGCCGGGGTGTTCGCCTATCCGGCTGGCTGGTTGACCAACCTGATTTGCCGACCGCTGACGCGCCGCCTGCATCCCAGGCTGATCCGCCCCGTGGTCACTCTGCTGGTTTTTATTCTTTACGGCTATCTGACGTATCTGAGTGTGCGCATCTTGCTGACCCCGTTTCAAACCGAGCTGCGTGCGCTCATAGCCAACTGGCCCCAGTACCAGAGCGAAATCGAGCAGATAGCGCGTGACCTGCAAGCATGGTATAAAGACCTGCCCATGGACATCCGCAAACTGGTGGAGAGCCAGAATGTGACCGGGGTGATGGAGTCGTCGCGGCAATGGCTAACACAGTTGCTGGGCGGTACCGTGGCGATTGTTGGGCACATTGTGGAGATTGTGTTGATTCCTGTGCTTGCCTTCTACTACCTCACCGATGGGCGCAACCTGAAGCACGAATTCGTGGCGCTTCTGCCGCGCAGATGGTGGCGCGATGCACTGTGGCTTCTGCGACAGGCGAACCTCATCATGGAAAACTACGTCATCGGGCAGATCATGCTGTGCCTCATTGCCGGAGTGGTGGTGGGTATCGGGTTGGCTTTGCTCGGCGTGCGCTATACGCTGGTGCTGGCGGTGCTGGCAGGCGTCACCCGCGCGATACCGATTATCGGTCCAATCATCGGCGGCATTCCGATTATCATGCTGGTTGCCCTGCAGTTTCCCAACAATCTCATGGTAGCGGTACACGTGCTCATTTTTTTCTCCGCACTGCACTTCATCGAGAGCAAGCTGATTCTGCCCATACTGATTGGTGAACGGGTGAAGTTGCATCCGGTGACCGTGATTGTAGTGCTGTTGCTTGGCGTGGAGTTCTTCGGGTTGTTCGGCATGTTCCTCGCACCGCCGGTGGCGGCAATCATTCGGGTAGCGCTCCATCGCTACTGGATTGCCCCGCAACGCGCGAAACGTTTAGCCGCCCGTACAGAGGAGATTATCCGCGTATGAACTTGTGGGAAGCAGTGATTCTGGGCATTTTGCAGGGACTGGGCGAGTTCTTGCCCATTTCCAGCTCGGCGCACCTCCTGATTGCCCCATGGCTGTTCGGCTGGCATGAAGGTACCCCTCAGGAGAAGCTGGTGTTCGATGTGGCATTGCATCTGGGCACCACCGTGGCAGTGGTCAGTTACTTCCGGCACGACCTGTGGCGACTGTTCCGTGCGCTCTTTCGACCTGCTAACCCGCACCCGCAGGACCAGCGTATGGCGTGGATGATTTTGCTGGCGTGTATACCGGGTGCGGCGGCAGGCGCGCTGTTCGAGGACGCGATCGAAACCAGCGTTCGCACGCGCATCGCCCTGATTGCCGTGTTGCTTATCGCCATGGGTATTATCCTCTATCTGGCAGACCGGTTCAGCCGCCGCGAGCGTCCGCTGAATTCGTTGCGAACGGTGGAGGGTTTTCTCATCGGCTGTGCGCAGGCACTGGCGTTGATACCCGGGGTGTCGCGCTCTGGGGCAACCATCACGGCGGGGTTGATGCTTGGGTTGACGCGCGAGGCAGCCGCACGCTTCTCATTCCTGCTTTCCGCACCCATCACCATTGGCGCGACGCTGTGGACGTTTCGGCATCTGGTGAAGTCGCCGCCGGCGGGTGAGGCTCTGCTGGTGATGGCAACAGGCATCGTCACTTCCGGGGCGGTGGGTTATCTGTCTATCGCATTCCTTCTGCGCTACCTGCGTACGCACTCGGTGAACCTGTTCATGTGGTACCGCCTGGCGCTGGGTCTGCTGGTGCTGGCAATTTGGTGGGCGCGAGGGGCATAATCCCCTCGCGCCGTGCTGCATCGTCTCAGGGCAACAGCAGGCTCAAAAGTTCTTCCTCCGCCTCGCGCGTCCAGAACCTGCCGTTTTCCAATTTGGCATATACTGTGGGGAACTTCTCCTTCAGCTCCGCGAGCGACATCAGCGGCAGATCGGGGATCTGTGGGAAGATGACCGTCTTGCCGGGGAAGCGTGCTTCCATCAGTGCACGAATACCCTCGTGAGCCGACTTCATACCGCCGACAGCCGCCAGCGAGGCGCGCGTCTGCAGTTGACCGCTCTCCATCTGCTCCAGCGTCAGCCGGATGTCCGCCAGCGAGGAGCCGCTGCTACCGAAGAAGCGCACACCGCGCCCGCATATTGCGTTGTAGTCCACGCAGGCTTTCACGCCGCGCGCTACCCCCGCGAAAATGTTGTACACGCCGCCATCCGCCAGCAGTTGCGCCGAGTCCGCCACCACGTCCGCTACAGGCACCATGTTCACGATGTCGGTGAAGCCCTTGCCGTCGGTCAGCGCCAGCAGCCGCTCGCGGAACTGCTGGGGCGACATCTCCTTCGGGTTGAGCACAACGAACCGAATGCCTCGTTGCTCGGCGGTAGGCGCGTACCTCTCTCGCACGGCTTCCAGGCGCACCGCATCCACGTCTGTAGCCACGATGAGTGCGGGTGGCTCGGGATGCTGGACGGCGCGCTGAACGTGCATCTGACCCATGGGACCGCCGCCACCAACGATCCAGCAGGTTCCGCCGGGCAACAGCTCACTGCGCAGGGGAGACGCATTCGCTTCCGTCAGCTCCCTGCCAAACGCCCCCGCGCACCACAACGAGTCGTAGTGGATACGCCCGATGTCCATGTTCAGGCACCGCTCAAACGGGGTGCGCCTCAGCACCCACAGCACACCGCCTTTCGCCAGCAGGTCTGAAGCAGCCTCGATGGTCTCGGCAGGCAGTTCGCCAATGCACAGGATGTCGTCGTAACCGGTCACCGGAGCGTGCCGACGCGCGGCTTCGATGGTGGCTTCTTCCTCGAGCAGCTCCATGCCCGTTTCGCTGACCAGACTGACCAGCTCCGCGCGAATCTGCCCACTGGCGTCCAGCGCAACGATGCGCCGGGGACGACGCGAAGGGGTGATTGCCTCTCCCAGAGTGAACTCCGTGTGCGGGATGCGCTCTCCCATGATCAGCAGTGCCGTGCCATCGTGGCGTACCGTTGTCCGGCGTCTTTGTGCGTACGATGCCACCACGCACGCCCACGGCTCCACGAGCGCCGCCTCCACATAGCCGTCTTCATCCTTGATGGGCAGGAGGTAGCACCCCTCATCGCCTTCCAGTATCTCCCGGCCGACGATGCCGTACTGGGTCATCGCGCCAGGAAGCACGTAGCCGTAGGCGATGCTCTTGCCTCCGTAGAACACGTCTGCCTGCACGATGAAGCGCTGCCCCACCTGATAACGATCCTGCAGGTCTTTTCCCACCTTCACCACGGTGCACGACACCTCATGCCCCAGCACCACCGGCTGTCTCCTCAGGTCGCGCCCCACAAGGCGAGGATGCTTCTCGCCCTGCGATACCACCTTCGTGTCGGAGAAGCACAAACCCAGCGCATCGATGCGCACCAGCAGCTCGTCGTCGCCGGGTTCGGGCACAGGCACCTCTTCCGGCTGTCCGTTCCTGCCGAGGTTCCCCAGTCCGGCTCCGTAGAGGTGCCAGCGGAGCATCGTCTGCGGGATGGGATGCTGTGCGCTGCGGTATCTGGTAAGCTTGTCGGAATGCATAGCGTCACCTCATCTTGTCGTGGTCTACGGGGTCTCCTCGCCCGCTGCCCGCAATTGCGCGATAATCTGCTGCCGGTAAGCCTCGTCGGGGCGGGTGAATATTCGCTCCACGTGATGCGGCGCGAGGAAGTTCGGTCCCCCTGCAGCCACTGTACCCAAAAGGATTTTGGCGGTTTTCACGTACATGGTGGTGGCAGCTATCACCTTCTGCGGGCTTTCGGCAGGGGCGATCAGGCCGTGATTCTGCATCAGGATAACCTTCGGCAGGACACCATAGTCGCGCACATACGCCTGCACCCGTCGGCGCAGCGCCCGTGCAAGAGGTAAGCCCGGGTCGGTGTAAGGAACCCAAAGCGGAGCGATACCGCACACCACAATCTCATCCGGGAACAGCCGCCCGGCAATCAGCTCTTCTGCCCGTTTCGAGCAGAGCAGGGCGTTCACTGCCACCGGATGGGTGTGCCCCACGAAACGAATACCCGGCAGGGAGAGGAGGTAAGCGTGCAGGAAGGTCTCGACCGAAGGCATTTTTGTCTCGGTGGGGTCCACTCGCGCCTCCTCAAGCGCACGGCGGGTGGCGTCGTCGGTCTCTTCGGCGCGGTCCAGCGCGTAGAGAGTCTTCTGAAGGTCAACACGCACGAACCCATTCTCATCGATATCCATCAGCCGGGTTCCGCTGGCTTTCACGTAGAAGCTGCTGCCATCTTCCGCCAGTGCGGAGGTGTTTCCTTCGCCAAGTATCGCCAGTTCCCGATGTTCTGCCCCCAGCCAGTGGGATAGTTCGACCAGTTGGTGTAAGATGCTGGCTTGCATTCCTTTTCCTCTTCTCGATAGCAAGATACCACGGGTATGGTTGATATGCTTTCCTCTATTATACTCAACCGTCTTCGCAGTGCCTACGTATCCACCAGCCGACGCACCCCCTCTGAAACCGTGCCGTTGGGAGCCTTCCAAGCCTCGATGCGCTTGCCCAGTTCGCGCGCCCGATGAAGGAGGCGCTCCATGACCCCACCCGCACGCACCCACACGGCAAACACCACGTCTGCCAGCCCAAACACAATCTCATCGCGGCGCTGGTTGTACAGACCGAGACAGCCCGCCTGAAGCGGAAACGGCGACAGCACCAGATCGCGGTCGGTGCGGAACTCCAGCTCGTACAGACGCGCCGTCGGAAACAGGGGACGGCTCAGGTCTTCTCCCAGTGCCTCGAGCAATCCGCGGTCCAGCACCGTGATGGACGCTCGCTCCAGCCGAATGGCAGCTAGCGCGGTGCGCTGATAGGGTGGCGTGTTGTGTCCCGTCACCGGGGTGCCTCCCTGCTGTATAGCGTGCCTGGCAACCTCGTCCACTGCCTCCAGCGCGATTTGCGGAGCGCCTCGCGAACACGCCATCGCGAACCGCCATCCTTCCTCCAGAAGCCTCGTCTGTCCCTGGGCGAACAGCACCGGCGGTGCATACTCGCAGAACGCCTCCAGAGCAAGCGGATACAGTCGGTGCTGGGCGGTAAGCACCTGCACCCCGTGGCGGCGTACCAGTGCGTCCAGCTCCTCGAAGCGCCTCCACCAGTCCGAGCTGCGGGATGCCAGAGCCTCCGCAGCCCCCTGATGAAGACCCCATTCCCTGACCAGAACTTCAGGGGGAAGGCGCAGGAACTGTTCGACAGTCGTCTGCTCGCGCACCCATCGCTGGAGCACCTGCCCCAGCTGACGCTCGCCCAGCTGCGGCACACAGGTCAACAGCAGAGCGAATCGGGCGGGAAGCCAGTTTCGTTTCGCAGAAGCCATGGCGCTACGCAGATTCCACGATGAATGTGCACTCTCCTGCGGAAGGAGACGGGAAGCCGCGTCGGGAAAAGGGTGCACACAGACGTTTTGAAGTGGAGGACAGAGCATCAGACATGCGCGTTCTGATTACGGGCGGGGCAGGCAAACTCGCACTGCATGTGGCAGAGGCGTTGTGCACCAGTCACGAGGTGGTTCTAATGGACAGACGCCCTGTGCCCGATGACTGTGCGGATGTGCGCCGCGACCTTCCGTTTATTCTGGGCGACCTGATAAACAAAGACGATTGCCGGCGCGCCACGGAGGGGGTGGATGCCATTGCACATCTGGGAGCCATCCCCGGAGCCAGTGCCGACACCTTCGCCGTCAACACCGTGGGTACGTGGAACCTGTACGAGGCGGCACAGCAACATGGCGTGAAGCGTGTGGCGCTGGCAAGCAGTATCAACGCACTGGGGCTGGGACCCTATCGCATCGCGGAAAAAGGCTTCCCACTGCAAAAACTGCCCATCGATGAGGAACAGCCTGCCGACCCGCAGGACAACTACGCGCTCTCCAAATACGTGAATGAGCTAACGGCGCGCGCCTTCCACAGCGCGTATGGTATTCGCACCCATTGCCTGCGACTGTGTGCTATCTGGCGCCCAGCCTTCTTTGAAACCTATCGCCCGCGCCCGCTGGACCAGCTGAAACGCCCGCACCACGAGGGCTATCTGATGGGCGCGTGGCACTACGTCCATTCTGCGGACGCCGCCGAAGCCTTTCGCCTTTCTCTGGAAGCGGAGCATGTCCCCGAATATGCCATCTACTACGTGATGGCGCCCGACACCATCCGCCCAGAGCCGACGCACGAGCTGATTGCACGCTTTCTCCCGCAGTGGCTTCCGCTGGCAGAGCGCATCGAGGGCAGGCAGGGGTTCTACTCCACAAGCAGAATCGAACGCGAGCTCGGCTGGCAACCGCGTCACCTGCTCGATGGATCAGCGCTGGCTGGAGGTGGCGAATGAAAATCGCGGTTGAGCGGGTTATCCTCCGATGGGTGAAATCGTGCACAACCGCGTGCCTTCATGCCAATCGTACGTCGCGAGGACGGCACCATGCATCGCTACTGGTTGATGGCAGCCTTCACCTCCTGTGCCGGGTCTTTCCGGATGAACGAAGGGGGTGAAGTGCATGGCTTCCGTGCATTCACCCGAACCGATGCGCAGCGGCGAGTATCCGAGTTCGCGGGCGATCCTGGCTCTGGTTTTCGGGATACAGGGGCTGGTGTCGATGGGGCTGTTCGCCATTCCGGCGTGGTTAATGGGTAATGCGAAGCGTCGTGCCGTCGCCCGTCGGGAGGCGCCCGAAGCACGGGGAGGAATGGCAGAGGCAGGCTACATTTGGGCATCATCGGTACGGCACTTATGGCTCTCGCCGCGCCGCTGGTTCTCGGCTGGTTCGCCGCTCTGGTGTTTGCGCTGCGTTAGTCAGCGATGTCGGTTCAGATGTCGGCAGGGGAGCGAGGTCGCTCCCCTGTGTGGTGTTGTGGCTACTGCGTGCCCGGCATCGCGGCGTTCGGTGGTGCTCCTCCACCGGGCACCGGCGGGGCTGCCTGCACATCTCCCTCGCGTCCGTTGCCCTGAACGCCCCCCGTTATCCCCTTGTAGAGGAAGAAACCGACCACGAGCAGCACCAGCACAATAACCGCGATTGCGAGCGGAGCCGACACGTTCTTGTTCATGTTCGCCTCATCCTATTCCTATGGAGGTGTACACGTATCGTCCGACATCATCACGGGGTAGTAGCCCCATTCGTACGGGCGATCCGATTTGGGAGTGGGATTGTTGGCAGAGCGCGCCCACTTCGCATGCCCGTCGGCATACACGAAGTTCATACCGCCCTGATGACGCGGGTTGCCCTGATAGAACTCCCATCCACCGCGACCTTCCGGCCAGTAGAGCCGGGGCTGAGTGTCCAGCGGACCCACCAGACAGTTGCGCCAGCTGAAGATGTAGTTGTTGTCGGCGATGATGCCGATGCTGGCGGGTGTCTGAATTGCCGCCAGGGAGACGCCCGTGCTGCTGCCCAGCAGAATCTCGTTGATGCCGTATTCCACAAACGGCACGATGCGCCTTCGCTCCGGATCGCCACATACCCAGAGTGCGTAAGACGCCACGTAGGTGGTACCAGAGTAGCTCGGGCAGTCGAACACCCCACCGTTCTTCACGTAAGGGTAGATCATGGTTGCCCAGTGCTGTCTCGGGTGGTTGGGGTTCGTGGTGAAGTAACCCACCTCTGCGCACCCACCGGGCCAGGGCTGCGGGAAGAACTTCTCATCGTAGTCCTGCACATACATGTTCACCGCCAGCCCGATCTGCTTCGTGTTGGACAGACAGGCGGTCTTGCGTGCCTGCTCGCGTGCCTGCGAGAAGACGGGGAACAGGATGGCTGCCAGTATCGCGATAATCGCGATAACTACCAGCAGCTCAATCAGCGTGAAACCGCTGCGTCGCATGGTTGAAACGACCTCCTCGAGCGAGTTGTTGTTTGTATCGCTAACGTCCGCTGAAGCAGACGATTGCTACCCTGTAAGTTCCGGCGACGGAGCGCACGACCCTCGTGTGACCAGTTCTACCGGTAGCTTCTCATGCACAGGCTCGGGCATCGCCCCGTGCAACAATCCGTCTAACAGCACCTGCGCGGCACGCCTGCCCATCTCATGCAGTGGCTGTCGCAATGTGGTCAGTGGCGGGTTCAGATACCGCGCCGATACCGGGTCATCTACACCCAGAATGCTCAGCTGCTGTGGAATGGCGATCCCCAGGCTCTCCGTAAGAGCCATCACGTCCAGCGCCAGAAAATAGCCTGCACAGAACACCGCTGTCGGGCGTTCGGGCGTCAGCAACAGGTCCATCAGCGCATTGCGGGCGGACGGCGAGAGGTGGGTGTCGTCATCAGGGCGGATAAGCCACTGCGGTTGCGGCTCGATATCCCACGCGCGCAGGGCGGTCAGGTATCCCTCAAGGCGGTCGCGACAGTTGCTGCTGCCTTCCGTACCGTTCACATAGGCGATGCGCCGATGCCCCAAATGCAACAGATACTCCACTCCTCGTCGGGCGCCTGCCTCGTTGTCGCTGTCTATCGTTGGGAACGGCACTGCCTCCCGCCATGACCCGCCCACCACCACCAGCGGAACACGCGCCTGCCACAGGCTGCGTAACACATCGACACTGTGCCGAGGCGGACCGACCACAAAGAGTGCCGTATCAGGATAACGTTCCGGCAGGGAGTGCCAGTCGGCAACGGGGCTGGAAGCGACCATCAGGTTGATGTTCTTCTCGGCGCACACATCGCACAGAGCGCGGAAGAGGGGACCGTGATAGGTATGCTCCACCACGTCGGCAGGCGAACTGACCACGAAGGCAACCTGTAGGATACGAGGAATGGCGGGTACGCAGGCGTAGATGCCAGCCCCCCGTTTCAGCTCGAGCCAGCCTTCCTGGCAGAGCGATTCGAGTGCGCGTGACACCGTACCGATGCTAACACCGAACCGCTCGGCGAGCTGTTGCTTCGTCGGCAGACGGTTGCCATATCTGCCCTGCCGGATCTCCTCCAGCACCTGCTGTCGCACCCAAACGTGCTTGACTTTCACTGTGCACCCTCTTCTCGCGAAACGGAGTGAAACTGGCGCCAGAGCGTTATAGAACCATGATAGCATAAGTATAAGTAGATGTTCCAAAAAAGTCAATGGGTTTCCGGTATTTTCAAAGAAAAATCTGTAAAGGTCAACCGAGATGCTATAGAAAAGTAAGCCTGATTGGATATCCGGTTTCGTCGGAACAGGACGAGAACCCCGGCAACCGGCGACATCCCATCCGTGAGCAGGATTCCGGTATCCAGACGGCTGAACCGATACCTGACTACTGTAGCAGGGAGAAGGTAATGCGCTATCTGCAGACATCCTCATCGGGGCTGAACGACTGGCAACGCCATTTCCACACCGACGGCACGCCCAGACTACTGGCTGACCCGGCAGATCCCACTACCTGGCCCAACCGATGGAGTAAAGCCAACTCGGACGCGTGGATCGTGCGCAACCACGACCGCCTGCGTCAGATGCGTCCGCGAGTGTTACTGATCAACTTCTCGAATCAGGTGGAACCGGAGAAGCCTTTGCGCCTCGCCCAGCAGCTTATCGCCGCGATGCGCGAAGCCAGCCGCTACCACGGCTATCGCGATACCGATAGTCCACCGTTTCTGGAGTACTCTGTCTGGCGGTTTGTGGACCTGCGTGACCCCGACCGCAAAGAGAAGAACAGCTCGAAATCGCCCACCAAGCCGCACGTGCGCGAGCCGGAAGTCAACTGCGACTACAACGCCTTCTTTTCCCAACGGTTCGCCGAGTATATTGGCGTACGCGACCCGCGCAATAAGCGCCGATTCCTGCGTCTGGATGAGCTGGTAAACCGGGGCTATGTGCACGAGGTATGGTTCACGGCTGCGGCTACCGGCGACTTCCGCTGTCTGGAGTGCGTGGAGCTGAAGCCGGTGTACGATGAACGCTTCCGACGCATTCCGGGCAAATACGTGCAGGCAGGCAACGGCGGCGATCCCGACCAGGAGTGGACAGGCAGGTCAGTGCGCATCAACTGCATCAATCACGACCGCGGCATCGGCTGCGCGATGGAGAACCTCGGGCATTCGATGGAAGGGCTGGCGCACAGCCGTGCCATACCGTATTTCACCCGATACTTCTCCGAATACGCCGGCTTCGACCTGGACCGGCGTTACCGACTGCCGTTCAACTCGTTCTATCCCCTCTGGGGCGAGGGCAAGGGGATTCGCTATCCCGATCCGCACACCGCCGTGGTCACCGACGGCAGTCAAACATGGCGCATCGAGAACTACGTGGCAGCTGGCGGCAACGTGCACTTCCCGCCCAATGCCCGCGCCCACTACGACCTGAACAATACCGAACCGGTGATGTCCACCATCGAGGACTGGCGCATCGGCAGTGGACCCGGTGGCGAGGATTTGGCGAAGCCATGGACGAGTGAGGTGCTAAAGCGCTACGCCGACCTAGCGCCCGACTGCATGGGCAGGTGGCTGGTATACTGGTGGCAGAACATGCCCGGCTACCGGAACCGCTCGAGAGATGACGACGGGAAGCCCATGAAGAACTGGTGGGTGTTCTGGTTTTATTGATGCTGGGAAATCGTTTCGACTGCAACGTAGACGAAGGCATCCCCCTGTGTCTTACGATACCCCCGTGTCATTGCGAGCCTGCCTCCAAGGCAGGCGAAGCAAGCTCCAATATCTTGCCGTGTGCGGAGGAGATTGCTTCGTCGCTTCGCTCCTCGCAATGACACGGGAGGCGAGGGGGGATTGCTTCGTCGCTTCGCTCCTCGCAATGACACGGGGGCAGGGGTATGCGGAGGGGATTGCTTCGTCGCTTCGCTCCTCGCAATGACACGGGAGGCGAGGTGGGTTGCTTCGTCGCCGCGCTACTCGCAATGACACGGGGGGCGAAGGGGATTGCTTCGTCGCTTCGCTACTCGCAATGACACGGGAGGCGAGGTGGGTTGCCTTGTCGCTTCGCTCCTCGCAATGACACGGGAGGCGAGGTGGGTTGCTTCGTCGCTTCGCTCCTCGCAATGACACGGGGGCAGGGGTATGCGGAGGGGATTGCTTCGTCGCTTCGCTCCTCGCAATGACACGGGAGGCGAGGTGGGTTGCTTCGTCGCCGCGCTACTCGCAATGACACGGGGGGCGAGGGGGATTGCTTCGTCGCTTCGCTCCTCGCAATGACACGGGAGGCGAGGGGGGATTGCTTCGTCGCTTCGCTCCTCGCAATGACACGGGAGGCGAGGGGGGATTGCTTCGTCGCTTCGCTCCTCGCAATGAC
>OGCI01002492.1_pt1 | contig 12081 bp, 9 predicted proteins | sample 1570021 | NCBI WGS metagenome assembly OGCI01 (sample SAMN06264664, study PRJEB24512) | hot springs metagenome | isolation source: Hot spring water | place: South Africa: Tshipise | collected 2015-06-21
ATTAATGATTCCCAATTCAGGATGTAACAACAGTCGCCAGATCGTCCCAACTGTAATCGGCGGCATGAGCATCGGAATCAATAAGATCAACAGATAAAAATCCCTCCCCTTGATCCGCTTGTTATTGAGTAAGAGAGCTAAGCCAAAACCAATAAGGAATTCCAGAACCACTACACTGATCGTCAATACGATCGTGTTGCGTGTTGCGCCGATCAATAATTGGTCGCTGAAAATTTGGGTGTAATTTCCGAGGTTGTACCCCCTGATCCCGCCGCGGCTCAAAATGTAATCGTGCAAGCTGACATAAAACGCATAAAGCAAAGGAAAGCCAACTACCAGCCAAATGCCGATTATTGCCGGAATGACAAGTTGTATGCGCAGCTTTCGATCTGTGCGAAGGATCGGCTGAGTAAGCGTTGTTTTTGGTGGTGACTTTGCTAGTTCGGCCATTTTCTGCTATTTAGGCGTAGAGGCACTGGCTTTCTTGCCGCCAGTGCCCCTTAAATCTTTCCTGGTTAATCAACCAGTCCCTTTAACACTTCAGCGACTTCGTTGAGGGCGTCAACAACCGTTTTAGAGCCTGCCACCGCTTCAGAAATTACCCGGCCAAGTTCCTCGACTACCTGCGGACTACGGCTCATAATTGGGAAGGGAATTGCCTCTCCCACGATTTGCTCAACCTCCTTGTAATGAGGATACTTTGCCAGCACATCCGCATCCTCAAAAACATCCGCTCGTGCTGGCGCGCCACCCAACAGAGCCCTTTCCTTAGCGATCTCAAAAGACTCAACCCATTCGATAAACGCCCAAGCTGCCTCGGGGTTAGGCGAGGAGACCGGGATCGCCCATCCCCAACCACCGAGTAAACCTTTGCCGCCAGGCACTCGCACCACTTTGCATTTATCCACCACTTGCGATTTCTCTGGATCATTAAGCTGGGGAAGCATCCAGTTGAAAGTGATGTAGCTAAAGGCTTGGCCTTGCGCCATGGTTGAGAAGGCTTCATCAAAACCGTAGGCAGGAGCCCCAGGCGGAGCAGCGTTCTTCATGGCATCGACATACAACGTAAGGGCTTTGACGCCTGCTTCGTTATTGATGGTGACATTCCAGTTTTCGTCGTAGATTCGTCCACCAGCACTGTAGAGATAGTTGAGGAATTCCATTGTCGTTGGATCAGGGCGTAAGCCCATCATCGATGAACCATAAAGGTCTATTTGCCCATCACCATTGGTGTCGCGAGTCATGAATTTCGCCAGCTCAACATACTCCTCCGGGCTAGTTGGCAGAGCCAGATCTTTGCCAAATTTCTGCTTATATTCCTCCTGAATCGCCGGATCGTTGAGCAAGTCATCGCGGTAGATCAATGCCATGGCGTAGTTATAGAAGGGGATCATGTAGGTTTTGCCATGCAAGCGCCCTACCATCTCCACCATCGAGGGCAAATAGTCATTCAAATCGATGGTTTGGCTCTTCGCAACCATGTCGTCCAATTCCATCAACCAACCCGCATTGACAAACTCGCCCACCCAGTAATTATCTACGACAATTACATCGTAAGAGCCGGCACCTTCTGGAGCAATTAGTTGGGGGACAAGCTTCTCATGCATCAAGGCGTAGTTCAAGACTTCGATATTAACCGTCATGCCCGTTGCCTCTTGGAACTTGGGCAAAACGGCTTGGACAAACTCAGTGTCCGGCACGCCTTCCATCATGATATTGATCGTCACCCCTTCAAAAGGTTTGGCTGCGGGAGCCTCAGGCGGTTGGGCTGGCTCACCCGCAGCAGGGGCTTCGGTGGCAGATGGCGCTTGGGGCGCGGCTGGCGATTCGGTTGCCCGCGGAGCACATGCCCCAAGCAAAAGAGCCATCATCACCCCAAGACTCAAGAAAAGACGAATTAACTGTCTGTTCATTACTCTTCTCTCCTTTCTAGCATGTAACGTTTTAAGGGTTAGCATCTACCCCAAATAGACGCTCAACAACAACGGACTCCCGATATAAGACTATACTGATTCTCATCTGCTCCTTTCTACGGCTCTATTTAATCGAGCCAAAGGTCAAGTTACGCACCAACGACTTTTGGATAACCCAGGTTAGGACGATCACTGGCAAGATAACCAAAAAAGTCGCCGCAGACACCGCCCCAATCTGCACCCCTTGCTGAGTCCACAGGCTGGCGATTGCCACCGGCAAGGTGCGCGTTTCTCTGCCGGTGAGGATCAGAGCAAACAAAAACTCGTTCCAGTTCAAGATGAAATTGAAAACGCCGGCAGCTAATAACCCCGGCAAGGAAACAGGGATGGTCACACGCAAAAAGGCTTGCACTCGGGAACAGCCATCGATCATCGCTGCCTCTTCGAGGTCAACGGGGATGCTCTGGAAAAATCCAATCAAGATCCAAACCGTATAGGGCAGGTTGAACGAAAGATAGGCGAGGATCAAACCTAAACGCGAATCCCAAAGATGAAAGATGCGCGCTAACAAAAAAATTGGAATGACCAGCGTGATTGGCGGCAACATCTGGGTACTTAACATGCTCAAGCGCAAAATTGGATCGCCGGTTCTGAAACGAGCAATCGAATACGCAGCTAAAGAACCAATCGCCAATGCCACAAGGCTCGCCGCAGCAGACACCAAGAGGCTGTTGTAGAAATACTGTTGAAAGGGGTATTTTTCAAAGATGATGCGATAATTTTCCAACGTGGGGGTGAAAAACCAAACCGGAGGGATCTTATAGGCGATAAGACGGTTGGCAAAAGAGGTGCGCATCACCCATAAGATGGGCAATAAAATCACCAACGAGGCAGCGATCAAAATCAGATGCCGAATCACCAATCCCAAATTGCGACGCAACCAATTCCATACTTTCATTTCTACCAGTTCATAAGATGCTAATCGAATAATCCTTCAAGGTTCGCTAAGGTGCGAAAGTGAGCCTTATTATCTTCATAGAGTTGACGATATAAACCAAATAGCTTTTGATATTGTTGATGGTGGCTCATCTCAGGTTGGGTGACATGGCTAATGGTAATATACTTTTCGATTTCTGCCCAATCAGAAAAGGCGTTAACCCCCATACCGGCAACAAAGGCAGCGCCGAGGGAAGAGCCGGGGTGATGAGCCACTTCTTCTAAGGGATAGCCGATGACATCGGCTGTTATTTGGCGCCAAAGTTGGCTTCGCGCTCCGCCATTTGCCACCCGCACCCGCCGAATCTGCCAACCCCGCTCTTGCATCACCTGAATATGATGAAGAAAACCAAAAGAAATCCCTTCCAATATCGTGTGATAAAGGTGTGCGCGGGTATGCTGTAAGGTCAGGCCGAAAAACATGCCTCGCGCTAAGGGGTCAAAAATAGGCGTTTTCTCGCCGATAAAGTAGGGCAATAAGATCAAACCATCTGAACCCGGAGGAATACCTTCCGCTTGGCGGTCAAGATCAGGATAGTCAAGCTCTGGAGCGAACTGATTGCGAAACCATTTTATGATCGAGCCGCTCGAAGCCATACAGCCATTGATGAGGTATAGACCTGGAATGACATGATAGTCCAGAAAAAGGCGCTCATCAATCTCTAGACGGTCAAGAGAATATAGGATATCTCCTGCGCCGCCGAGTTTGACGAGTAGGTCGCCGTTCTCTTTCAAGCCCACCGAAAATGCCGAAGCGACATGATCTGCGCTGCCAGCCACGACAGGCGTGCCTTCCGACAAACCAGTTTGGCGGGCAGCTTCGGCGCTGACGCTACCGATCACGTCACTAGGTGAATGAACCGGCGGCAATTGATCCCGGCGGATGCGACTTAAAGCGAGTAACTCATCGTCCCAATCTCGGCGGTGCAGGTCAAAAAGGCCGCTCTCCAAAGCCCAGTTTTGTTCTAAAGTTGGTTGTCCAGTCAATCGATAATTGATGTAATCGTACGAACCCATCACCTGCCAAGTTTTCGCAAAGGCATCCGCCTCATTCTTTGCTAACCAAAGCAACTTGGGACCAATGCTCTGCTGGGTTATGGCAGAACCAGTTTTCAGGAAAACCAGCTTTTCGTCCACCTGGGACTTAAAGAAGTCAATTTCGAGATGAGACCTCGCGTCGTTCTGCTGGATCGAATAGCGCAGCGGCAAACCATCCTTGCCCACTAAGATAATGGTAGGCACCATGCCGCTCACACCGATGGCTAAGATTTCTTCCGCTTTCACCTGCGCTTTTTCTAAACAGATCGGGATGCCCTGACAGACATTCTGCCACCATTCGAGTGCGTCCTCTTCAGCAAAATTGGGTTGTGGGCTATATAACGTTGCAGGGAGAGAAACCTCCCCCTGCAAGTTGCCGTCTAAGTCGATGAGGATAATCTTCGTTGCAGTTGTGCCGATGTCAATACCAAGAAGAAATTTTCTTTTCATTTCAATAAATGTACAGATAAGCTATGCATTAAGTTTTTGGTCTGCTCGTATAAATCGCGGAAGAGGTGGTAATAAAACTCATACTGAGGGCTTACCTGCGGATCAGGGTTGATCTGTTCCTTTACCTTGACCCATTTTTTGATTTCTGTCAAGTCCTGAAACAGTCCGATCCCTCTACCGGCTAAGAAAGCATCGCCATAACTCGCCCCGATTTGTTCTGTCGGAACTTGTAGGGGAACCTGACACACATCAGCAACGATTTGAAGCCACAGAGGGTTCTTCGTACCACCGCCGACAGCTACAATCCGATTGGGAATGACGCCCTCTTCTCGCATGACCTCTAGATTATGGCGAATGCCGAAGGCAACCCCTTCTAAAATTGCTCGATACAGATCACCTCTGGTGTGCTTTAAGCTTAGGCCAAAGAGCAATCCTTTCGCATTGGGATCATGGAGAGGAGTGCGCTCTCCTTCAAAGTAGGGAAGCAAAATCAGCCCATTCGCTCCTGGCGGTGATTGGGTAGCCTGACTTGCCAACGAGGCAAACGCATTGACACCCGATCTGTTTTCTTCCTCCTTTTCCAATTGGGCAAATTGATCGCGGTACCAAGTCGTCAAGCTCCCCGAAGTGGACATCCCTCCTAGGAAGGCAAAGCTGCCCGCCTCCAGAAAATTTGAACTCCAAAAACGTTGAGTCGGGACAAGTTTTTCGGTCTTCATGATAAAGAAGATACTGCTGCCAAACATCAGCATCATATCGCCAAAATCAGCAACACCTGCGCTCAGCGCTTCGGCAGCTGCATCGGTGGTACCAGCGACTACAGGTGTGCCCGCAACCAAACCTGTTTGTTCCGCCGCTTCAGGAGTTACTTCGCCGACGATCTCACCGCTCCAATAGAGGGGTGGGAGACGATCAAGGGGAGTAATATAGGCGGCAATTTCAGCAATCCACTCTTTCTGATAAACGTTAAACATTGGGGCATAACCAGCCGCAGTATAAATGTCAATCGAAGGCTTTCCTGTAAGCTTATACACCAAATAGGCTTCGCTGGTCAGAAACCAGCGGGTTTTCTGAAAAACCTCTGGCTCATGGTTACGAATCCACAACACCTTAGGGCCCGAGGCTTGGGAGCTAAGATGCATCGCACAATGGGAAAAAATTTTCTCTCGACTGAGAGTTTCCTCTAAGTAACGTATTTCTTCCGAGGCTCGCGTATCAATTCCATAAAGGATACCTGGCCGCAGCGGATTACCTTCGTCATCAATTGGAAGTACACACGACCCAATAGCGCTGGTTCCGAGAGCTAGAATTTTCTGTGGTTGAATTCCTGTTTTTTTCAGCAAATTTTGAACGATCAGGACGAAATCATGCCACCATACTTTATCGGCATCTTGTTCAAAGTAACCCGGTTTAGGCATATCCATCCCATGAGGCACAGTATGACTGGCGACCAACTCTCCATCGGTGGTCACAATCACTCCTTTTGAGGAGTAAGTGCCTATATCTACACCAAGCAGATATCCCGGTCCCATCTTATCACCTCAAACTTAAGCCAAGAAAACCCCTTTTTCGTATACTTTCTTCCCATCCAAGCAAATTGCACCTTCTTGGCGCATATCTTTGACAATATCCCAATGGATTGCTGATTGGTTTGTCCCTCCCATCTGCGGATAGGCTCTGCCCATCGCAATATGGATCGTTCCACCGATCTTTTCATCGAGGAGAATATCTTTACAAAAGATAGATAGATAAGGATTTGTACCGATTGCGAATTCTCCAATCCGGCTGGCGCCCTCATCAGTACTTAAGATTGAGTGCAGGTAATCCTGATTGGTCGAAGCGGTCGCCTCAACCAGCTTTCCATGCTCCCACCGCAAGCAGATGTCGTGCATCAACCTACCGCCCAAAACGCCAGGGAAGTCAAACGTGATCACTCCATGGACGCTGCTTTCGACAGGAGAGGTAGCAATCTCTCCATCGGGCATATTCATGTGACCATCTGCCACTTCCCAAGTTCGTCCTTCCAGCGAAAATTCCAAGTCAGTTCCCCTGCCGACTACACGTAAATGAGAACCTTTGCTGAGAATCTCTGCCCAACGCCTCCATTCACGGCTTTCTTTTTGCCAATCCAACAGACAAGCATTGAAAAACATATCGGTTATGGTCTCTTCGTCAACGCCTGCCTGCTGAGCTAAAGCAGCGTTTGGCACCCGCAAAAGGCACCAACGGGTCTTTTGCCAGCGCAGTGTTGAAACTTTCCCAAGCGTCTTTCTCCAGCGGGCAACCCGCTCCGCTGGAATGTCCCAAAAGACATCCAAGTTATATGCCCCCCGTAAGCCAAAGTATACATCAGCCCATTCCATCCCATAGGCTTCAATCTCCGGCAACCAATCAATTTGGGCGTCATTGCCGTACTTCAATAAAAGACGATTGAGCTCTTCAGATAGAAACTGCACTTGAACGAAAGCGCCCGCTTCAACACAAGCCCGATAGAGCGAATAGACCAAAGGATAGGTGTCCTTTTCGCCATAAGCGATCATGACTTTTTCGCCCGGTTTGACCTTCATCGAATAATTTGCCAAGAGATTCGCAAGCTGATCCCAACGTTTATCCATGCAACTCTATCCTTTCGACGCCTTCAATCTAGTGAGGTAATTGATGATAAAAATAATGATCAATAAAACTCCCCAAGCAAAATCTTTGAAGAACGAACTGCCGCGAATGCCAGCCAGCATCATGGTAAATCCAGACGAAAGCACTTGCAATATCAAGACAGCAATAAAGACATCTATCACACTGCCAAAACCCGGCACTACGCCCGCCAGTACGGCGATCAAGATGGTGAGCAGAACATAGGTTGTTGTCCCATATTCGTAAGCAGCCGACATGGTCCTCCCCATAATCAGCACGCCGGTGATCGAGGAGAGGACACCGCTTAGAGCGTATACTTGCAGCAGCACCCGACGGGTATCAATGCCGGTAAAATTTGCCGCCGTCGGATTCGTCCCTAACATGCGCACCTTAAACCCAAAAGAGGTTCGAGTAAGCAAAACATACATAAAAACCGTAAGAACAAAAAAGATTACGAAAGGAATGGGAACACCCACCAAGCTCTTACTTCCAATGATCGAAACCTGTTCTGGGAATCCCGTAACCGTAGCGCCGCCAGTCAAGCCAGTCGAAATACCCGTAAAAAAGGTCATTGTTGCCAAGGTCGCTAAAATCGGTGGAACGCGAATGTAGCCAATTAGAAAACCGTTTAAAAGTCCGCTGATCAAGCCCACCAAAAGCACAATTAGCATCGCAATAACGAGTGAAACCCAAATTTGAAAGTCGCTTGCCTCTTTTGGAACAAATCTGACCAAATATAAACCAGCTAATACCGCTGCCATATTCGAGGTGGCGTTCACCGAGAGGTTAATGCCACCGGTCAATATTGTGATCATCATGGCAAGGGAAAGCACCCCTATTTCTGGCAATTGAAATCCCATCGACGTGATGTTTCGAGTGGTTAAAAACTTCCTTTCAGTTGTCGCAAAGAAGGTAAATAGAACAATAAAGACAATGACTAAGAGAATCGTTTGGCGGTTACGGCTAATCCACTTGAAAAAGGAGGCAATCTGCCGCAATATATTTGATTGTTGCGTATTCGCTTCTGCTTTCATAAGGATTCCATGTATCGTTTAGGATTGAATAACCCGACCCAAGCGCCTTGCTCTGAGGGTGCGCAACGAGGGGATAGCTGTAAAGAGAATCAAGATGATTCCCAGAACCAAACGTTGCCACTCCACTTGGATACCGGTCAGGATGAGCGCTCGATTGATGAGCTGAATGAGCAAAACGCCCAATGTCGTACCAATCACCGAGCCGCTTCCTCCCGTAATCGCTGCCCCTCCTAAAATAATTGCAGCAAGCACATCCAAAGGCTGGGTAATGAACAAAACAGGGTTGAAATAGCGGCTCAAAAAGCCCTGGGTGACGCCTGCGATGGCTGAGAAAGTCCCCATAATGATAAACAGCACCAATTGAATACGGTTGACATTGAAACCAGTACGGATGGCAACCTCACGATTTCCACCCATGGCATAGACACCTCGTCCGAGTGTCGTATATTTGAGCAACCACCAGATGAATAAACCTAGGACAACTACATATAGAAAAGACTCATGTAAACCTGTTGTGCCCACATTGGGATCTTGCGCAGTAATCAAGAAACGGGCATAGTATCCAACTGTCCCTGGGGGTAAATCAAAGTTTGCTGTCGCTCCAATAAAAAACAAGGTAAATCCATACCACATCGTAAAGGTTGCTAGGCTAACATCAAATACAGGTAACTTAAAGCGAGTTACCAATACGCCGTTAAGCAAACCAGCTAAAGCCCCTAGAAGACATCCCAGGATAAAGTAGATAAGGATCCCCCCTTGGTAACCCCGGCCGATGAGAAACATATGCACTGTATAAGAGGACATCGCCGCGATAGCGACAAAAGAAATGTCGATTCCTCCAGCGATGATGATCGGCAGGAGACCATAAGCCATGATGAAATATACAATCGAAGCGCGGATAATATCAAAAACCGTGGCAACCGAATAAAACGCCGGATTGATCCAACCGATAATGAGCGATAGCACAACCAAGATGACGAAGATAACAAACTCATTGGAACGCACAATTTTATTCAACATTCGATTCCTCTGCACAGATACACTTACAACTTATATCGTCTCGGCAATCAGAGCTGTATTGAGTTGTTCTTCGGAAAGATCTGTCCGTTGGAATTCTTCCACAATTCTCCCATTTCGCATCAGCAAAATGCGATGACAGGTTTGGAGCAATTCGGGCAAATCATCCGAAATTAGCAGAATGCCAATGCCTTGCGCGGCAATCTCTCGAATCAATTGATGAATTTCAGCTTTTGAGCCTACATCAACGCCCACTGTCGGCCCATTTAAAATTAGGATCTTCGGTTGACTGGCAAGCCATTTAGCCAAGACGACCCGCTGTTGATTACCTCCCGACAAACTTTCGACCGGTAATTCACTGGAAGGTGTTTTAATCTCCAGCTGCTTAATCCATCGAGAAACGGTCTGTTGAGCTTGTTTGGCGTTTACAAAACTCAAGGAGGACGCTAAGTGGTCGATGATGGTAGCAAGTAAATTATTTCCGATCGATTGCGGTAAAAACAGGCCTTGGTTTACCCGATCATCTGGGACATAGGCGATCCCATTTTTCAAGGCATCTCCGATTTGGCGAATTTTCACTTCTTTGCCTTCAATGAAGATTTTGCCTTCATCGGCCGGCAACTCCCCAAAGAGGCTGAGGGCGAGTTCCGTTCGTCCCGAGCCAAGCAAACCAGTAATGCCTAATATCTCTTTGGGCATCAGCTCAAAAGAAACATCCGCAAAAATGCCTCGAAGGCTGAGTTTCTCAACTTTCAACAAAGGTGTTTGTACCTTTTCGGTCTCAGGGAGAACAACTTGTGTGGTATCAATCTCCCTGCCGGTCATATAAAATTCCATCGTCTTGATATCCAGACCCTTCGCATCTTGATCCATGACCTTTTTACCGTTGCGGAAGATGACCGTTCGATCGGCGATCTCTACCACTTCATTTAGCTTGTGGCTCACAAACAGAGTGGATATACCCTGTTCCTTAAGGTCATGGATCACGCGAAAGAGGGCATCGATTTCTTTGCGGGTTAATGCCGTTGTCGGCTCATCCATAATGATGATGCGAGCTTCGGCAAGAATAGCCTTGATAATAGCTATCAACTGACGATCAGCTGTCGAGAGGGTTCCCACAATCGCATCCAAAGGCAGCGAAACGTTGACTTTTCGCAATCCATCCTGAGCGATGGAATAAATTTCCTTCCAATTAACTAATTTTTTGCCTGCAGCAAGTTGTTCATTGATGGCAATATTTTCTGCAACGGTTAGATTAGGAAACAGAGAAAAGTCTTGATAGATAACTTGAATCCCTTCACGAATCGCTTCAATAGGAGTAAGTTTCTTGTAATGGTGACCATTAATATAAATGTCTCCTTCATCTGGCGTATAAACGCCGGAGATAATCTTGATCATGGTCGATTTGCCCGATCCATTTTCACCTACCAGACAACAAGTTTCACCCTTATAGATGGATAAACTGACGTCATCCAACGCAATAACTCCCCCAAAATGCTTACTGATGTGCTCTACACGTAAGACTTCCTCTGCCATGAGATTATTCCGCTTTTGAATTGATTATAAAGCTTTTTGAAAGTAAAGATGGACGGCTGAAAGACCCAGCCGTCCACTCAGATAGGGATAATTAGAAGGGGTACTCATCCATGTTGTTGGCATCCATCTTGATCCAGGCTGCGCCATAGATGACCGGCACACCGTTTGAACCAAGGAGAAGTTTGATCGCTTCATAGCCGGGCACGCCGAGATCCATACCATCCACGATTTGCTCGCCCTTCAACACCTTGTAGGCAACAACATTGCAAGCATAGCCAGCGGTTGCTGGATCCCAAGCCATCGCTAGGTCAACCGCACCGGTCTTGAGAAGCTCGCCTGCATAAGAGGGGATGCTGGTTCCTACCACAGCGATTTGATCTTGCAAGCCTGCTTCCTCAATTGCTCTACCCGCACCGACAACATCGCCAGCCGCAGAGCCGAGGACGCCCTTGATATCCGGATGTGTCTTGAGGATATCCTTCATGGTGTTATAGGCAACTTCCTGATCCTCTTTCGACTCATACTTTCCAATGAACTCGAGATTGGGGTAGTTCTTCTCGGCATACGCCTTGGCGCAGTCCTGCCACTCGTTGTGCGAAGCATTGGTTAGTGAGCCCACAAATTGGATGTATTTACCCGACTCACCCATGCGGGCTACCACTTCCTTCATCATTTCCTCGCCGTACGAGCAGTTATCAAAAGCCTCGACATCATAATGCAAAGTGCCTTCCTTGGCAGTCGCTGCTTCATGTCCGACAACAATGATGCCTGCGTCCATCGCTTTCTTTTGAGCTGGTTCGTTCTCGGGGACACCATAGGGGACATTGCAGATTGCATCGACGCCCTGAGCAATTAGGTTTTCAATCATCGCAACCTGAGCGGCAGAGTCAACTTGCGAAGGTCCATCCATGAAGGCTGTGACGTTGTAATCTTTGCCGAATTGAAGCACACCCTCTTCGAGCCGCTTGAACCAGTTGAAGGCAATCGATTTGACGACAGTGGCAAAGACCAATTCTTCTTCGGCTTCGGGTTCAGCAGGTTCTTGAGCAGGGGGAGCCTCGGTTGCTGCAGGGGCTTCAGTTGCTGCTGGTTTTTGGGGCTCAGCCGGCGGTTCCTGCGGGGCAGGCTGAGGAGCACAGGAAACCACCATTGCCAAGATGACTAGTACAGACAGTAAAGACAGGGCTTTTCTCATTTTGCACTCCTTTTATTGATAGATTGATATGGTTGATAGACTGAAACTTGGTAGAAGATTGAGAATAGTTACTACTCTAGTTTCTTCATCATCACCTCCTCTTTATACAAATCTTCATCTTTTGAGGTCGCCAAAATAACCTCAATCTCCAATTTGCGCAAGCGGGAAACCCACTCTGTGTCTAACGTCCCATCGGTGATCAAGGTGTTAATGATGCTTAGCGGCGCAATCGCCGTAAAGGCAATCCTTCCAAACTTGCTGGCATCGGCAA
>OGCI01002493.1_pt1 | contig 12074 bp, 6 predicted proteins | sample 1570021 | NCBI WGS metagenome assembly OGCI01 (sample SAMN06264664, study PRJEB24512) | hot springs metagenome | isolation source: Hot spring water | place: South Africa: Tshipise | collected 2015-06-21
CTTTGTGGGAGCATCTCGGTTCGTCGTCTGCTGAGAGCACCAAGAATGATCTCACTCCCTCTTGTGGGTCTAAAATTTACTCCCACTCGATGGTAGCTGGCGGTTTGCTGGTGATGTCATAGACAACCCGGTTAACGCCCTTGACCTCGTTGACGATGCGGTTTGAAACCCGAGCTAAGAGATCAGGGGGGATCCTTGCCCAATCGGCGGTCATAAAATCCTCGGTGGTCACTGCCCGTAGCGCTACAGTTTCCTGATAGGTGCGTTGGTCGCCCATGACTCCAACCGATTGCACAGGTAAAAGAACCGCAAAAGCTTGGGCAGTGCCTTCTAATTGGTCATCCGTATAGCGCAGGCGCAGGTAGCCCGCTTTGTGCAATTCCTCCGTGAAGATAGCGTCAGCTTGGCGCAAGATTGCCAGCCGCTCGGCGGTCACCTCCCCTAGGCAACGCACTGCCAAGCCTGGACCGGGAAAGGGTTGCCGCCAGACGATTTCGGGGGGTAAACCCAACGCTTCTCCCACAATGCGCACTTCATCCTTGAAGAGATAGCGCAACGGTTCAACCAGTTGAAATTGCATGTCGGGGGGAAGCCCTCCTACGTTGTGGTGAGTTTTGATGCGTTGAGCTTGGGCGCGATCGGGGGCGCTTGATTCGACAACATCGGGATAAATTGTCCCTTGCACCAAGAAAGGCGGCATTCCAACCTGACGGGCTTGAGCTTCAAAGATGCGGATAAACGTCTCGCCGATGATCTGACGCTTGCGCTCCGGATCGGTGATTCCCTTCAATGCTCCGAGGAAGATTTCGGAGGCTTCGACAACGAGCAATTCGACCCCTAAATGGGTTTGGAGAGCCTCGCGCACCTGTTTGGCTTCTCCCTGACGGAGCAAGCCGGTGTCGACAAACACGGCGATGAGTTGGTCGCCGACGGCGCGTTGCACCATGGCGGTTGCTACGGTGGAGTCGACACCGCCGCTGACAGCGGATAGCACTCGTTCCGTCCCTACTTGCTGGCGGACGCGTTGGATTGTCTGGTCAATAATTGAAGCCGGCGTCCATTGCGGCTTTGCACCGCAGATTTCGAGGGCGAATTGGCGCAGCATGGCTGTGCCGTGCGGGGTATGGCGCACTTCGGGGTGAAACTGAACGGCGTAATAGCAACGTTGAAAGTCCGCCATGGCAGCGATTGGGGAACGTTCGCTGGATGCGATGGCAACAAAGCCAGGCGGTAGCTCTTCGATGCGGTCGCCGTGCGACATCCAGACTTGTTCTTCAGCGCCGATGAGCGGATTAGACTGCAGCGGCCAAAGGCGCGCAAAGCCGTACTCGCGCTGTGGCGCCGGATTTACCCGCCCCCCTAGTTGGTGGGCGAGAGCTTGCATTCCGTAACAGATGCCCAGAATAGGTACACCGCTTTCAAAGACATATTCTGGAATGTACGGTGAATTCTCCTCATAGACCGACGCTGGCCCGCCAGAAAGGATGAAGCCTTTGGGCTGCAAGCCTAATACTTGTTCGGCGGGAGCGTTCCAAGGGAGCAATTCACAGTAAACTTGGCACTCACGCACCCGCCGAGCGATGAGTTGGGAAGTCTGAGACCCAAAATCGAGGACGACCAAACTGTCCATTCTTAATCTTCGAAGATGATGCTGTTCCCTTGCATGGAACGAATCCGGGCTAGGCTTTCGATGGGGACATTCAAATATGCTAAGGCTTGTCGCCCCCCTTCAAAGGTTTTTTCAATCAGCGCCCCAACGCCAACGATTTTAGCGCCTGCCGACTCGGCCAGCCGGATTAAGCCCAAGATGGTCGCGCCGGTAGCGAGAAAGTCATCGATGATCAAAACCCGTTCGCCGCCGGCGAGGTATTCGGGGGAGATGATCAGCTCAACCGTTCGCCCTTTGGTATGCGAAGGGGTGAGGGTGAGATAAACTTGGTCGGGCATGGTGATGGGTTTGTGTTTTCGGGCATAAACTACTGGGATGCCTAGGTGCAAAGCAGTGGTTAGAGCCGGTGCAATGCCTGAGATTTCAGCGGTTAACACTTTCGTGGCACCCACCCCTTGAAACCGCCGCGCCAGCTCTTTGCCGCACTCGTCCATTAACTGCGCGTCCACTTGATGATTGATAAAACTATCGACTTTGAGAATGCCGTTACCCAAATTGCGCCCCTCTTTTAGAATTCTTTGCTTTAAGACTTCCATCATGGACCTCCGAAATAAATGTGAAGAGTGAATGAGACCTAGACGTCCCACCTAGTCTATCGCGGGTGGGGTTAAGTCCACTTAAGTCCGTGCTTGCTTAGCGCGGACAGGTATGCAAACTGTTGAGCAGAGAGGCTTTTTCATCTCGTTAGCTCATCCGTCTTTTGACTGCTTCTGGCAAAGAATGTTGACCTTGCTGGATTGGCAAAAACTGTTATGGCGCATAAAGAATGCTCTCGTGCCTGTTCGAAAAGAATCTAGCTTGTGGCGATTGATGAACTGCTGGTGTGAATTCCAATGCGGAATTGCCGGAGTGTGAAAGATTGGGGTTATTTTACCAGAGATGGACTAGGGCTGTTGGTCAAAGAAGGGATGTTTTTGGAAACTGGAATGTGGTTTAGCAAAAGCAATTGGCGAAAAATCGCTTCGAGTTGACGCTGCTTCAATCTTCATTTACAATCTAACTGAAAATTTTTGGATTCGATCCGATATTAATCGGTTTAGGTATGGATAAAGGAGCTTTTGGATGGCAAAATATCCCTTCCCCTCGAAACGTGCAGCCATTTATCGGGACGTTCCCGACGAGCAGTGGTACAACTGGCGCTGGCAATTGAGCCACCGTCTGAATACCGCAGAGGAAATCGGTCAAGTTATCCCGCTGACTGAAAGTGAGCGCAAAGCGCTCAATGCCCCGAACCTCTTTCGCGTTGATATCACCCCTTATTTTATCTCCTTAATTGACCCACAAGACCCAGATGATCCCATTCGCAAGCAGGTCATTCCCACGGCAGCCGAAATGGTACCTTTCACAGCGATGATGGAGGACTCCCTTGCTGAGGATCGACATTCGCCGGTGCCAGGGTTGGTGCATCGCTATCCTGATCGCGTCTTAATGCTAGTGACCACGCAGTGTGCGAGCTATTGCCGCTATTGTACGCGCTCGCGCATTGTGGGTGATCCCAGTGCTACTTTTTCGCGCAGTGAATTTGAGATGCAATTAGAGTACATTCGCCACACCCCTCAAGTTCGGGATGTGTTGCTTTCGGGAGGGGATCCCCTTGTTCTCGCCCCGAAAATACTCGAAGAGATTCTCAGCCGCCTGCGTGAGATTGAGCATATCGAAATCGTGCGCATTGGCACCCGCGTGCCGGTCTTTTTGCCTATGCGAGTCACCGATGAACTGTGTGATATGTTGCAGAAATATCATCCCTTGTGGATGAACATCCATGTCAACACTCCGAATGAGATTACCAAAGAGCTGGAAGAGGCTTGCGATAAGCTCACCCGAGCCGGGATCCCCTTGGGCAATCAAGCGGTTTTGCTAGCCGGCGTGAATGACAATGTGGATGTCCAACGTCAGTTAGTACATGATTTGGTTAGAATTCGGGTGAGGCCCTATTATCTCTATCAATGTGATTTAGTCGAAGGCGCAGGGCACTTTCGCACTCCGGTCGGTAAAGGGATTGAGATTATGGAAGGGCTGCGGGGGCATACCTCCGGGTACGCAGTGCACCAATACATCATCGATGCCCCTGGCGGAGGGGGCAAAATTCCCGTGATGCCCAATTACCTGCTCAGCTATTCGGATCATAAGGTGGTTCTACGCAACTACGAGGGCTATATCACCACCTATGAAGAACCTGTGGATTACCTACCCGAAAAGGCTGCAAAATTCAAAGGGCTAAAGCGCCCTGAACCTGGTCAGAGCGGTGTGCATGGTTTGTTACAGGGTGAAGAGATGTTTATCAAGCCCGAAGGATTCGACGAAGTTCATGATCGTCAGGGTATCCAACATCGCTTGAAAGACGAGAAAAAGTGGCAACCGTTGGGCATTGGCAGTGGTAGCTCTGAAACTCACGAGAGTTAAGAGCCTATGTGCTGGGAAGGGTTTGAATAGCCTTTTTCTAAAAAAGACGTACGTTCAAGCAGGGTTCAACGCTGATCCGCTTCTCTACGACAGAGCTTTTATTGCTTCTTTTTACTCAAATCGCTCTTGACAGGGCGGGGCTTTTGCGGATAATAAGGCTATTCATTCAAATCTGAATAGGCGATGACAGAGGAAAGTACGCTTGAGGCAGCCAACAGGGCGCGGTGGGCGAAGACTGAGACCCACCGTTGGTGAAATCGAGCCGAAGTTCCCTCTCGAGCTTTGCGGGTGAACGCGCTGCAAGCAAGTAATCCGTAACGCCCCCTCGGCGTTATCTAGAGACACATTGGGCGGTAAGTTTTTCTAGTGGCTCGCCGCCGATGTGACAGAGAGGCTTGTGAGAGCAAGCAATACGGGGTGGTACCGCGGGAAACTTCATCTCGTCCCTGATCGGACGAGATGTTTTATTTTTGGAGGTTTGCATGCTGGATCAGCTCAATGAGATAGAACAAGGGGCATTGACCGCGCTTCAACAAATTGACGATGAGCAAGCTTTGGAGAGTTGGCGGGTGAACCATTTGGGGCGTAATTCACCCTTGATGCGCGTCTTCGATGGCTTAGGGGGCCTGCCAAAAGAAGAGCGACCGCAAATTGGCCGTCGCGCCAATGAGGTCAAACGCGCTCTTGAGGAAGCCTATCAGCAAAAGGTCGAGGCGCTGCGTCAGCAGGTTTTACAACAAGCACTGCAAAGCGAGCAGTTGGATGTGACGTTGCCGGGCAGGCCGCTCATCCATGGGCGTTTGCATCCCCTCAATCAAACCTTGCGGCGCATTTTTGCCATCTTTGCCGAGATGGGCTTTCAGATTTATCGCTCGCGAGATATTGAAAGCGATGAATATAACTTCCAGCTTTTGAACTTCCCCCCCCATCACCCGGCGCGGGAAATGCAGGATTCGTTCTATGTGGATCTACCCCATCCGCCCGATAATCCAATTTTGTTTCGCACGCACACCTCGCCGGGGCAAATCCGGGCGATGCGGGAGTTTGCAGCTCAAAACCCTGCCGATCCGCCGCCGGTGCGCATTGTTTTGCCCGGCATGTGTGCCCGCTATGAACAGATTACTGCCCGTTCCGAGATTCAATTTCAGCAGGTGGAAGGATTGGCAGTCGGAAAAGCAATTACCTTTAGCGATCTGAAAGGTACGCTCAGCGACTTTGCCCAAAGAATGTTCGGTGTGGGGGTGCGCAGTCGTTTTCGGGCTTCCCACTTCCCTTTTACTGAGCCTAGTGCTGAAATGGATATCGAATGCTTTGTATGCGGTGGGGCGGGTTGTGCGGTTTGTAAACGCAGTGGATGGCTCGAAATTCTCGGTTGCGGCATGGTTCACCCCGTAGTCTTAGAAAATGGTGGATATGACCCCCGGCGTTATACTGGCTTTGCTTTCGGCATGGGTGTGGAACGCATCACCATGCTGCGCTATGGAATTGAAGACATCCGCTATTTCTACGCCAATGACCTTCGTTTTTTGGAGCAATTTGTATGAAAGTACCCATTTCCTGGCTTAAAGAATTTGTCGAACTCCCGATGCCATTGGAGATGTTAGCCCATGAGCTAACCATGGCAGGCTTGGAAGTTGAGGAAATTCGCTATGTCGGCTTGCCCATGCCAAAATCCTCTGCGGGGGGAGGGCAAGAAATTAAGATCAGTGGTCTGGAGTGGGATGCGGATAAGATTGTGGTGGGGGCAATCCTAGAGGTTAACCCTCATCCCAATGCGGATCGATTGGTGCTCTGTCAGTTGGATGATGGCAAGACCATTCACACCGTTTTGACCGGCGCTCCTAACCTCTTCCCCTTCAAAGGCAAAGGTGCCCTTGAAAAACCCATCAAGGTTGCTTACGCAAAGGAGGGAGCGCGCATTTACGATGGACATCAGGCGGGCCAAGTCTTAACCACCCTCAAACGCGCCAAAATCCGCGGGGTTGAGTCTTATTCAATGGCTTGCTCAGAAAAAGAACTGGGCATTTCTGATGATCATGAAGGAATTATCTTTCTCGATGAGGATGCGCCGGTGGGAATGCCGCTGGTGGATTATATGGGAGATGCCGTTCTGGACATAGCCATTACCCCAAATATTGCTCGCACAGCCAGTATCTATGGGGTGGCGCGTGAAGTGGCAGCAATCACTCGCCAAGCGTTACGCCCTCCTTCCTTAGAAGTTGTCATGAGCGGTGCTTCGATTGCTGGGCGAGTGAGCATCCAGATTGAAGACCCTGACCTAAATCCCCGTTTTATGCTGGCATTGATTGAAGGGGTGGAGATCCGTCCTAGTCCATATCAGATTCAAAGGCGTTTGCGCTTGGCTGGCATGCGCCCAATTAACAACATTGTTGATGCGACCAACTATGCGATGTTGGAGTTGGGGGAGCCTTTGCATGCCTTTGATTATGATAAGCTGGTGAAACGAGCGGATGGCAAACCGCCGCTGATTATCACTCGTCCCGCCCGGCAGGGTGAGCGCTTGGTTACGTTGGACAATGTCGAGCGCACATTGGATGATTTCAGCATATTGGTATGCGATAGCGCCGGACCTCTATCCATCGCCGGCGTGATGGGAGGGGCAGAGAGCGAAGTGGACGAGGCGAGTCGCAACATTCTTTTAGAAGCCGCAACATGGAACATGATCAATATTCGCCGCACGGTTTATGCGCAAAATTTACCTTCCGAAGCTGCCTATCGCTTCTCGCGCGGGGTACATCCGGCAATGGCTGAGCGGGGATTGTTGCGTTGTCTGGAATTGATGCGTCAATGGAGCGGTGGCATCGTTGCCCAAGGGGTGGTGGATGCTTATCCGAGACCTTATCAGCCGCCCCGGATCACGATTACAGCCGCCGAAGTAAAGCGCCAACTCGGTATCGCCTTGAGCGAGCACGAAATTTCGGAAATCTTGCGTAGACTTGAGTTTGAAGTCGTTCAGGATGGGGAACAATTGGTTGTCAAACCCCCTGATCATCGCCTGGACATCGGCGAGGGAGTGGTGGGAGTCGCAGACTTGATGGAAGAAATCGCTCGGATATATGGCTATGAACGTATCCCACCCACTCGCATCGCTGACGAATTGCCGCCGCAGCGTTCCGATCCGCTGCGCGAACGGGAAGAGGTCGTGCGAGATTTGCTGATCAACCTCGGCTTGCAAGAAGTGATCACATATCGCATGACCTCGGCGGAACGGGAAAGCCGCTTGCCTTTTGTGTTCAATCCACCGCTCGAGCTGGCAGAGCCGATCCGACTGAAAAATCCAATTGCCGCAGATCGATCGATTCTGCGTCAGAGCTTGCTCGTTAGTCTGATTGAAGCGGCGGAGCGCAATGCCCGCCTCCAACCCCGTTTGGCACTGTTTGAGATTGGAAGTGTGTATTGGCGTTCAGCGAGCGATTTGTTGCCCGACGAGCCGCTGCGCTTGGGTATTCTGCTCGGCGGACAGCGCAGCCTGCAGGGATGGCAAAGCGCCGATCTGGATTTGATGGATTTCTATGACTTAAAGGGGATTTTAGAGAGTTTATTTGCGGGTCTGCATCTGTCAAATCTCAGAATAGAAAGAACTCAACATGCTGCCTTTCATCCGGGCAAATGTGCAGCGATCTTTTTGGGTGAGCAATGGGTGGGATGTTTTGGGGAATTGCACCCTCTCGTTAAAGAGCGCTTTGAACTTCCGCCAGTCCCCATCGTGGCTACCGAAATCGATCTTGTCCCTGTGCTAGATGCAATTCCCGAACGGTATGAAGTTGAGGTTGTGCCAGCATATCCGCCGGTGTTAGAGGATATCGCCGTGATTGTGGATGAAGAGATAGCGGCTGAAAAAGTGGAAAGCTGTATATGGGCGGCGGGTGGAAAGACTCTGAGAGCAGTGCGCTTGTTCGATGTCTATCGCGGTGAGCAGATTGGCGTGGGCAAGAAGAGTCTCGCTTACAATCTGACCTATCAGGCCACGGATCGAACGCTCACAGATGAGGAAGCGGCGCAATTGCGCATGCGAATCGTACGGCGCTTGGAACAAGAACTGGGCGCCCGCTTGCGGAGTTGAGGAACTTAAGGGGGCTTGAATTAACTAGAGCGTTTATCGAGAAGTAGGTCGAATGCCAGCTCGACCTACTTCTCGACTTTATCGAAAGATCAGCGGGAAATAGTAGCGCAAGTCAGGGAAGCGGGCAACTTGCACAATTTGGGGGGCGTTGGGCGTTTGGGAGGCTAGGCGGTGTAGCGCTTCACCGTCCAAACCGCCGTTCTGGTGCAGAAACTCAAGATATTCGGTACTGGCAACCTGATAGTACAACGTAACTACTACGCGCGCAGTATTCTCCGGAACAGGAAAATCCGTCTCATCCCAATGCTGTCCGTCTTGGTAAGTTGCCCCCACTGGCCGTAAACCATCCTGATCGAACTTGGCATTGGTAAAACCCCGTGGCGGGATGCGATTATCTTTCAGCACTGTGTTATTGAGCAGAAAGTGGAAAGTATGTCCTGGATTCACTTGAAGCAGATCTGCTAATTCAGGTGTAACCCCTTGCAAAACTTCATAGATTTTCGTGTCCGCCGCGACTTGTCCGCTGTTGGGATCATAAGCGCCATATTCTTGAATCAGCGTACCCAATGAGTTATAGGCTCGCAGGTTAAGCCACATTCTGCGACCTTCCGGGTAACCGGTAGGCAATTTGTGACCTGTTTCATTAACCACCCTGACGCGCGCGATTTTATTGTTGGCCTGTTCAATCAGATCTACGGACATGGTTACGGCTTTGTTTAGAAACGTTTGGGTGGCGAGGATATTTTGTTCAAGATATAGGCGATCACTCAAGCCGTTCAATCGCCATTCACTATTGAGCAATAATTGCGGCAACCATGTATTCGCCCCCAGCAAATTGTGTGTCGGTAAGCAGCCGTTGTTCAAACAATCCCGTTCAAAAGGATTGAAACCGAGATCGGCGGCATAACCTTTGGCGCGGGTTAGGTGACAATCTTGGCAGGCGCGGACAATACCATCTGGTTTGTCTCCCGCAAATTGGGGGGCATACACACCCGCTTCAGTGGCGTAATCACTGTTCAGCCATTCGCTAAAGGTTGTCTCAATGGGGTAATAGGGGGGTGCATCGGCAGTCGCTTGTGCTGTGCCGCTGTTCGGCCAGTACTGTCTTCGCGAGGCATCCCAACTGAGCAGGGGGTTGAAAACGTTATGACAAGAGCCACATAATCGCGAGCGGGTGACCGCATCGTTGCTTTGCCCTAAGAAGTTTGTCCGATAAGCTGTATGATAGTTGAAATCACTGCCAAGCTCAAAAGGTCCGCGACGGTTATCGGAAGGGTCGACGATGAGCATGGCATTCCCAATGGCATTGGCGGGTATGGGGTGGGTTAGATGTTGGCGAATTAGAGCATCGATGGCGGATGCTTGGTCGGAACTTCCCAACGGTGGGAATGGATCGACTAAGCGATGACAAAGTTGACAAGATATGCCGTTGCGCAGGTCTTGAGCAGTCATCAACCTCCCGCTGGGGTCTGAGCTGTGTCCTTCAAACCAACCGTTGGGGATATGACAGCGTAGACAAAGCTCGCCAGATTGTGGCACCACGTTGTTTGAAGCTGCCAGAGCTGCCCACATGAGAGGATCGCGTCCAGCTTGGCTCATCACACTGCCCCGCCAGCTATCGTAAATCGGGGCAGAGTGACAGATGTCACAATCTGTCGAATCAAGCAATGGGGTTTGGAGTTGGTTGGGTTGCGTGCCGGGTAAAACAAAATCTGCACTGTTGGTGCTGAGTTGTGGACGGGGAACATAAACCGAGGTTGCTAGGCTAAGGGCAGGGGAGGAGTTTATGGTGAGATAAGCGGTGTTATTTTGGCTACCTAGAGTAGAGGGCTTAATCTGCGCTCGGTAACGAAGGGTCGTCACGCCGGGCGGCAGAGAACCACTCCATTTTAGCAAGGGAGGTTGGGAATCGTCGACTGTCCCGTTGCTGGCGCTAAAACTTCCCCACACATACGTCAGACTGGCTGGTAAAGTGTCTGTCAAGATCGCACCGGCAAAAGTTGCTTGAGTGTTGTTCTTCAGTTCGATCGTGTATGTGACCACTTCGTTGGGGTCTGCCCAAACACTGCTGACGATTTTTTGGGAGTCTTTAAGCGCATCACGATAATTTACAGGACCGCTCGGATCGGTTAGACGATGAATTTTGCCTTGGTTATAATTGGCGATATATAGTTCGCCGTCTTCTCCTTCCCCAAAGGCGCTGATATTGAAACCGGCTTGGATTTCGAGAGTGCGCGGCGACCATGTCAGCGGGGAATCGGAGAGCTTTTTAATGCTCCAGATTTTCCCGTTTACGTAATCGGCAAAGAAATAAGTGCCGTAGAGATTGGGATACAGAGCACCGCGATATACAAATCCGCCGGTGACCGAATAACCCTCGCTATGACTGTATTCTGTAAAAGGATCGGTAAGGGTAGCCAGAAAGTTGGCGTCATTGCAAGGCGGGCTGGAGCTGTAAGGATGCGCTCCTTCACGGCAGCGCCAGCCATAGTTGATTCCTCCGACCGCATTAGCAGCTTGGAAGTTAACTTCTTCCCAGGCGTTTTGACCAACGTCACCGATGTACAGATCACCGGTTAGGCGATCGAAGCTAAAGCGCCAAGGGTTGCGCAAGCCCAACGCCCAAATTTCGTCTGCCCCTGCTCGGTTGACATAGGGGTTGTCCGGAGGAATAGCATACGGATTGCCGCTGTTGACGTCAATGCGCAGCATTTTGCCCAGCAAACTGTTGATATTTTGAGCATAATTCTGTGGGTCACCGCCGCTGCCCCCATCGCCCATGCCGATGTAAAGATATCCGTCGCGTCCGAATTGAAGACAACCTCCATTATGGTTGGCATAAGGTTGAGGCACGATCAGCAGCGACAGGGCACTCGACGGATCGGCTAGATCGGGGTTTGTGTTGGAAACGCGGTAGCGAGCAACCACCGTTGCTCCATCTTCTTTTCGGGTGTAGTTGACGTAGAAATATCCATTTTGTTCGTAGTTGGGATGAAAAGCCAAGCCTAACAACCCCCTTTCACCGCCAAATAAAACCAACGAGGTGATGTCTAAAAAGGGGGTAGGCAGAAGGTTACCTTGTTTGAGCACCCGAATGCGCCCCGGTTGCTCAAGGACAAAAAGCCGCCCACTGCCATCGCCGGCGTGGGTGATATCTACCGGATTCTGCAAACCGCTGGCAACAACCTCATTAACGGAGATATTACCGTTCGTTGCCGCAATACTTTGAATCACTGCCAATTCTTTGTCCCTCCCGAACAGCAAGAGAGGTATCGAAAAGAATAACACCACTAACGGAAAACTGAGCTTGCGCATATTGAGACTCTCTCTAAAAAACACTAATTTGGGGAAGATTGTTGAAATCAGTATAGCAAGGATTAGGTGATAGGTAGCTTGTCAAATGTCACTTGCGCCAGAGAGAAACGTAACAAATCAAGAGGCTTTCTGAGGGCAATAGGCGCACAAAGCAAGCGATGTCGTGGAATGAGGCATTAGGCTGCTCGCCCGCATTGCGGGGTAATTTCTAGGAAGCACGCATCCTGCCGACTGTGTCCCCTAGATCACTCGCCGTTTACCTAGTGACCAACGGTAAATTGGTGTTATACGCGTTGCCGCTGAGATATGGCACAACCCTACCGCTATATTCGGCTGCCCAAACTGCAGCAATCCATTCTCCGTTGGCAGCCATATCTGCTCCTTGATAGTGGGAGGTGGACTCAGAGCTAAAAACCTTTCGCACGCCATAATAGGGTGCCCAGACATAGGCGTCATTGATGGCATAGGGAGACGATGACCCATACCGTCTCCAACCCACGACTGACACATAAGTGCTCTCGTGTTGCACACGCACCATATTTAGGCCGTATTTTGAGTAAGCGGTGTTGGTAATCTGTAACTCGGCTGGATCGTCTGAGAGGT